>OJDH01000156.1_pt1 | contig 52736 bp, 44 predicted proteins | sample 1592761 | NCBI WGS metagenome assembly OJDH01 (sample SAMN05416855, study PRJEB24817) | seawater metagenome | isolation source: Sea water | place: Canada:Atlantic | collected 2013-11
GAGTTAACTCTTTAAAACAAGCTTCTTGGGTTGCCCCGAAGAAGTGGAGCGCATTCTAGAGATTTTTGACCTGACGTCAACACTTAAAATGCACTCTTATGAAATTAGTTATTAGATACTAGTTCATTTGCATATAAAACACACAATACAATGATAATTTAATCTTATTTTATAAATGCATTGGCTTGAGTAAGCTCATTAACTCGATTTACTCCGACAAGCTGTTCAGCTGGTTGTTCATTTGTGTAACGACTATCAAGCAATATCTTACATCCAACACCGGCATTACTAGCTGCCTGCATATCAGATATTTTATCACCAATAAAAATGCTTTCTTTAATATCAATAGTAAATTCTTGCTGTGCCTGCATGATCATCCCTGGCGCTGGCTTTCTACATTGGCATGACGTGACAAATTCATTAACACCTTTTGATGGGTGGTGTGGACAATAATACACTTTGGCAATTGCAACGCCATGTCCAGCAAAAGCCGCCACCATCCACTGCGTTAACTTTTCAAACATCGTAATATCGTAAAAGCCTCGAGCAATACCCGCTTGGTTAGTAATAACAAAAATTTCATAGCCTTTCGCTATTGCTGATTGACATAGTTCAAAAATACCATCGACGAACTCAAAGTCTTCTATTTTGTGGACATAACCATGATCGACATTAATAATGCCATCTCTATCTAGAAAAAGTGCTTTGCTCATTTCTCTTCAACTCATACTTAAAACATAGAATTAAAACGCTATATAAACAAAAGGCAAGATTTCCTCGCCTTTTGTTTTGATGGGTATACTAAACTCGAAAGTAACTTTCGAACTTACATGCAAAGGCCACCATCAATTTCAACAACACGGCCGGTGAAAAATTCATTTTCAAAAATATAGTTAACTGTATGAGCAATTTCATCTGCTTCACCTAAACGCCCAACTGGTTTCATTTTCTCTAATCGTTCACGCATTTCAGGTTTCATGGCGTCGGTCATTGCTGTTCGGATAACCCCTGGCGCAATTGCGCCAACACGAATACCGTGGCGGCCAAGTTCTCTGGCCCATGTTACTGTCATCGCCACTACACCTGCTTTTGAAGCTGCATAGTTAGTTTGTCCCATATTACCGCCACGGGCAATTGATGACATATTGATGATAACGCCTTTACGATTACCTTCGATCATATGAACCGCTGCTTCACGACCACATAAGAAAACACCCGTTAGATTTACGTCAATTACTGATTGAAACTGATCAAGTGACATTTTTTTACTAACAACACCATCTTTTGCTTTAACAAACATACCGTCACGTAAGATACCAGCATTATTGATTAAGCCATCGATGCCAGCGAAGTCTTCATTAATTTTTGCAAATGTTGCTTCGACTTCACTTTCGTTTGTTACATTAGCTAAATAATACTTCGCTTGTGAACCAGCTTCTTCAACCATTGCTACTGTTGCTTGTAACTGCTCTTCATTTAGGTCTATTAGTGCTAGTTTTGCACCTGTTTTCGCTAGGTTTAATGCCATTGCGCGACCTAAGCCTTGACCGCCACCGGTGACAACAATCGTTTTACTGTTCAAATTCATTTCTAATCCTCTATATTCTATTTTATATATTTGTTGAACCCGCTCTAGCAAAACTTATATAAGAAGCTATTTAATACTAAGTTGAGTAAAGCCCATTCAAACTAATTTATTTTGTTCACTATTTATCAGTGAGCTATCGGTGTAAAAAACCAATCAATTAACTCTGTAGGAATTTCTTTAATATCATCATATGCCCATTGTGGCTTTTTATCTTTATCAACTAATAAAGCACGCACACCTTCCGAAAACTCTTGATACTGACAACAGCGAAGGCTTAAATTTAACTCTGAAGAAAAACACTCTGCTAATATGAAGTTCTTACTGGTCATTAATTGGCGATAGATTATCATAGCTGAAAGTGGACTGCCTTTTTTTAATTTAGCTTGTGCCCGCTGCAACCAATCGTTATCAGTGTCTAAGGCTAAAATGGCATTATATATATCAAGGCCATTATCAAATTTAGTTAACTGTTCAATGATATCTCGATGTTGTTCAACATTAGAGTTGATTACTTTGAAATCTGCAGAACTGTGCTCTATTAAATGCTCGAGTGCCTTATCGAGTAAAGTAAAGTTCTCTTGCTCGCCCTGCCAAACTACTTCGCTTAAGCTTTGTAATAAATGCTCTTTAGAGCGGCTGCTAATGGCAATATTAGCTAAACCAATATCAAGCGTGTCTGCTGCATTAAAAATAGCCCCCGTTAACCCTAAAAATAGTCCCACATTGTTCGGTACTTTATTAAGAAACCAACTTGCCCCAACATCAGGATATAAACCTATCGTGATCTCTGGCATCGCCAACAAGCTTTTTTCAGTCACAACTCTGTGGCTTGCTCCTGCAAATAATCCAATACCACCCCCCATAATATAGCCATCGCCCCAAACTAGAATCGGCTTAGTGAATTCATGAATAAGTTGGTCGAGTTGATATTCTTTTGAAAAGAACTCTTGAGCCAAGCTTTCAGCAATAACTAAATCACTAATCGTCGATTCATTATTGCTTTTTTCAGACTTTAGCGCGTGATACAAACTAACGACATCGCCACCTGCGCAAAACGCTTTATCACCCGAGCCTTGTAAAATCACCATTGCGATTTCTTCATCGCTTTGCCAAGTGAGTAATTGTTTGAGTAATAATTCAATCATTGCCAAACTAAGCGCATTGAGTGATTGTGGTGAATTTAACTCGGCAATGGCTATCTTTTTATTATTACCAGCAACGAGTTCACTAAAACTTACAGGTGACATAATTACTCTTTATTCAATGGTTACTTATCTAGGCTTGCATCGATTTCGACAACGGTTCTACCAGTAACCGTGCCATCCACGTAGGCATCGAAAGCATTTGGTAAATCAGCGAACTTAATTGTTGTTGGTGAAATCACTGCCAATTTGCTAGGTTTAAGATCACTAGCTAAGCGTTTCCAGCCTTGTTCTAGCACGGATAATGGCATTTCAACTGAGTTAATACCCAATAGGCTAACACCACGTAAAATAAATGGCATCACGGTAGATTCGAGTTTAAAGCCACCTGCTAAACCTATTGAAGCGATATTACCCCACACATTGGTTGTGCGAGTTAACCATGCCAGTGTATCACCGCCAACATTATCAACAGCGCCGCCCCACTGAGCATTTTCAAGTGGTTTTGAGCCCATATCGATATCATGACGATTTATTAATTGACTAGCACCGAGCTCTTTCAAATAGGCTTCTTGTGCTGTTTTTCCAGTAAAGGCAATAACTTCATAACCAATATTAGATAACATATTAATGGCAAAACTACCGACACCACCTGTAGCGCCTGTAACAACAATAGGTCCACGCTCAGGAACTTGGCCATTATCTTCCATACGTTGAATGGCAATAGCAGCAGTGTAACCGGCTGTACCTAACGCCATAACGTCACGCAAACTCATACCATCAGGTAAATTCACCACAGAGTCTGCTTTAACACGAGCATATTCTGTGTAACCACCGTCATATAGCTCAGACAATTGCGCACCACAAACCAGTACTTTATCACCTGATTGAAAGCGAGAATCCTCTGAACTTACCACTACGCCAGATAAATCAATACCACCAACTAACGGATAAGTTCTCAGTATTCGACCTTTACCTGTCGCAGCAAGTGCATCTTTATAGTTAATATCTGAATAAGCCACTTTAATAACGACTTCACCTGCCGTTAAATCATCTAGGCCTATTTGTTCAAAGCCACTGCTAATGGTTTTATCATTTTTATGAATTCGAAATGCGGTAAACTTTTCAGGAACTGTTGACATGTTATGACCCTACCTATTAATAAGTTATCAACTGATACATTCAGTTAAAACAATAGCTCTAATAACTTCTTTGTTACCCTAAAATTAAAGTTGCAACAAAGACCAATGTTGCAACTAGCATTTAGGAAGTAACATGCTAGTGCAATTAGACATTAGTCCCACTGTTTTATATCACTGCAGTAAAGATACTAATGATTATAATTAAATAATCCTTCAGGCATTTCCATCAAGGTTTTGCTACCCGCTTCAATTGACTTTATATGGCTATCAATTTTAGGTAATAAACGCTCGATGAAAAATGCACCAACGTACACTTTTGCTTGGTAGAACTCTTCACTTGGTTGCGACACTGACTTTTCAGCCATCATCGCCCACATATAGGCATAACTAACTAAGCCAAACGCGGCTAAATAATCAGTTGCTGATGCGCCCACCATATCTTTGTCATTACTTTGCTCAGTAATAACTAAGTCAGTAACCGCCTTTAATTTTGCTAACGACTCACTTAACGGATTAAGATAAGGCAATAGTGCTTGATTACTACTATTTGCATTAACAAAACTATTGATTTCAGCAAAGTAACTTTCAAGAAACTGCCCTTTATTCGCAACAACTTTACGTCCAAGTAGATCAAGTGCTTGAATACCGTTGGTACCTTCATAAATTTGTGCAATGCGTACATCACGAACCAATTGCTCCTGGCCCCATTCACGCACATAACCGTGACCACCAAAAACCATCTGCCCTAGATTACAGCTTTCATAAGCCATATCGGTCATAAATGCTTTTGCAACAGGAGTTAATAATGCCACCAACTGCTCAGCTTGCTGTATATCTTCTTGGTTCTCAGAAAACTTAACAATATCTAATTGTTTAGCAACATAAGTTGAAAAACAGCGACCACCTTCATTGTAGGCACGCATAGTTAATAGCATTTTACGAACATCAGGGTGAACGATAATTGAGTCAGCTTTTTTGTCAGGTGATTTTTTACCGGTAGCACTGCGGCCTTGAATACGTTCAATGGCATAATCTGCGGCTTGTTGATATGACGTTTCAGCAGCGCCAACGCCCTGAATTCCCATACCTAAACGTTCATAGTTCATCATAGTGAACATGTAGTTTAAGCCTTTATTTTCTTCGCCAACTAAATAGCCTTTAGCGCCGTCAAAATTCATCACACAAGTTGCTGAGCCTTTGATACCCATTTTGTGTTCAATTGAACCACAACCAACGGTGTTTCTAGCGCCTAAACTGCCATCTTCGTTCAATAAAAACTTAGGTACCACAAACATTGAGATACCACGTGGCCCTTCTGGCGCACCTGGTATTTTAGCTAGCACTAAGTGAATAATATTCTCGGTTAAGTCTTGCTCGCCACCGGTAATAAATATTTTAGTACCAGAAACAGCAAAGCTACCATCTTCTTGCGCCTCGGCTTTAGCCGTCATAATGCCTAAATCACTACCCGCGTGCGGCTCAGTTAAACACATAGTGCCAGCCCACTGCCCCGAATACATATTTTCTAAATAGGTTTGTTTCATTTCCGCTGAGGCATGAGCTGATAGCGCTAAACAAGCGCCAGCAGTCAACATTGGATAAAGCGCAAATGAAATAGACGCAGATTGCGTCATTTCTTCAACAAATGATTGCAACATTTTCGGCATACCCATGCCGCCATGCTCTGGGTCGCCACTTAAAGCTCCCCAGCCACCGTCACAATAAAGCTGATAAGCTTTAGAGAAACCATCAGGCGTTGTTACTTCACCATTGTTCCACGTTGCACCTTGCTCATCGCTATTACGATTTAATGGCGCAATAACTTCAGAAGTTAACTTTGCCCCTTCAGACAAAATAGCATCAGCGGTATCTTTATCAATCATATCTGCAACGGCAGGCATGGTTGCCCACAATTGCTCAGCATTAAAAACTTCATGTAATAAGAACTGCATATCGCGCATTGGCGCTTGATAATTACTCATCAATAGCCTCCTTACATGTTACGGCGGTATTGACCACCGGCGTCAAAGAGTGAATTAACAATTTGACCTAAAGAACAAACCTTACAAGCGTCCATCATCAATTCGAAAATATTTTCATGATTGATTGCTGCTGTTTGTAAGCGTTGTAATAATTCTTTCACTTCAACTTCATTAGCTTTATTTAAGCTTGCAAGCATATCAATTTGATAGGTCTTTTCTTCCTCAGTTGCACGAATAACTTCGTCAGGTACAACCGTTGGTGAGCCTGTTGAACTTAAGAAGGTATTAACACCAATAATTGGGAATTCACCTGAATGTTTCAAATGCTCATAGTGCATACTTTCTTCTTGAATTTTGCCACGTTGGTACATGGTTTCCATTGCGCCAAGTACACCGCCACGTTCATTGATGCGGTCAAATTCTGTTAATACGGCTTCTTCAACTAAATCAGTGAGTTCTTCAATAATAAAGGCACCTTGAATTGGGTTTTCATTTTTCGACAAACCTAATTCACGGTTAATAATTAACTGAATTGCCATCGCACGGCGCACACTGTCTTCGGTTGGTGTGGTGATCGCTTCATCATAAGCGTTGGTATGTAATGAATTACAGTTATCGTTGATAGCATAAAGTGCTTGTAATGTTGTACGAATATCGTTGAAATCAATTTCTTGCGCATGCAAAGAGCGGCCAGACGTTTGGATATGATATTTCAACATTTGCGCACGCGCATTAGCGCCATATTTGTTTTTCATCGCTTTTGACCAAATACGACGAGCAACACGACCAATTACCGCATACTCAGGGTCAATACCATTTGAGAAAAAGAACGATAAGTTAGGGCCAAATTCATTAATGTCCATACCACGGCTTAAGTAGTATTCAACAAACGTAAAGCCGTTCGCTAAAGTTAATGCTAATTGGGTGATTGGGTTAGCACCTGCTTCTGCAATATGGTAACCAGAAATAGACACTGAATAGAAGTTACGAACACCTTTTTCAATAAAGTATTCTTGAACATCACCCATTAAACGAAGGGCAAACTCAGTTGAGAAAATACAGGTATTTTGCGCTTGGTCTTCTTTAAGAATATCAGCTTGAACCGTACCACGAACTAAGGTTAATGTGCGGGCTTTAATTTCTTCATAAACCGCTGGTGGCAATACTTGGTCACCGGTAACACCTAGAAGCATTAAACCTAAGCCGTCATTACCTTCTGGTAATTCACCTTGGTAACTTGGGCGTTCACAACCTTTATCTTTATAAATCTTTTTAATGGTTGCGTTAACTTCTTTTTCTAAACCATTTTCAGTGATAAAACGCTCACATTGTTGATCAATTGCCGCATTTAAGAAAAAGCCTAACAACATTGGCGCAGGGCCGTTGATGGTCATAGAAACTGAGGTCATGGCATGTGCTAAATCAAAACCTGAATAAAGTTTCTTGGCATCATCTAAACAACAAATTGACACTCCCGCATTACCAATTTTACCGTAAATGTCTGGGCGAATGGCCGGATCGTTACCGTATAAGGTTACTGAGTCGAATGCTGTTGATAAACGTTTCGCCGGCATGCCTTTAGACACATAATGGAAACGACGGTTAGTACGTTCTGGGCCACCTTCACCTGCGAACATACGTGTTGGGTCTTCACCTTCGCGTTTGAACGGGAATAAACCTGCCGTGTAAGGGAATTCACCTGGTACGTTTTCTTGTAAATTCCATTTTAAAATATCGCCCCAACCTTGGTATTTCGGCATACTAATTTTTGGAATATCACTTCCTGACAACGATACTGAATGGGTTTCTATTGATAACTCTTTATTACGTACTTTAAATTTGAATTCAGGGTCTTTGTAACGCTGAACTTTAGTTGCCCATTCTTCAATTAATAATTTGTTTTTCGGATCTAAATCTAATTCAACTTGGCTATATAAGGCTTCTAGTTGCGTCACTAAACCTGATGAAGCTTCAGAATCAGTTTCTTTCGCTGTTTCAATCGCCTTATGAATACCATAAAGTTTCTGTGCCACTTTAGCTTGTTTTTCTACCCAAGCATCATAACCACGGTTATTTTCTGAAATTTCAGATAAATAACGAATACGTGCGCCAGGAATAACACTACTCTTATTAGCCAATGTTCCGTCAACAGATAACACGTCGCCAACCGTTAAGCCTGCTTTGTTGTTTAACTCAGTGATCACAGCATTGTATAGTTCAGTCATACCACGGTCGTTAAATTGTGAAGCGATAGTTCCGTATACTGGTACTTCATCATCACCGGCTTCAAACATACCACGGTTACGTTTGTATTGTTTTTTCACGTCACGTAATGCGTCTAATGCGCCACGTTTATCAAATTTGTTTAGCGCAATGATGTCAGCAAAATCAAGCATGTCGATTTTTTCTAGCTGAGTAGCCGCGCCATATTCAGGCGTCATCACATATAAAGATACATCTGAATGCTCTTCAATTTCCGTATCTGACTGACCAATACCTGATGTTTCAAGAATAATTAAGTCAAAGTCTGTTGCTTTTAAAATATCTAAGGTGTCGTTAACATACACTGATAACGCTAAGTTTGACTGACGCGTTGCTAATGAACGCATATAAACACGATCATTATTTACCGCGTTCATTCGAATACGGTCACCAAGCAGTGCGCCACCGGTTTTACGTTTTGATGGGTCAACTGAAACAATCGCTATTTTGCTATCATCAGTTGCCATTAAGAAGCGTCGAATTAATTCATCAACCAGTGATGATTTACCCGCACCACCAGTACCGGTAATACCTAATACTGGCGTTTTACTAACCGCAGATATTTTACGAATTTTCTCAAGTGCGGCTTTGTTTTCTTCAGGTGCATTTTCGGCGGCTGAAATTAAACGAGCAATGGCCTGCTTTTTATCTTGCAGAGGAATTGCTTTTTTCAGATTTGCTACATCATCTTTTTTAACATCTAAGCCTGTTTTAAAGTCACAACGCTCAAGCATATCATCAATCATACCTAACAAGCCAAGTTCACGGCCATCATCAGGCGAGTAAATACGGGTAATGCCGTAATCTTGCAGCATTTTAATTTCTTCAGGTAGAATTACACCACCACCACCACCAACAATACGAATATGCTCACAACCACGTTCTTTTAAAAGGTCGTACATATATTTGAAATATTCGTTATGACCACCCTGGTATGATGTCATAGCAATAGCGTTAGCATCTTCTTGAATAGCGGTATTCACCACTTCTTCAACGCTACGGTCATGGCCAAGATGAATAACTTCTGCACCACTTGATTGCAAAATTCGACGCATAATATTAATAGCTGCATCATGACCATCAAATAGTGATGCCGCCGTTACGATACGGATCTTATTTTTTAACTGATATCTTTCAGTATTCATCTTAAACTCTCTTAATTTGTCAAAATTGCTTTTTTATAAAGCAATATTTACCAGAATAATTGCAAATAGACGCTATAAACAAGCTACTAATGCACTAGTTTTAGTCGTAAAAATTGATAATAGAAACCTAATGACAAAATTAGACCACACTAGAAACGTGATGAACATTGATTTTATTGTCAATTTAATGGACTATATTGTGATTAGACCACCAAATAACCTTAAACGATTACTTTAGAGAAACATGTCCAATTTCATCATGAAGAAATCACCCGACATCCGGCTATTTATTCCGGTATTCTTATTGAAAAAACTATCAAAGCATCGTTTAACTGACGGCTTGTATCCTATTTCCTTAGGGATGACACAAGCCAATGATAACTATAAATTGCAGCAGGACAACAGCCAATGCCATACCTTAATTTACTGTGTATCTGGCTCAGGTGAATTGGATTACCAAGGTAAAACAAGAAGCATAGAACGTGGCGATCTTGTCATTATTAATCCTGATACACCTTTTACGTTTAAAATTAGTAACACCAGTAAAACAGCTGACAATACAGTTTATTGGATTAACTTTACTGGCGATTTAGCACAAGACTTTGCCGAGCGGTTGTTGATGAAAATGGACGCGGGGGTTGCTCATGCTGGCGTATTAAATAATATTGTCAGCGATTTCGACCATTTACTGGCATTGGGAGCTAGGGGGTACACCGCAACCAACGTGATACATGCTGTACATATTTTGCAGCAAGCGTTAAGTTTTTTAGCGCTGCAACTGCGTTTAACCATGTTTAATAACAGTTCAAGTTTCGACCTTGAAGCGGTAGAAGCGTTAATGCGTAATAGTTTGCATCAAGAACTGAGTTTGGACACTTTAGCTCACTACAGTCAGTTATCGAAATTTCACTTTGCGAAAAAATTTAAGGAGCTAACAGATAGCTCCCCTATTCAACATTTCATTAATATGAAAATTCAGCATGCCTGTTCACAACTAGATAATAGCGATATCGCGATTAAAGACATTGCCAGCGGCCTTGGCTATAGTGATCCCTATTACTTTTCGCGACTATTCAAGAAATTAGTCGGTATTTCCCCAAAACAATATCGCGACTCTCGCCATCGTTTATAACGATAAGCGTTAGTTTAAAGCCGCCTGATATTGATCTAAAATTTTCTGATGATTACGTTGATGCCAAGGGATCATAGTTTTTGATTTTTCAAGCGCTATTTTTTGCCTTTCAACTGCTTTATCTAATTGTTTCAATTCAAAGTAAGCTTTAGCAAGCCCTTGATGTGCATAGGCAGATTCAGGATATTGTTGAACAGCTAATTTTAGTATTTCAATGGCTTGTTCTGGCGCGGTTGCTAGTTTGTCAAATGCTAACGCTTTTAAAGAGCCTTCAGCAGAAACTTCAAAGCCATATTTTTTCTCGGTTAAATATTGGTAGTGTTTCAATATAGCACTGGTACCACGTTTCGATATCGCAGAATCAGGTTTCAACGCTTGGTGGTAATCATTAAAAATAGCTTCTATACCGTAAACCGCTGCTAACGCAGGTTGTGACATATAGTAACTACCGTCAAAACGTTTTGTTGTTATATCAAGTTGCGGTAACTGTTCTGCGTTAATAATGTCACTAAGCTTTTCAAACCCTACCAACTGTGCCTGTTCGTAGTTACTATCACTTGTTGATAAAAATACCGTACGCGTGTTACCTGATAATTGTTTGAGCTTTGTTTTAGCATCTAGCAAAATATTAGCGTAATTTTCTGACAATATTGGACTGGCAATAATATAAGCATTAAATAATTCCGGACGATTTAGCAAGGTGTAAAGCCCTAAACTAGCATTACCCGTAAAGCCATTAAAAATACGAAAATTATTAGTACGATATTGTTCATCTACAGCTTTCAATAGGCCACTGTCGAGAAAGTTAAGTAGTTTTTCACCTGTAATGCTAACTTCATCTCCCGCACCTAGTGTTTTTAGCGTTCCTAATGCTTTGCTATAACCACGTGGCGTAACGACAATAGTTTCAAGCCACGGCCAGTCACCATTATGGCTCATCCAATCATGTAAACCACTTAAATATGGCTGGCTTCTCGGGTGAAAATCAAAGATAACGGTATAACGTTTGTTTGGTTTTTTGTAATAACTTGCTGGAAGGGTAATATTAAAATCAATCAGCTGTTTACTATCAGCATTTTGTACCGATAATACTTTAATAAAATCTGACTCTGCCAACTCAATGGCTTGAGCCTGTTGCACAAACAACATAAATGCTACGGCTTTTAATAGCCTGCTGAGTTGAATAAAAAGATTATTTGCCATTATAGATTCTTCCCTGAACAAAGTTTTATCATAAAGTAGTTGATAAATTAGTATGTTAAATTTAATCGAACAATACTATAAAACTCTACAATCATTTTAATTTAAAATTAAAAAAAGCCGCAAATGCGGCTTTTGTATAACTAATTTCAACTCAGTCAAAATCTTAATTGTATTCGCTGCTAATGAAACCTTTTAGTCAAACGTACTAAAGATATTGGTAAAAGCAGTACTAACAGCCAGCTAAATACACCGCCGCCACTGTTCGAACTTTCTGGCGTTACAGTAATAACTTCAATTTTATTTAATGTAATAGTCTGCTGAGTTGATGCTGCTAAACCATTATTATCTTCAATTAGTAGTTCAATGGTAACATTACCCGCATTAGCAAAAGTATATTGTAATGATTGACCCGCCCCTATGACTTCAGCATTAGCGTTACCTTGAATTTTCCCCCATTGATATTTAGTAATTTCGCCATCACTATCTACACTTTGCGAAGCATCAAATGTACAAACAAGGTCTTGGCATGAAGCGGTAAAACTTGGTACTGGCGCACTATTATCACTGATATTAATAAATACCGATTGCGTCACGCCATATTGCCCATCACTATTTTTTCCTCTTATAGTGAGTCGGTGTTGGCCAATTGCTAAATGAGTTGTATCAATTTGTGCAATTGCTGTGACAACGCCGTTACTATCAACCTCAAGGTTTTGCGATAAAACTTCAATATTCTCGCTGTTGGTGAAAGTATCATCTATAACATATTCAAATTGTGTTATGTCGCTATTGAAACTAGCCAGTGATGATTGTTTAGTTGTTGAAATAACTTCAAGATTAACAATTTCTGCAGGTGAAACTGTCGTTTGGTATAAAGAGTTATTAACTTTAACAGAAGAAATATCAGTCCCTGTAGACATTAAATAAGGCGCTTCACTTACTTTTGCCGCATACGCTAACGCTTTTAAGTTATCAGGCAATATTTGGCTATTATACAATGCACAGTTTTGAAAAAATGAAGAACCTAGTTCAAATGTTATTGCTGCCACGCCTAATTCACCATAGCTAACATTATCGCTTGTGCCATCAGTAGCATATAAACCAATAGATTGTTGAGGAGCATAATCATTAAACCATGCCAATTTATTACCAAGGTTTACAAAGCCATTGTTATTAGGTGATACACCTTCTTTGTGCCCGTATGGCCATAAAATTAAACGCCCATAACTATGTAGGTCGATATGCAAACCACTTTTAGTCACAGGAGCTGCATCAGAATCATTAGGGCCACGTTCGTCAGTGAAAATTGATCGAATATAATTTGATATTGCTTGAGTTTCAGGCTCTGATTCAGCAGATATGCCGCGATAGACTTCAGAGCATTCATTACCACTTGAGCCATTTGCCGTTACCCCCCAAGTTTGAGCAAAATTACGATTGAGGTCGACACCCACTGTTGAGCCAGCACAATGACTCTGATTAGTGTTTTTACGTTGAAACACCTGGTTTTCAGCTATTTTTCGTCCATCTGGATTCATGTGAAAAACCAAGTGTACTTCACGGTTATCAACTATCCACTGGGCTTCCGCATTGGTTGCGTATTCATTGAGTAGCCATTTTGCAAAATCTAAATTTAGTGCTGCAGGAGCATATTCACGTGCATGCATACTACTGTGAACAAATAATATCGGCTTTTGATTGCTAACTTCACTATTGGTAATTTTTAGCACCATTAAATCGTAACCACCTTGTTGATTCACTTTCATCCAAGAATCACCAATATCGGACCATGTGGCTAATTTCGGGAATGTATTCGCTAATGTCTCAGCCTCGTCGTAGGTACCTTCAACGGTTGCATAGCAAGAAAACCCTGAAATAGGCTCAGCACTTAATTGTTTTTCATTGAACGTTAAGGCATTGCCATTAAGAAATGTATTTGAGAACTTTTCAGTCCAACTTATTGCTGGTTCAATATCGAAGCCGCGCAGTTTTAATAATTGCTTTTCTTGTTCAGTTAGCGTGGCTATTAAGTATTTTTCTTTAGTATTCACTTCCATTATCGCATGATGCAAAGAAATCAGTGCTTGATTTGCTAACTTTTGATCTGAGTAATTTATTTTTGAAAATGAAGGAGAGTTATTTGCAAAACTTGCAAAACTTGAAAAAAGTAATACCGTCATTAAAGCACAGCATTTTTTTCTAACATTGATTATCATATAAAGCCTTAGTTCATATCTATAAATATCATTCCTCATTGAAATTTAACATTAAATTAACACAACTCACAATTAAACTTTCAATACTAAAATATCACCTAATTAGTAAAAATAAAAAAGCCACAGATGTGGCTTCAAAGTTATAAAAAAATCTAATGCTTCTTTACTGCAATGCTAATTGCCAAGTGCCGCTATAGGTGCGATCGTTAAACGTAGAAGAAGAGTTAGACTCAACTGTTCTGTTCACTCTAACTAAACGAGTGCCATCCGTTTGAAACTGTGAAGTAATTTCACTTTCTGCCGTCATAGAAAAAAATATATAAGCACTACCTTTACCTGAATAGCTCATTCTCGTTTCAATAGGAATGCCCTCTTCATTGATCAGCACTTTATAACTACCTGTAAATTTACTGACATAGCCGCGAATTTTTTTATCATCAATAAAACTTTCAAGTGGTAATGTAAAGTCCAAAACTCTTACTTCTTTATTTAAGTACTCAATTCGTTCTTCACTATTAAACTCTCCTTGCTCGATGTAATCTAAAATCGTTCGTGCGGACGAAAGGATTGGAATTAATGATGATGCAGACAATATTTCTGCGCCATTTAATGCTGGAGTATCTGCTTCTTCATCAGTCAATTTAAGACGATTTTCTTGCGCTATTTTTACCAGTACATCCTTGGAATAACGAACATCTAAGCCATTCATACTTTCAGAAAGCGTTGATTGAATTGCACCCGTTTTAAGCTTTTTATCTTTTCCTTCGCCCCTAGTTTCAGAAAAAGAAACGTTGAGTAGCCCTGATACGGGTTCACTGCCATTTAACTTAGCTAATGCTTGTTGCAAATCAGCTAAACCATCAGCCCAGGCGTTCTGCGTGAATGCAAATGCTAGAAGCCCAAACGCAATAGGATGAATATTCTTTGATGTCATAAATTACCTGTTTTTTATTTTATTTTATTTATAGGTTTACGGTGTTAGCAGTACTTATACCTAATAGTTGGACAGTATTTCAATACCTACTGATAATATTAATGTTACTAAGTATTTCTTTTTATTTGATAAGTTAATTGCTTCTTCAATCAAATTACTCAGAGATCAAAAAAGCCCACCGTAAGTGGGCTTTATTAACTTTTTCTTAACTTAGCTTAGCCTAGTTAAGCCAAGCAAAATGCTGATTACATCATTTCAACCGCAATAGCAGTTGCTTCGCCGCCACCAATACACAAAGAAGCAAGGCCTTTAGTTAAGCCTTTGTTTTTCAATGCATGGATTAATGTAACCATGATACGTGCACCACTCGCACCTAATGGGTGACCTAGTGCACAGGCGCCACCATTAACGTTAACTTTCGCTACGTCTAAATCAAGCTCTTTAATACCTAACATAGTTACCATGGCAAAGGCTTCGTTGATTTCAAATAAATCAACATCTGCAGTTGTCCAGTTAGCTTTTGCTAATACTTTTTGCATAGCGCCAACCGGTGCAACGGTAAACTCTGCTGGTTTTTGTGCATGCATAGCATGTGCAACAATTTTACATAATGGCGTCAAACCACGTTTTTGTGCTTCTGACAATTTCATCATCACAAGTGCCGCTGCACCATCAGAAATTGAACTAGAGTTAGCTGCTGTGATAGTACCGTCTTTCTTAAATGCAGGACGCAGGCTTGGAATTTTATCTGGGCGCGCATTACCTGGTTGTTCATCAATTTCAAAAACAGAATCACCGCGACGAGATTTAATGGTTACCGGCGCAATTTCATTGGCAAACGAGCCATCAGCAATTGCCGCATTAGCACGTGCTAAAGAACGGATTGCATAAGCGTCCATGTCTTCACGTGTAAACGCCGACTCATCAGCTGTTTCTTGTGCGAAACAACCCATTGCAATACCGTCGTAAGCATTTTCTAAACCATCAGTCATCATGTGATCAAGCACTTGACCGTGACCCATTTTAATACCTGAACGCCCTTTAGGTAATAAGTGCGGTGCATTAGTCATACTTTCCATGCCGCCAGCAATAGCAACATCAATTGAACCGGCTAATAAAGCATCATGTGCTTGCATTGCCGCTTTCATACCTGAGCCACATACTTTGTTAATGGTGGTACATGCCGTTGAAAGGTCTAAGTCAGCTTCTAATGCTGCTTGACGTGCAGGTGCTTGCTTCAAACCAGCAGGAAGTACACAGCCCATGATTACTTCATCAACTTGGTCATTTGATAAATTAGCCGCTTGCATTGCACCACGAATAGCAGTTGCACCTAAAGTGGTAGCACTAACTGCTGATAAACCGCCCATAAAACCGCCCATAGGGGTACGTTTGGCAGCAACAATAACGATAGGATCTTGAGTAGACATAAGGCTCTCCGACAAAGTGTTGTTAGACATTATTCGATAAATGTTGACTGAATACAGGCATTAATCGATAAGAATTGCGCAACAGATTACCCCATATTTACCTTTACGCCAACGTAAACTTTGTCGACCTTTAGTCTAACAAGTTTGATTAAGCACTATTTTGACAATCATTCTTTACAGCTACTTTTCAATTTTGGCTGTAGAAATTCCGCGCTAATGTTGAAAGCAGTTTTAAATATCTGCATACAACAGCAATCACCAATAACATCCTATTTACATTCAAATACACTTGCACTTTACGTTAACGTAAACTTGTTGTAAGGTATCCAACAGATAAAGTAAGCGAGTTAACTGTGAGCACAAGAATGAGCGATAAAAATCAAGTCACCTTCTCTATTGGCGAATTAGCCCGAGAGTTTGATATCACCACTCGAAGTATTCGTTTTTATGAAGATCAAGGGTTGATACTCCCTACTCGCAAAGGCCAAACAAGAATATACAACCAAAGAGACAGAGTTCGACTAAAGTTAATTCTACGCGGCAAACGCCTAGGCTTTTCGTTAGCAGAAACGGGGCGTTTGTTTGAACTTTACGACGCTGACAAATCAAGCGCAACACAATTAAAAACCATTATGGATTTAATTGCTAATAAGAAGAATGATTTAACTCAGCAATTAGAAGATATAAAAGCCGTGTTAATTGAATTAACCGGCCTAGAAAATAACTGTCAAGATGCATTAGCCAATATCAATAAATAACAATTGATAAATAGAGCGCAACAAGTAAATAGCAGCAAGACAACTAAAAAAGCGTTAACGCAAAGAACTAATTAGCGTTAATACGACAAACAATTATTAAAGGTACTACTATGATTTCTACTTTCTCATCAATGAATTTTAACTTAGGCGAAACTGTTGACATGATCCGTGACACGGTTAACGCTTTTGCTCGCGATGAAATTGCACCTCGTGCAGCACAAATAGATATTGATAATGAGTTTCCTAACGACTTATGGCGCAAATTTGGTGACCTAGGTTTATTAGGCATGACAGTAGATGAAGAGTACGGTGGTTCTAACTTAGGTTACTTAGAACACATGGTTGCTATGCAAGAAATTTCACGTGCTTCAGCGTCTGTTGGCCTAAGCTACGGCGCTATGTCGAACTTATGTTTAAACCAATTAAACAAAAATGGTAGCCATGAACAAAAAGCTAAGTATCTACCAAAGCTTTGTAGCGGTGAACATATTGGTGCATTGGCGATGTCTGAGCCGAATGCTGGTTCTGACGTAGTAAGTATGAAACTCTCTGCTAGAAAAGTCGCTGGTGAAAATGGTGACAAATACATTCTTAACGGCAACAAAATGTGGATCACTAACGGTCCTGACGCTAATGTTTATATCATTTACGCAAAAACAGACACAACTGCTGGTTCAAAAGGCATTACAGCGTTTATCGTTGAACGTGACTATCCAGGTTTTTCTCGTCATCAAAAACTAGACAAGTTAGGTATGCGTGGCTCTAACACCTGTGAACTAGTATTCCAAGATTGTGAAGTACCTGCAGAAAACATTTTAGGTGAAGAAGGCAAAGGTGTTCGCGTACTTATGTCTGGCTTAGATTACGAACGTTTAGTCTTAACCGGTGGCCCATTAGGCATTATGGATGCATGTATGGACTTAGTTGTACCTTACATTCATGACAGAAAGCAATTTGGTCAATCAATTGGTGAGTTTCAATTAATTCAAGGCAAAATTGCTGACATGTACACCCAAATGAATGCCGCTAAATCATACGCTTACATGTGTGCAATGGCTGCAGATCGCGGTGAAACCACGCGTAAAGACGCTGCTGGTGTTATTTTATATTCTGCCGAGCTTGCCACTAAAATGGCACTTGATGCTATTCAGTTACTTGGTGGCAACGGTTATATCAATGAATTTCCTGCGGGGCGTTTATTACGTGATGCTAAGTTATATGAAATTGGCGCAGGTACTTCAGAGATTCGCCGTATGTTAATAGGCCGTGAGTTGTTCAACGAATCAGTTTAATTTAACTTTGTCTCATTGCCAATGAGCGCGATTTCTTCGTCAAAATTACACACATAGGCAACTATGCTTAGTATTTTTTCCTTGAACTCGCTCCATTGGCTTCGAGAAAAGTCAAATTGTGGAAAGGTAACGACCATAAAGATTAACCTCAGTGACTATTGCTATTGAATACGATTAACACTCATGTCTCTTAACAAATGTAATGTTAATAAACCAAACAATATCAATGTGCATTGTTAAATTACTGACACATACAGCGTCAAAAGTTAACGAAACGATCAACAAATAAAAGGTTATACCGTGGCTAAGATAATATCGAAAATCAATCCCCGCAGCCCTGAATTCATCGAAAATGCCGAGCATATGCAACTGCAAGTTGATGACTTAAAAGTAAAGTTAGAAGAAATTAAACTCGGTGGCGGAGAACGCAGCCGTGAACGTCATTTATCGCGAGGGAAATTATTACCAAGAGATCGTGTTTACGCCCTACTCGACCCAGGTTCAGCCTTTCTAGAATTATCACAATTAGCCGCTTATGAAGTTTATGACGATAACGTGCCTGCTGCAGGTATCATTACCGGCATTGGCCGTGTTGGCGGCCAAGAATGTATTATCGTTGCCAATGATGCGACGGTAAAAGGTGGTACTTATTTCCCGCTTACGGTTAAAAAGCATTTACGCGCGCAAACTATCGCACAAGAAAACAACTTGCCTTGTATCTACTTGGTTGACTCAGGTGGCGCGAACTTGCCAAACCAAGACGATGTTTTCCCAGATAAAGAACACTTTGGTCGCATATTCTTCAACCAAGCTAATATGTCAGCGCAAAGCATTCCGCAAATTGCTGTCGTGATGGGTTCATGTACCGCCGGTGGCGCTTATGTACCAGCAATGGCTGATGAATCAATTATCGTCAAAGAGCAAGGCACAATATTCTTAGCTGGCCCGCCATTAGTAAAAGCGGCAACAGGTGAAGTGGTGAGTGCTGAAGATTTAGGCGGTGCAGATGTGCATTGTCGTACTTCAGGCGTTGCGGATCATTACGCGCAAAACGATCATCATGCATTAGAAATCGCTCGTAGCGCTATCGGTAACTTAAACCGCGTTAAACCCGTACAGATGGCGATTAAGGAAGTGGTAGAACCGGCTTATGCTAGCGAAGAAGTTTACGGTATTGTACCAAAAGATTCTCGCCAACCATTTGATGTACGAGAAATTATCGCCCGTGTCGTTGATGGCAGCGAATTTGACGAATTTAAAGCGTTATACGGTACAACCTTAGTTTGTGGCTTTGCTCGCATCTACGGCTACCCTGTCGGCATTGTGGCGAACAACGGCATCTTATTTGGTGAATCTGCGCAAAAAGGTGCTCACTTTATCGAACTTTGTGCGCAACGAAAAATTCCATTGGTGTTTTTACAAAACATTACTGGCTTTATGGTCGGTCAACAATATGAAGCTGGCGGTATTGCAAAACACGGCGCCAAAATGGTAACCGCTGTGGCGACTGCACAAGTGCCAAAATTCACCATTTTAATTGGCGGTAGTTTTGGTGCTGGTAACTACGGCATGTGTGGTCGAGCTTATGACCCTCGCTTCTTATTTATGTGGCCAAACTCGCGTATTTCAGTGATGGGCGGCGAACAAGCGGCTGGCGTACTTGCACAAGTTAAGCGTGATCAAAAAGAGAAACGTGGTGAAACATGGAGCGAGCAAGAAGAAGCAGACTTCAAACAGCCTATTATTGATGATTACGAGCATCAAGGTCACCCTTACTATGCTTCAGCCCGCTTATGGGATGATGGCGTAATTGACCCAGCAGACACTCGCCAAGTACTTGGCTTAGCCATTTCCGCGTCATTAAACAAACCTATTGAAGAGACCAAATTTGGTCTGTTTAGAATGTAGGGGTGAGTTAAACATGTTTACACATAACAATATTAAAAGTCCGAGCGAGCAAGTTTTATTCGACGTTGACAGTCGCGGCGTAGCAACCGTTACCATGAATAATCCTGATAAACACAATGCCTTTGATGACAGTATTATTTTTGCCTTAAGCCACTTGTTTCATGAAATTGCTAAATGTCATGACATCAATGTAATGATACTGGCTTCTACAGGGAAAAGTTTTTCTGCCGGTGCTGATTTAGGCTGGATGAAACGCATGGCGTCATATTCTTATGAAGAGAATTTAGCCGATGCAAATGCATTAGCGCATATGCTGAAAAACCTTAATTTTTTACCACAACCAACTATCGCTAAAGTACAAGGTGCAGCCTTTGGTGGCGCGGTTGGGTTAGCAAGTTGTTGTGACATTGTACTGGCCAGTGAAAAAGCCAGCTTTTGTTTAAGCGAAGTAAAACTAGGCTTGATTCCTGCCACTATTAGCCCGTACGTGGTTAATGCGATTGGTCAAAAAGCTAGTCGACGTTACTTTCAAACCGCTGAGCGATTCTTTGCAGATAAAGCACAACAATTAGGTTTAGTTGACGAAATACTGCCATTAACAGCATTAGACGCTGCCGTTGAAAAGATGGCACAAACATTACTGGCAAACGGCCCACTAGCCGTACGCCAAGCTAAGCAATTAGCCCTTGATGTCGCTTATCAAGATATTGACGAAACGCTGATTGAAATTACCAGCGAGCGCATTGCCGCAATTCGGGTATCGACAGAAGGCCAAGAAGGCTTAAGTGCCTTTTTTGAAAAACGCCAACCTGCTTGGCAAGCCCAGCTGCAACAACAAGAAGCATCACAACAAAAATCATTAGATAAAGGCGAAGGATAAACTCATGTTTACTAAAATATTAATTGCCAACCGTGGCGAAATTGCCTGTCGTGTTATCAAAACTGCACGAAAAATGGGTATCCTAACCGTTGCGGTTTATTCTGATGCTGACGCTGATTCCTTACATGTCAATATGGCTGATGAAGCTATTCATATTGGTGGCTCACCGTCGCGTGAAAGTTATTTACTATCTGAAAAAGTCATTGAAGCAGCTAAACGTACTGGTGCACAAGCTATTCACCCAGGTTACGGTTTCTTATCTGAAAACGCTGACTTTTGCCGCATGTGTGCCGCAGAAGGCATTACATTTATTGGCCCACCAGTTGGCGCAATTGAAGCTATGGGCTCAAAATCTGCCGCTAAAAATATTATGGAAGCGGCACAAGTACCGTTAGTGCCAGGTTACCATGGTGATGATCAATCTGAAGCTGTGATCAAAAAAGCTGCCGATGATATGGGTTACCCTGTACTACTTAAAGCTACTGCAGGTGGTGGCGGTAAAGGTATGCGCCAAGTATGGAGCGAAGCAGAGTTCTCTGAAGGTTTTGCTGCCGCAAAACGTGAAGCGAAATCTTCATTTGGCGACGATACCATGTTGGTTGAAAAATACTTAACACAACCACGCCACGTCGAAATTCAAGTATTTTGCGATAATCACCAAAATGCGGTTTATCTTTTCGAACGTGACTGTTCCGTACAACGTCGTCATCAAAAAGTGATTGAAGAGGCACCAGCCTTTAGCATGAGTGAAGAACTTCGTGCTCAAATGGGTGAGTCAGCAATAAAATCAGCACAAGCCATTGGTTATCAAGGTGCTGGTACGGTTGAATTTTTACTTGATATTGACGGTTCATTCTACTTTATGGAAATGAACACTCGCCTACAAGTTGAGCACCCTGTTACTGAATTAATTACTGGCCAAGATTTAGTTGAATGGCAATTGCGTGTTGCTGCAGGTGAGGTGCTGCCAAAAGCTCAACATGAACTAAAAATTAATGGCCATGCGTTTGAAGCACGTATTTACGCTGAAGATCCAAACAACGACTTTTTACCGGCAACTGGTACCTTAGACTTTTTACAACCACCAGTTGAAAGTGAGTTCGTGCGTGTTGATACCGGTGTGCGCCAAGGTGATGAAGTAAGCGTATTTTACGACCCAATGATTGCCAAACTTATTGTTTGGGACGAAAGTCGTGAAAAAGCCTTACAGCGTATGGCAAAAGCCTTGTCTGAATATCGTATCAGTGGCGTTACCACCAATATTGATTTTCTTTATAACTTAGCGACATCAGCACCTTTTGTTAACGCCGATATTGATACTGGTTTTATTGAGAAAAACCAAGAAATTATTTTCCATGAAAATGAACAAGCCTTAGCTGGCGAGTTGCCGATGGCAGCACTGTACTTAGTTCTATCTCAAGAGTTAGAAGCACAAAAAACAGCAGCCAAAACTAACGACCCATTTTCACCATGGAATATGACGAATGCATGGCGTTTAAACGAAGCCAATGTTCATCATATGGTATTAGCGCATAACGACAGCGAATATCCGATTGTTGTTGAACAAAAACGTCAAGGTAGCGGCAGTTATTACTTGATCACGGTTGATGGTCAAACCGTTGATTGTCAAGGTCGTATCAATAACGATAAGTTGTACGTCAGCATTGACGGTTATCGCAGTCATGCCACTATTGCGAAAAATGGCACACAAATCAGCCTTTATCACCAAAATGGCGTTTTCAACTTCACCCATATTTTACCTGATTGTGGCGATAACAGCAGTGACGATAGTCATGGCGGTTTAGTAGCGCCAATGAACGGCACTATGGTCGCCGTACTCGTTAACGCTGGTGATTCAGTGACGGCAGAGCAACCAATAATGATCATGGAAGCAATGAAGATGGAGCACACCATTCGTGCGCCAAGCGATGGCATTGTTGACGCTATTTACTACCAAGAAGGCGATATGGTTGATGGTGGCGCTGAGCTCATTGCTTTTAGCGCAGAGGAAGCATAATGGCTAACATTAATAGTTCTGCACTACCTAAAAGCGTAAAAATTGTTGAAGTAGGACCACGCGATGGCCTACAAAATGAAAAACTTCAAATCAGCGCAGAAGATAAAATTGCCTTGATTGAGCAGTTAGCTGATGCCGGTGTGGCTTATATCGAAAGTGGTAGTTTTGTATCACCTAAGTGGGTGCCACAAATGGCAACATCTACCGATGTATTTAACGGCATTAACCGAAAAGAAAACATCACATATGCTGCACTAACCCCTAACATGAAAGGGTTTGAAGCCGCCATGGAGGTAAATGCCAGTGAAGTTGCCATCTTTGGCGCTGCGTCAGAAGCGTTTAGTCAAAAAAACATTAATTGTTCAATCGAAGAAAGTTTACAACGATTTGAACCTATCATGCAGGCCGCAAAAGCGGCCAACATTCCCGTACGTGGCTATGTTTCATGTGTTGTCGGTTGCCCATATGACGGTTTTATAGCACCTGAACAAGTTGCCATGGTTGCTGAGAAACTATACAACATGGGCTGCTATGAAATATCACTGGGCGATACCATAGGTGTTGGCACACCTGCTAGCGTAACCAAAATGATACAGGCGGTGAGTGCACGTGTACCTATGGCTAAACTTGCTGTTCACTTTCACGATACCTACGGTCAGGCGTTAACTAACATTTACACTGCATTACAAGCTGGCGTAGCCGTGGTCGATAGTGCTATTGCAGGCCTTGGTGGATGCCCATATGCTAAGGGCGCTTCAGGAAATGTCGCAACTGAAGATGTCTTATATATGCTGAATGGTCTAGAAATAGAAACCGGCATTGATTTTGAAAAATTACTAGCGGCAGGTTGGTTTATTAGTGACAAATTAGGCAAAGCGCCAGTATCGAAAGTATCAACGGCATATCGAGCACAATAATAAACGTAATTTCTAGATATAAAGATAAAAATAACGACAAAAATTTATTAATGAGGATTAAACAATGGCAGGATTTGACAAGGTAGTGTCAAGCTATGAAGAAGCGATGGCAGGTCTTGAAGATAACATGACCGTAATTGCTGGCGGTTTTGGCTTGTGTGGCATTCCAGAAAACTTAATTAGTGAAATCAAGCGTAAAGGCACTAAAGGCTTAACCTTAGTTTCAAATAACTGTGGTGTTGATGATTTTGGCCTAGGTATTTTGCTTCCTGACCGTCAAATCAAAAAAATTATTGCCTCATATGTTGGCGAAAACGCTGAATTTGAACGTCAAATGATGAATGGTGAGCTTGAAGTTGAATTAACTCCTCAAGGTACATTAGCCGAAAAAATGCGTGCTGGCGGTGCTGGTATTCCTGCCTTTTTTACTGCAACTGGCTATGGTACGCCTGTTGCTGAAGGCAAAGAAGAGCGTGAATTTGACGGAAGACATTACATATTAGAACCTGCGATCAAAGGTGACTTCGCCATCGTGAAAGCGTGGAAAGCCGATCGTTACGGTAATTTAGTGTTTAGAAAAACCGCTCGTAACTTTAATCCATTAGCAGCAACTGCCGGTAAAATTACCGTAGTAGAAGTTGAAGAGATTGTTGAGCCGGGTGAATTAGACCCAGATCACATTCATACACCGGGCATTTACGTTAACCGTCTAATTTTAGGCTCATTCGAAAAACGCATTGAACAACGTACAGTTCGCAACGATGCATAATTATAAGTGTTAGTAAGGAGTAATTTATGGCTTTATCAAGAGAACAACTAGCACAGCGCGTTGCACAAGAACTTCAAGACGGTTACTACGTAAATTTAGGCATCGGTATTCCAACCTTGGTAGCAAATTACGTACCTAAAGGTATGGAAGTAATGTTGCAATCAGAAAATGGCTTACTCGGTATGGGACAATTCCCTACCGAAGCTGAAATTGATGCAGACTTAATTAACGCTGGTAAACAAACAGTAACGATGGCAACAGGTGCGTCAATTTTTGACTCAGCAGAATCTTTTGCCATGATCCGTGGTGGTCATGTTGATTTAACAGTTTTAGGCGCTTTTGAAGTAGATGTTAACGGTAACATCGCTTCATATATGATCCCAGGCAAACTTATTAAAGGTATGGGCGGTGCAATGGACTTAGTAGCAGGTGCTGATAACATCATCGTGACCATGACCCATGCATCGAAGCACGGCGTATCTAAATTATTAAGCAACTGTACTTTGCCATTAACTGGCAAGGGTTGTATTAAAAAGGTCTTAACTGATTTAGCTTTTATTGAAATCAAAAATGGCAAGTTCTATTTATTAGAACGAGCACCAGGTGTCTCTGTAGAAGAAATTATTGCCTTAACCGAAGGTGAATTGGTTATTGAAGGTGAAATACCAGAAATGACTTTCTAAAATTATTAATAGTTTTTGATAAATATCGATTAATTTAAGGGGCGCTCGCCCCTTTTTTTGTGGTTTATATCGCACAATTGTCCCGAATTTGTCTCACATTTACAAAACATTAATTTTGTACAAAAATACATCAAGCAACAACAAACCTCACTAATACCATTAATTACATACACTTAACAAAATAAAAAGCTGTTCAGCATTAACGCTTTGTAACAAAGCAGTTGCATTTAATGATCGTTTTGGTAATACTGAAATTGACAAAGAAAAGGCAAGACACGCGAAAACGTGTTACGCAAAACCACCGGTCTAAGGGTTAATGCAATAATATTGCATTTTTCTATGACAGCGGAGTTACCGTGTTATTAGGTACATCCTGTGGTTTTTTCTTTTACTAACTCTATTTGCATTATAAAAGGTTATTAAAATGAAAAAATTATTACTAGTTACTACCATTACTGCTTTAACGATGACGTCTATTGTATCTGCGCCGAAAGCGCAAGCCGCTGACATTGCACAAAGTGTATGTGAGTATGTTGCCGCTGACGACAAAAAACGTATGCGTTCATTCTTAAAGACGAACAAATTAAAAATTCGTAATATCTTCGCGGGTATTCAGTGTAACGGTAAAAACTTGTTGGAATTTGCTGCTACTAAAGGTTCAGTTAAAACAGGTTCTTTGATGATTAGTAAATTACCAAAGAAAACAGTTTCGGCTAACTTGGCACTTATTCAAAATGGATCGCAACCATTAATCGACGCTGCAAACAAACGCGTTAGCAGCTAGAAATTTATTTTCCAGTAGGCGTTAATACTTAATGTAAGTTCAATGTTTTACTAGTTAATAATTCTTATGTCATTAAAAAGGCCAGCATTAGCTGGCCTTTTTTTCTGCTTAAAATTCATTACCACCTTCTAAAAATCATTAAATTCAACTAGCTACAAACCCAAAAACTGATTAAAATCACTTAAGAATAATAGTTATTTTGCTAATTGGTATTAAATGTCACATAAACGTAGTTACATCAACAGTAATAATGCTTTGGTATTAACCGGCGGTGGAGCGCGTGCTGCCTATCAGGTTGGCGTTTTATCTGCTATCGCTAAGTTTATGCCACGAAACCATGGTGTGCCCTTTCCTATCATCTGTGGTACTTCTGCTGGCGCTATCAATTCTACGGCATTAGCTTGCTACGCTTCGTGTTTTCAACTAGGGGTTAAAAAACTAGAGTGGGTGTGGAAAAATCTGGATCCCAGCCGCATATATCACAGTGATGCATTACGTGTATTTAGTCATTTATCGGCAGGCGTACTCGGTAGCTTTCAAGCGGACTATGCCAACAAAAGTGCCCGAAGCTTATTAAACAATGCTCCATTACGTGATTTGCTCAATATGGTTGTAGATTTTAACCGTATCGACACCAATATCAGACGCGGTTATTTATCGGCCGTTTCAGTTACCGCCTCAAGTTATAGCAGTGGCGACTCTATCAGTTTCTTTCAATCTAAAGAGTCAATATCCCCTTGGTTTCGTGCCAAAAGACGTGGTGAGCCAACACAACTAAACACTCAACATTTAATGGCATCGGCGGCAATACCATTAGTATTTCCTTCCGCTAAAATTAAGCACGACCACTTAGGAGATGGCTCTATTCATCAACTTTCACCACTTAGCCCAGCCATACACTTAGGCGCAGAAAAAATATTTGTAGTCGGTGTTGAGCAGCCTAAAGAGCCAATTCATGCGCGAGAAAATAACCCTCACCCACCAACAACAGCAACCATAGCAGGACATTTACTCGATTCTGTTTTTTCTGACACATTACAAAGCGATATTGAACGTATGGAACGCGTCAATCATACGCTATCGTTAATACCTGAGGATTTAAAAAATCAAACCGCTGGTTTGAAAAGCATTAATTCTCTGGTCATTAATCCAAGTCATGACTTTAACGCTATCGCGGTAAAATATTACGACAAACTACCATTATCAATTCGTTTATTATTACGTAGTGTTGGTATTACCAATGACGCTGAATCAAGCTTGGTCAGCTATTTGTTATTTGAGAAAAATTACTGCAAAGAACTGATTAGCCTAGGTTTTAACGATGCACTTGAGCAAGAAAGTAAAATACGAGAATTTCTTAAGCTATAGAATTAATGGTATAGAACTTAAGCTTTACAAGCTAATTTGCTCAGGAAAAAGCTATTTAGCCTCAACTCGGTTTAATGAATGTCATAATGCATTGATAATGCAATAATTTTAATAAGTCCGATATCTCCAATGAAGTTAGTTAAGTGGATATCAAGGCGTTTATGTATCCGAATAGAGAGCTATTTGGCACATCAACAACGTAGATAGGCGCTTAACTAGCTTTATTGGATGACGTTGCTTAAACCGAGTTGAGGTTATTTATCAAAAACACAACGTCATTAAAATAATAAGGAGCAATTAAGCTCCTTTTTCTATTTTAACTAAAAAAGCAGTAAAGCAGAGCAACTAATGCCCTTCTTGCACAAATCTTTCAGCACGTTCTACACGTCGAGGCTTGCCACGTACAATCAAGGTATCTTGCGGTTGTAGTACTGTTTCGGGCGAAGGCTCTTCCGACTCAATATCATTACGTCGTAGTGCAATAACAATCACACGGCGTTCATCCAACTTTAATGATGCAATGCTATGACCATTAGCAAACGAATCATCTGTGAGTAAAATAGCATGGGCAAACTCAATACGATCAATCGCATCTGGGCTCATATCTGTATGTTCACCCTGGAAGAAACCATGTAGGTGGTTATAATGATTTTTACGTTCTTTTTGAACACGACGAACAATTCTTGAAAAAGGAACACCTGTTAAAGAAAGAACTTGCGATACCAGCATCAAACTCCCCTCTAAGCTCTCAGGAACCACTTCATTCGCGCCAGCAGCATGTAATTCGTCTAATTGGTCATCATTACGCGTACGAACTAAAATAGGCACATTTGGTGCTAACGAGCGTACTTTTTGAATAACATCAATCGACTGCTTGTCTTCGCCAAAAGCGATAACCACTAACTTAGCTTTTGATAGTTGTGCGGCGTGCAGTAATTCAGCTTGTCTTGAAGAGCCAAACAATACATTTTCACCCGCATCACGTGCTTTTGTCGCTCGTAGTGGATCAATGTCTATAGCAACAAAATCTATCGACTCTTGCTTTAAAAAACGGCTAACCGTTTGTCCAATGCGGCCAAAACCACAAATAATAACATGGTCATTCAAGCTAGCACTTTTTGGCAATTGCTCTAGTGGCTTGGTATCCATTTGCTTTTCTCGACTAAACCACAACGCCCAACTACGAGCATGCGCCACCATGTAAGGCGTTATTGCCATACTCAATACACCTGTACCTAATAAAATAGAAGCAGTGTCATCAGGTAACACTTCAACCTGACTTGCAAGAGCAATTAGTACAAAACCAAACTCTCCCATTTGCGCAAGCATAATACCTGCAGCCCACGCATCTTTTGGCGACTCTCCTGCCCGTATTGCCAATATGGCAATAACAACAACTTTAATTGCCATAAAACTAATCAGCAGCAAAATGATGGTAAGTGGTGATGAAAATACAACATTAATATCGAGCTTCATACCAACGGTAACAAAAAACAAGCCAAGCAATATGTCTCGATAAGGTCTAATGTCAGCTTCTAATTGATGTTTATATTGGCTTTCTCCAAGCATCATCCCAGCTAAAAATGCCCCTAAAGCCATTGAAAGCCCGAACCACTGCGTTAACGCTGAAGCAACTAAGGTTACTAATAAAGTAGTTAAAACAAAGAGCTCATCCGTTCTTACTTGCGCAACTAAATTGAACAAACGAGGCAAAAGCCACTTACCGGAGAACATTAATAATGAAACAACAAATACACCTTTTACCAGTGCAAATAATAACGCGAGAAGGAAAGATGAATCACCGCCTTGCGCAAGTAACGGAATAACAATTAATAGCGGAACAACAGCAACATCTTGAAAAAGTAATACCGCAACCGAAAGTTGCCCCGACTTCTTCTTCATCCCACCACTTTCACTTAACTGACGAATCACGATAGCAGTAGATGAAAGCGCGAGAATACCGCCAATAGTCAAAGAGCTAGCAAAACTTTGCCCTAAAAACATTGCCACAACTAAAAAGAGTACTAACGATATAGTGACTTGTAAGCTACCAACGGTGACAACCAAATGCCGCATAGCGACTAATTTTGGTAAAGAAAATTCTAAGCCCAAAGTAAATAGTAGGAAAACAATACCCAATTCAGCAAAGTGCTCGTAGTTCACATGCTCTTGCGCTAAACCTAAACCATGTTCACCGACTAAAACGCCGGCAACTAAATACGCTAATATTGCCGGTAAATGCAGCCGACGAAATAGCCAAACAATGAGTACAGCACTGGTTAGCATGGCGAGTAATTCTAAATGACCTGTCACATGTAATCCTTACGAAATGAGAAGCGAGCAATAGCTGAAAAATGATGAACAACATCTTTAGTCAGTTTAGCCTCCTAAATGGCTGTTTGTCTAAGGTATTTTCCACTATTCAAATAAAATAATAACTCAATCGCTATCCGCTATCACCTAAGTAATGTGTCAAATAACCAATAAACTCGCTATACCAAAGCACGTAGCCATTTAAGCAAAGCGTTAAAGCCAATCTATTGACATTATTAACATTCATCATATTACAGTACAACAGAAATAAAATCACAGACTTAACCCTTAAAAACAACAACTTAAAAATAAAGCCAATAGTGTAAAACTAAATATTTATCCATCGTAAAAAAAGGGGTGTGATTTTTGCTTGTCTAATTGAGATGTTACAGCCCCCAAACAACGGAACATTCTATGCGCACAGTAAATATTGTTAATCATCCAAATTCAAAGTTTAATGCTTTTACATTGTTTCAACACAGTGAACAGCAAAGCCAGCGTAATCTCGCTTTGTTAGAACAGCTTCAAACGACATTAGATGTTAAAGAGCTAATTAATATTTTCGCTATTCAAGCTGCAAAGTACGTTGACTTTACAGGACTTTATTTTAAGCATGACGAAATAAATGCCACGGCTCGCGGTAGTCACCAAGCAAAAGCTGAGCGACAGTTTGAATTAAAAATCAATGACAGATTTCTTGGCATTTTAAGCTATTCTGTAAATTCTCCAATTAGTATTACTAACTTCAACATATTGACTGAATTACATCAGCTGCTTATCAACCCGTTAAATAATGCTATTCGTTATCATCAAGCCATGCAATTAGCCATGCAAGATGCTTTAACACAACTAGGCAATCGTCGAAGCTTTGACGAACAACTCAAACGTACAATGGCACAAGCGACTCGCCGTCACACTCGTGTCGGCCTTATTCTTTGTGATTTAAACAAATTTAAAGCCATTAACGATTCGTTTGGCCATATAGTGGGCGACTCCGCACTTGAACATTTTGCCAATGCACTGCGCCAAAGTGTTCGCGATACCGATAGTATATTTCGCTTCGGTGGTGACGAGTTTGCAATTATTGTTGAAGATGCTTCTGAGCAATCGTTAACAGCCATCGAACATAGAATATACCAAGCCCTTAGCAACGACGCACTACTAGAAAAGTATAATGTCACCAGCAGTTTAGGTTTTGCGTTTATGAACAGAGCTGACACAGCAACTAGCTTTTTTCAAAGAGCTGATACTGCGTTGTATTCTCAAAAAATGAACATACCTAGAACACTCAGTGTTGTGTCAAAAATTAACAGTTAAAGCTAGTGTTTTAGAGATCACGCAAGGCGCGTGATTTTTCATCTGGGGTGGCACCAATGTACAAGCGGCAAATTCTTACCGCTTGGGCAAATTTTCCTGTACCAATTTTTGCCAATACTTGACGGAGAAACATAGCGTCTAAACGAAAGTTCTCACTGTAATGGTCAATGGCTTCTTCAATGCTCGGGTAGCAAACGCCATCAAATTTAAAACTATCACTGCCATCATCTTTTTCTATTTCAATACCATCAAGTACCAGCGGCCAGCCGCGAAAACTCACCCGCTCTTTTGCCACCTCATACATAAACCATGCACTTTTTTGAAAGCCGGAGAAACTTCCGCCCTCAAAGCCTGAGTTAGCCAACTCTTCTTGAGTCCAGTTCAAGCCGATGGCTAAATCTTTCCTATATTTCTTGATCAGGAATTTTTTGACATACAGATCAACTTGCCAAATATTTCTTACTTTAGCTTTAAGCGCGGCGTTCAAACATTCTGAGCAACTTGGTACGGTTAACGTCGGATGTTGGCAATTGAAAACAAGGTGATATTGATGGGGAAAGGTAAAATGGCTAGCGGCTGGCTCTGCACAGAACCAGCACTGATGCCTACTTTCAAATGGTACTTCTATAAAGTTATCGTTTTCGTGCATGAAATACTATTTTTAATAGTTAAGATAAATAGAAGAACCGCTTTTAGCGTCTCTTGCCAACAAGCTTATTTTTTTGCTTTTGAGATTTTGCTCGGCGTTTTGCAGCAGGAGTTTCACTTTCTTTTTTACGCGCTAGCATTTGATTTTTTTCTTGTGTCGCTTTATAACGACTCTTTTTAAGTGGCGCATCTTCTTTCGCGTCATATTGACCCGGTAATGCTCGGTCTAACTCATAACCCGGTACAATAATACGTTCGAATTTACGGCCAATTAATTCTTCAATGTTATCTAAAAATTGCTCATCTTTTGGGCTTACTAAAGAAATAGCCGTACCTGATTTACCCGCTCGGCCTGTGCGTCCAATACGATGAACATAATCTTCAGCTAAAAATGGTAAGTGAAAGTTCACTACATAAGGTAAGTCAGCAATATCTAAACCACGAGCGGCAACATCTGTTGCAACAAGAACACGTACAGTGCCATCTGTAAACTGTTCAAGTGCTTTATTTCGTGCGCCTTGAGTTTTGTCGCCGTGACAAAGTGCTGCTTTAATACCATCAAGTTTTAATTCTTTCGCAAGAATATTTGCACTTTCTTTAGTGCCGGCAAAAACTAACACTTGACGCCAATTGTTAACGCCAATTAACTCTGATAACAACTCAGCTTTACGCGTTTCAGATACCCAGTAAACTGACTGTTTAACCTTACCTGATGTAGAGTTTTGACGTGCTACTTCAATCGTTTTAGGTGTTTTAAGTACTTTCTTAGCAAGTGTTTTAACTTTGTTTGAAAAGGTAGCCGAAAACATTAATGTTTGATGTTTTGCTTTGATCATCGCTGAAATACGTTCAATATCATTGTAAAAGCCCATATCTAGCATACGGTCGGCTTCGTCAAGTATTAAGAATTGTACTTGTGATAAATCAAGATTACGTTGTTCAAGGTGTTCAATTAAACGCCCTGGTGTTGCCACTAATATATCAACACCATTTTTCAACATTTTAGTTTGTGGTGGCATATTAGCACCACCAAATATAGCACCACTACGTAATGGCAAAAATTCACTGTATGTTTTCACATTGTCCGCAACTTGTGCGGCTAACTCACGTGTTGGCGTTAAAATTAACGCCTTAACAGTCGTCGTGGTATCAAAACCATCAACAGAAGGCTTAACTTTTCGCGCTAATAAATCTAATACTGGCAAGGTAAACGCTGCTGTTTTTCCAGTACCTGTTTGGGCACTAGCTAATACATCAACACCAGTGCGGATCACAGGAATAGCTTGCTGTTGAATTGGGGTTAACGTTTTATAACCACATGCTTTTACCGCTTTCAATAAATTAGCCGATAAACCTATTGCATCCACACTCATCACATCACCATTTCGTCATTATCGTAAACAACGCACTTACCCGATGATAAGTACGTCAAAAATATTAAGGCGCGGATTATAGCAGCTTTATTCAGAACTATTGTATTTAAATGGCGAGATAACTACTTCTTATGCCAAATACCTTTGGTCAAATTAAAACGCTTTTGCTCTTCCTCGTCTGGCTCATAAGTTGGCAGTACGCCATTGTCATGCTGCTGGTGATAATTTTTAGCAATTGATATCACGACTTTTGACAACATAAACAATGCGGTAACGTTGACAATGGTCATTAAGCCTGTAGATAAGTCTGCCAAAGCGATAACCTCTGGTAATGTGGCAATTGAACCAAATACTAACATCAATAAAAAGCCGACACGTAGAAACCAGCGTCCGTAGAAATTGTCCATATTCAAATATTTAAGGTTATTATCTGCATAAGCAAAGTTTGCAACAATTGAGGTAAACGCAAATAACAAAATAGCCACAGTAATAAAATCACTGCCCCAGTCGCCAACTTGAAAGGCAAGTGCTTGTTGCGTCAGCTGTATTCCTTGTGCCTGACCAGCTTCTGGTTGAAATAACAAAATTAAAAACGCGGTACATGAACAGATTACGATGGTATCGAAGAACACGGCTAACATTTGAATATAGCCTTGCGAAACCGGATGTGGTGGAAATGGCTCTGCCGCTGCCGCTGCATTAGGCGAACTGCCCATTCCGGCTTCGTTTGAATACAAACCACGTTTAATACCTTGCACTATAGCTGCGCCAACTAAACCACTACCAGCTTCTTTCAAACCGAATGCCGATGCAAATATGTCACTGATAATGCCTGGAATTTTATCAATATTTAAACCAAGAACTGTTAGGCACACTAACAAATATGCTAACCCCATAAGAGGCACGGTTAATTCAGCAAATCGGGCAATATTCCTTAGGCCACCTAAAATGATATATCCTGCAAAAAACGCAATTGCAATGCCTGTATATAACGGGTTAAAGCCATATGAACCACTAAAGGCATCAGTAATAGAGTTTGCTTGTACCGCACTAAAAACGAAACCGTACCCAAAGAATAAACATAATGAAAATGTCACTGCTAGCTTTCTATTTTTTAAGCCTTTACTCATATAATATGCGGGGCCACCACGAAAGTTGCCTTTACTGTCTTTTTCTTTATATAACTGCCCTAACGCACTTTCAGCAAAAGCGGTTGCCATGCCAACTAAAGCAATAAGCCACATCCAAAAAACGGCGCCTGCACCGCCTAATGAAATAGCTACCGCTACGCCCATTAAGTTGCCAGTGCCAACACGAGCAGCCAAAGAAGTACACAATGCTTGAAAGGAAGAAATACCTCGGCTAGAGCTTTTACGACTAGACTTTAAAATACTGAACATATGGAAAAAACGGGTAAATTGAATACCTTTCAAACGAAACGTAAACCAAATACCACAAGCGGAGAGTAAATAAATAAGAATACTGCCCCATAAATAGCCATTAATAGTCCCTATCCACGCTTCAATAAAGCTGGGGGCTATTACACTTGGTTCTACCACGTTATTCTCCGATTAAATTGCTCAACAATTCAAATAAATTATACAAATGAGTCAATAGCTTAACAAAATAGCTTTGTAGATAAATAAATTTTTGTATTAATTTAATCTCTAGCGTTAAGGAAAAATTATTTGAGCAACATTTTTTATGACTCTAGTGCAAAATTAATCAGCAACGACACTGTTTGACAGAAAGCTGGAGCTTTCTTGGTAAGGGTCAATCGAAAGTGGGTTTAACGCTAAACAAAGAGATTAGTAATATTCTTCAGTTAAAAAATCACATAACTCTCTTGAATTGAAAGGCTTGCGTAATACTGGATACGACCATTGATTATCTTCCTCAGCAATATAGCCACTTATAGAATAAATGCTAATATTGGGGAATTTTCTTTTTACTAAAACGGCAGCTTCACGACCTGAGATATCAGGCAATATCATATCGGTAATAAATACATCAAAAACTACTTCACTAGCCAAACAATCTAATAAACTCTTTTTATTGCTTATATGCTTCGTTATTGCCCCTTCATTTTCAAGATATAAAGCAACAAATTCAGCGATACTCTCCTCGTCATCAAGAATTAACACTCGTTTTCCCGCCATATTTAAGCTTGGGCTTTGTTTCGTTTTCACAATATTAAGACAAGGTTTAACATTACATTTAAAAATTAAAGTAAAATGTGCTCCGCCTAAATCACCATGTCCTTCAACTTGAATGTCGCCATTATGTTTATAAATAGTGCTATAAACATTCGCCAAACCAATACCATTTCCCTTATTGACTGATTTACTGCTATAAAAAGGGTCAAAAATCTTTGAAATATTCTCATCATTTATGCCAATGCCACTATCTTGTACATGAATTTCAAGACGATTTTCCGCATTAATATTAGCAGAAATCTTAATCTTTCCGTTAAGCCCCTGCTCCTGAATAGCGTCTTGAGAGTTCAACACTAAATTCAATAAAATATTAATAAACTCACCTTGCGGAAATTTTATTTGGCACTTAACACGGCTAATATCAAGAGTAAAATCAATAGTAGGTAATAACAATTGTTTAAACAGGTACTGGTTATCTTCAATTTCTTTTATCGGATTAAACTCTATGACTTTGATCGTGGGTTTGCGTGTAAAAGCTAATAAACGTTCTGTGACACTTTTACCTTTATCTATAGCGTTCTTAACCCGCTCAATATAGCCAAATATATCCCTTTCGCCTTGAGAAAACTTCAATTCAAGCATTTCAGTTGCGCCTAACGCTACCCCCAAGACATTATTAATATCATGAGAAACATTACCAAAGGTATTACCTAGCAGTGCTAACCTATTACTAATAATCTGTTGTTGGTCTTTGCGAAATTTTTCAGTAATATTTTCAACAATCCAAATATAAACCCCCTCATCACCTTCATAAGTTATTGACAGGTCGAAAACTGAGTTATATTTATCAAAACTTGCACTATTGTGTATTACTTGTCCGTGATGTTTGGCTTTTCTTTTATACTCCATATAATCGCTAATACTGAAATTTATATAATTGAACAGCAAACTGTTTTCACCATTATTTTGTGGTGATATTTCTTGATAAACAATATTGTCGTTGTCATCAATAAAAAATATCGGCACTTTAATTGTCTTGTTAACTAAAGCGAGTAACTTAAGCTTCTCTAATGTCTCTTCTGATTTTGTAATATCTCGGCAAACACCAAAAACACCAAAAACTTCACCGTCGGTGTCAATTTCTACTTCAGCTAAAATTTCGACTTTGACTAAGTGACCAGACGTATGCTTAATGGTACTTTTAAGATGAAAACCTTGTTTTAACTCAACTGCCTGCTCCATTTTACTTTTAATGTACGCCTGCTGTTCTTCAATATAAAAACTGCTGGCACTGTCAAGTTCTGGTTTATATTGGCTGGGGTCTAAGCCATGAATTCGATAAACTCCAGTTGACCAAAATAGCTCATCATTGACAATGTCAAACCGCCAATGACCTGAATTAATTAAATTTTCAGCTAGCACTAAATAATTATTCTTTTCTTTTAATCGATCTACAAGTTGGTGATTTTCGGTGATATCTTTAACTGAGCCGAACATTTTATGTGGTTTGTCGTTTTGATAGGCGAGTACCTTCCCAACGATACAGAGCCATTTAGTGGTACCTGCTTTGGTTTTGATCGGAAAAGTCAAGTTTACACACGGAATATGACCTGATAAGTGCTCATCAAATACTGAGTAAATATTTTTCAAAGTATCTTTTGTGACTAACTCTTTTCCCAATGTTGCAGAGCCCGTATAAGCATTTTCTCCGTAACCTAAAATAGCCATCATATGGGAAGAGTAAAACATTACACTATTTTCAATGTTCCATTCCCAAAACGCTTCGTCAATACTACTTAGTACCTGCTTAACATCTTTAGTTGACGGGTCATGATTAAAGTTAACCACTTCAAGGTGCTCAGTTAAAAAAACTAAGTAGCCTTGTTCTTCTTTAGTTACCCGTATCGTGCAAGGTATACTTTGCTCAGACTGGTTAAATAGTAAAATATGCCTTGGGTGTTCAATATTAACACCTCCTTTAGCATAGTTTTTTCGACACGCTATATGGTGTTCTGTCACATTTTCAGGTAGTAGTAGCTCTACTGGTTTGCCTATAAGTTGTGCTCGACAATAGCCTGACAAACCTGAAAATTGAACATTACAATCAGTGATAATACCGTTTAAGTCAGTACACAACACTGAAAATGGAATGCTTGATAGGCTGACATTTTCCGATATTTTCAAAATAATTCATCCTCCTCTTCCATAGTTTCAACTTCATCAACTTGCTGGGAGTTTAACGACTTTAATTCATCAACACTTTGCAAAGCACCGTCAAGTAACTGACCAACTTCCAGAAAATTAATATCATCTTGAGAATGTTTTTTCAGTGCACTATGTACAAGGTTTGTCAAATATTCCTCTTGCTCAAAACTTAAATCTAATATGTGAAAACTTTGGCCAATATTAGTCACAATTTCATTCATCACTTCCTGTTGATGATATTTTGACATAACTAACATTTGCTTGGTTTGGGTAACTGCTTGTTGAATTTTATCTTGCACATTCACTAGTGCATTTTGATAAGTAATAAAAGCAATTCTAGCGCCAACACATTCAATGACAGACGCAAGCGCGTCAATATAAATGTCGGTATCAATGGTGCCATCTTCTAAGTTTAAAATTAAAATAGAAACAAGATCATGATTAAAAATAGTGCGTGAACCAAAGCGATATAATCGTGGTTTAATCTGCAATAACTTCATTACATCTACTTCAACGGGAGAGCAAACACCATTTTTTGAACTGTAAAAGCTTGATGGTTCATTGATAGGATAAAAACCAATACAGCCTTGTAAATTCATATTATAAAGGTATGAGAAAACTTCATCTCGAATCTTTTCTAAACTAAAACATTGATTGAGCTTAGAGGTAAGCTGCATACAACTACCGTATTTTGAAGCTTGCGCCATTGAAATATTAATCACACGATCTTTTGAACATAACTCATCTTCATAATCATGAATTTTGTCTTGATATTCTATAAGTCGTTTTAATTTACTAATTAAGGCAAGCAGTGAAATAGGCTTTGCTAGAAAATCATCTGCACCGCAATCTAGCCCTTTTAAAATGGCTTCTTCAGTTGCTAAGCCAGAATACAATACAAATGACTTTGCAAGTTGATTTCCTGCAACTTGCTGCTTTATCCAGTTAGAGCCTTTTTCTTCGCCGATATTTTCGTCGACGAGCGCTATTTCAAATGATCCCGCGTCATAACTAGCAGAAACTTTATCCACTTCACTCAGGTTTTTAGCACAAACAACTGAGAAATCGATTTCAAGAGCTTCTTGTAAAAGCTCCAAATACGCATAGTCATCATCAATAATAAGTACTCTAGGCTTCAACATAAATATCCCTCTTCAACAGTCTATATCCTGAAATATATTTCCAATTACTGCTTTATTTCCTTTAACCAGCATTAAAAACGGCGTACTGATTTCTTCTATTTTCTTTTGCTTGATACATCGCTAAGTCTGCTTGTTTAATAAGTTGTTCAAGACTGGATGCTCCATAGCTAGTTGACGAAACTCCTATACTGACCGAAACATAAGGCAAAACAGTAGAATATTCATGAGCAATTTTTGCTGACAACAATGTATTGATAATCTCTTGTGCTTTAAAGCGAGCACTTTCTATAGGCGTATAAGGTAAGGCGATAATAAATTCCTCACCACCGTACCGCCCAATAACATCTCTAGACTGGTCCAATACCTGACTAAAAATATTCGCTACTTCTACTAGGCAATCATCGCCTTGTTGATGCCCATAGTTGTCGTTATAAAGTTTAAAACAGTCGATATCTAACATCAGTAATGAAAGTTCTGCGCTTTCTTTGAGGTTACTTACCCACGAATTATTAAGAATTGGACTCAAGCCCCGACGGTTTAAAACTTGCGTTAGTGGGTCGATACTACTTAATAATTCGAGCTGTTTGTTGGCTTGGTCTAAAGCAGACTTCATTAATGAGATTCGCTCCATCGCTCTAATTTTTGCAGCTAAAACAACTTGTTTCACTGGCTTAGTTAAATAGTCATCACCACCAGCATCTATGCCTTTAGTTAAATAAGCTTCGCTATCATTAGCACTAAGAAAAATAATTGGCATCCATTCAGGGTACGTTGAACGAATAATTTTAGTAAGTTCGAGGCCATTCATATCTGGCATCTCAATATCCATTAGAATTAGGTCAATGCTCGTTATTGCCAATACATCTAATGCTTCTTTACAACCACTAGTACATATAGCTTTAAAGCCACTATCGGCTATCATCGCACTGATTAATTGCCGCTGATAACTACTGTCTTCAATGACTAATATATTCAAAACTACTCCTTAACAATATAAGACTTATTTAATCCATAGATATGACACTCAACACTACGCTCATGATCAAAATACTCTAAACCCTCTGCTAATTGTTCAACCAATTCCTCGGCCACATAATTGAACATTGTTATGAAAAAGTTGTTCTTCAGTTTGTTTGGTGGATTTACCCATTTCTTCAATACTGCTAAATAATTAACGGTTAGGGTTACCAGCAAAAGAAAGATTAAAAATAAACTAAAAACAGCAATACTGGCAAAGCTATAGTGTTACGAATTTTCATACATTCCTTCCTCCACTTCACGCCAACCTAACGTTGCATTTTTCAAAAGCTCTTCTCCAATATCTAATAATGGCAGTTGCTTGGTATGGGCATTGCAATGAAAAGCACTGCCAGGCATCCCCCAAACTAGGCTACTATTTTTATCTTGAATTATGGTCATGGCACCACGTTTTTTTAACGCTAAAAGCCCTTGGGCGCCATCTTGTCCCATACCTGTTAAAATAACGGCTTGAACATTAGATGCTATGTGTGTCAATGAGTTAAAAAGAACATCAACTGCAGGTTTATGCCGATTAACTGGCGCAGAGTCGTCTAATACGCAAAATAACGCTCCGCCTTTTGACTCTACTTTTAAATGTTTGTCACCTGGTGCTATATAAACATGGCCATTTTTAATTTTTTCTCTGTGTTGGGCTTCCTGCACGACTAGCGATAAATTCTTATTCATACGCGCGGCAAATCGAGCACTAAAAATACGGGGGATATGTAAAGTGATAACTATTGCAGGAGCATTTTCGGGCATGGTCATAAGCAGGCTTTTTATTGCATCTATGCCACCAGTTGAAGCACCAATTGCAATCAAATGATTAACTGACTTACTGCCATTAAAAATTAGTTGCTTGGATTTTTCTTGAGTTAATAATTGCCGAGAAAAGGTAAAGTCTTGAGAGCTAATACTACCCGCATATCTAATTTTATCGACGATAGACTGCTTAAAATTATCCTTGAGACTAGTAAGCGCTTCAAAACTAGGTTTAGCAATAAAGTCGATAGCTCCAAGATCCAAAGCTTTCAGTGTTGTATCAGCTCCTTTAGTTGTTAAGGTTGATAACATAACAACTGACATCGGTCTTAGTCGCATTAAGTTGCTTAAAAAAGTAATGCCATCCATTTTTGGCATTTCAACATCCAGCGTTAGTACATCTGGATTAAGTTGTTTGATTAAAGTGCGTGCAACCAATGGGTCTTTAGCTTCACCAACAACTTCTATATCATCAACATCGCTTAAAAGTTCTTTGATAATATTTCGAATAACTGATGAATCATCAATAATAAGTACCGTGATTTTTTCCATGTCATTGCTCGTCCTTTAAAATAACTCTATTTCGCCATCATTTGATGAATCTTGTAATTTATTGCGATAATCTCTTTCTCTTCTCGTTATCGTGTCATTGTGTAAATGATCAATAGATTTTACCAATGCTCGGCCAGTGTGCGGTTCAAAGAAAACTTTCCTTGGATAAATAGATCCTAAGTCTGAGCTAATAAGAGGAATATATTCATTATCTAAATATCCCAAAACAAAATTAATGTTACGGTCACCAACATTAGACATATTTTCCAATACTTTCGCACCACCAAACGCTTTCGCTCTGAGGTTTTTCTTTTGACCACCATTTCTTAAAATCAAATTAATCAGGTATTCCATGGCAAAATTACCATAGCGTGTGGCGTCTGAATGCATACCACGTTGCCCCCAATTAACTTCATGTGCTTCTCTATCAGTTAATGGCAACATGAAATGATTCATCCCTCCTATATTATATTGGCTATCCCAAATGCAAGCAGAGACGCAAGAGCCAAGCGTCGTTGCAATTGGAATTTCTTGCTTAGAAACGTAAAATTCTCCAGGCAAGATTTTTGCAACCACAGTGTCGTGTTTTGTATCCCAATAATGATTTATACCTGCAAACTCGGCTAAGCAATGTTCTTTTGAGTACTCAACATCCGCATAATTATTTTGATTTAGCGCCATAAAAGTGCACCACTATTCCTTGTTTGAAGCTAAAAAGGCTTCCTAAAAATCGTCCTGCCAACTCTCTCAAAGTATTGTTGGTATTCACCCAGGTTTTCACTGTGTCCAAGTACCAATATGCCACCTGGTGCCAACACATTGTAATAACGTTCAAATAATGTGGATTGGGTACATTTATCAAAGTAAATGATGACATTACGGCAAAAAATAACGTCAAATAGACCTTGCATTGGCCACGCTTCTAATAGGTTAAGCTGTTTAAAAGTTATTAATTCTTTTAAAACATTTCCTGCTCTAACATATTCTGATAACTGACCTTGCCCCTTTTCAAAGTAACTTTTTTTAAAATCATTAGAGACGTCCTCAATGCTTTGCTTGGCGTAAACACCCGCTTTACCTTTTGCAACGACATTACTATCAATATCTGTTGCTAATATTTTTACATCCCAATAATTTAATTCACTGCCCAAAGCCTCTAAAAGAGTAATTGCAATACTGTACGGCTCTTCTCCTGTAGAACAGGCAGATGACCATATTCTAATTCGGCTATTACCTTTTTTAGCCTTTAATAACCGAGGTAATTCATGCTGACTAAGAAAGTCAAAATGATGCTGCTCCCTAAAAAAACTGGTTAAGTTAGTTGTTATGGCATTTATAAAATAGCGCTCTTCTTGTTTAGGATTCTCCTTTAACAACTGACAGTACGATGAAAAAGATCTTAACTTCCGATCACGAACGATACGGGTCAATCGTCGATAGACCATTTCTCTTTTGGCGTCGTTAAGCACTATGCCGGCACTTTTATAAACAAACTGACAAATATAATTAAATTCAGCTTCAGTTAAACTCGCTAAGTTTTCTCTTTGTAAAGCTGTCATGGTAGGCCTAGAACTCTTCCCACTCTTGATCGCTATTGACCAAGTTAGCTTTTGCTCGTTCTTTAAATATAGAGCGAGGGGTTTCTTCTACTGCAGACAGTTTCGGCTTTGGCCTTTTATTGATGTTGCCACCGTTTACCGCTCGAGATTGATGCCTTATAGGGGTTCTTTCTTCAACTGTTTCTTGGGTGAAAAATGCAATTTGTTCTAATAACAACTGCGCCTGCTCTTCCATTGATTTACTCGAAGCAGCAGCTTCTTCAACTAATGCTGCATTTTGCTGAGTCATTTCATCCATTTGGCTTACCGCCGCACTAACTTCACCAATACCAGCCGATTGCTCTTTACCTGCGTTATCTATATCTCCAATCATTTTGCCAACTTCTTCAATAGCCGCAGCCAGTTCAGTAAAGGTTTTTCCGGTTTCATCAACCAATTTGGTTCCTTGCCCAACAGCTTCGACACTATCATTAATCAGGCCTTTTATTTCTTTTGCAGCGCCGGCTGAGCGCTGAGCTAAGTTACGCACTTCTGCAGCAACAACTGCAAAACCACGGCCTTGTTCTCCTGCTCTTGCCGCTTCAACTGCTGCGTTTAAAGCCAATAGATTGGTCTGGAAAGCTATTTCATCTATAACACTAATAATATCTGCTATTTTTTTGCTCGACTTATTGATATCACTCATTGCAGATATAGCATTTTGTACAACTTCACCACCATTACTGGCTTTAGCTATTACCGTAGATGATAACTTACTGGCCTCAGTTGCATTTTCGGCATTTTGTTGAACAGTACTGGTGAGCTCTTCCATGGCTGAAGCCGTTTCTTCTAGGCTTGATGCTTGAGATTCTGTACGATGACTTAATTCATTATTGCCTTGAGCAATTTCACGAGAAGAGTCAAAAACATTCGTTGACGCATTTCGAATATCACTCACCATCTCATTTAAAACGCCCATAAAATCATTGATTGAATCACCAATAATGCTAAATTCACCAACTAGGTCAGTTTCTATACCTTTGGATAGATCTCCTTGAGACATAGTTATTAAGGTTTCTTTAATTTCAGAAATAGCATGCTTACGAGCAGTAATATCAGTTGCATACTTTACTACTTTAAAAGTATTACCATTTAAATCTAAAATGGGGTTGTAAGATGCTTGAATCCATACTTCTTTACCGCCTTTACCTATGCGCTTATATTCATTGCTGTCATATTCACCACGATTGAGCTTTTCCCAAAACTGTTGGTAATCAAGGCTTGATTTATATTCTGGTTCAACAAAAATACTATGATGCTGGCCTTTAATTTCTGCCAAGCTATAACCAACAGCAGATAGAAAGTTATCATTGGCAGTAATAATAGTGCCGTCCATATTAAATTCGATCACTGCTTGTGACTTGCCAATAGCATTAATTTGACCTGAAAAGTCAGCATTCTGAAGTTTTCGTTCGGTTACATTTGATGCAAACTTAACAACTTTCATCGGTTTACCATTTAAATCTATAATTGGATTATAAGAAGCTTGTATCCAAATTTCCTTACCGCCTTTACCTAGTCGCTTATACTCCTTTGCCTCATGTTCACCACGATTTAAACTTTCCCAAAATGACTTATATTCTGTGCTTGCTTTAAATTCTGGTTCAACAAACATACTGTGATGCTGACCTTGAATTTCATCTAGCGTATAACCAACAGTCGCTAAAAAGTTAGCATTGGCGGTAATAATTGTGCCATCCATGCTAAATTCAATCACTGCTTGCGATTTATCAATAGCATCAATTTGCCCAGAAAAATTCGCATTGCGCAGTTTTTGTTCTGTAACATCGGTAGCAAATTTCACCACTTTCATAGGCTTACCATTTAGGTTAAAAATTGGATTATAAGAAGCCTGAATCCATATTTCTTTGCCGCCCTTACCTAAGCGCTTATATTCTTTTGATTCGTATTCACCACGATTTAAACCATCCCAAAATAATTTATATTCCGCGCTAACTTTAAACTCTGGCTCCACAAACATACTATGGTGCTGTCCTTGAATTTCGCCTAACGTGTAACCAACAGTCGTTAAAAAATTATCATTAGCAGTAATAATGGTGCCATCCATGTTAAATTCGATTACCGCTTGAGATTTTCCTATTGCATCAATTTGTCCTTCATAGTTGGCATTGATAAGTTTTTGCTTTGTAACGTCTGTCGCGAATTTAATCACTTTAACAACTTGGCCATTTTCATCTAAGATAGGGTTATATGATGCTTGAATCCAGACTTCTTTCCCTCCCTTACCTATGCGCTTATATTCTTTTGACTCAAAGTCACCATTATTTAAACTTTGCCAAAACATCTTGTATTTATCACTAGTTTCATAACCTGGTTCAACGAACATACTATGATGGCAACCTTGCACTTCTTCTAATGTGTAGCCTAGTGTTTTTAGGAAATTATCGTTCGCAGTGATAATTGTTCCGTCCATATTGAACTCAATAATAGCCTGAACTTTATTGATAGCATTAATTTGCGCTAACATATCTGCGAATTGCAAATCGCTGTTTTGCGTCTCTAAAACTTCATTACTTTGGCTCATTGTCATTAAATTCCCTGTCGATTGAATGTGTTCAAATAATTGTTCTGGTAGTACTGATTTTATAAGTTGCTTAGCTATGTGGTGAATCACATTTGTCCACGCTCGCTTTAGTGCAAACGGAAAATTTTCTTTGTTAAGTTCAATTAGTGCATCGATTAGCGCCTGTATCGCACTTTCTTTTAGGCTTAACCATTCATAGCTAGCGTCATCAACTTCCAACTTATCGCGCTTTTTAATCGCAATTAAATGTGGGATTTCAACAGCAAGCATTTCAATAACGCTATGCTTATCCACTTTGGCTCTTTCTATCAAGGCCGTTTTGAAGCTAGGCTGAGCTTTAAACAACTGCTGATAAAACATTGCATTCAATTGCGACAAGTTATTTTGTAAACTTTGCCAATGCGCCTGTACTAAGCCAATTTGTTTTGGTGTCATGGTATTTAACTCAAGTAATTAGCCACTAAACAGTTAACGTGTTTTCATTGGCAAGCTGCTTTTCAGGAGGTCTGCTAACTTGATAAAGTTCATTTTGGTCAAGTAATGACAAGCTATTAAGTAAAATAATTAACTTATCTTCCACCGACGCTAAGCCTTCAAGAAAGCAGCTATCAATTTGCTGGCCAAACGCTGGTGGTTTTCGAATTGAGTTAAGCTCAAACTTATACACTTCTGATACAGCATCAACAACGATACCGACGACCATTGGCTTTTTGCTGTCTACACTACGTAGAATAATGGTCACTGTTTGTGCGTTATAATCTAACGGAGCTAAACCAAAGCGCTGGCGAAGATCTATGATTGGAATAATGACACCACGTAAATTAATCACGCCTTTGATATATGCAGGCTTATTAGGTAGCTCTGTGACAGCACTCCACACTCGCAGCTCCTGCACAGATAAAATATCTACACCAAACTCTTCACCATTGAGGATAAATGTAAGGTATTCTTTTTCTTGCCCCATTTTAATATCCTTTAATAGTTATCTGACTGTTTTTCAATAACTTGTAGTGCAGTAACATCAAGCAGTGTTACCACGTTTTCCGCAACATTAACGATACCTTCGATATAATGCTGTGCCAAACTGCCACCAAATGCTGGTGCTGGTTTAATATCGTTTTCTTGTGCATTTAACACATCCGAAACCGCGTCAACCACAAAGCCCATAGTGCGAGACTTAGTTAAGTGTTGGGCTGTCAATACCACCACCACGGTTGTTTTGTCATATTTCGCTTCACCAATGCCAAACTTAAGCCGTAAATCAATTATTGGTACGATAACGCCACGCATATTAATCACACCTTTGACAAACATGGGGGCATTAGGAATATGCGTAGGTTGTTCCCAGCTTCTAATTTCTTCAACAGCTAAAATATTGACCGCATATTGCTCTAAACCTAATGAAAAAGTTAAGTACTGCTCGCCGCTTGAAATAAAGTCTATCCCTTCAAGTGCGTACTCTCCTTCAACCGGTATTTCATTGGCTAACGTTTGGATATCCATTAGTGAATGACCTCTTCTGCGACGATATTATTCTGCTGCTGTTTTTTAGCTAATTTCAACGCCATATTTATCATGCTAGGAACGTCTAATATCATTGCCACAGAGCCATCACCTAGAATTGTCGCACCAGAAACACCTTCAACTTGCTGGTAGTTTTCATTTAAACTTTTCACAACAACTTGTTGCTGGGCTAATAAGTCGTCCACCATTAAGCCCACTTTTTGTCCATCGGCTTCAACGACAACAAGTAAGGAGTTTTTAATTGCTTTATTTTGTGCGGGGATATTAAATAATTTGTAGATCGGGATAACAGGTACATTGTCTTCTCGCAGCCGATATAACACCATGTCACCAGACGTACGATTAATCAGTGCTTCCTGGGTTTGCAATGATTCAACAATGGTAATTAGCGGTATGATATAAACTTCTCTACCTACTTTAACTAATTGACCATCAAGAATTGCTAGGGTGAGTGGTAAAAACACTTTAAATGTACTGCCTACGCCTAACGTTGACTCTATTTGTATTCGACCACCTAATGACTGAATGTTACGTTTAACAACATCCATACCGACACCACGACCTGAGATATCACTGAGTGTTTTAGCGGTAGAAAACCCTGGTTCAAAAAGGAGATCATATACCTGACTCTCAGACAACGAAATTGACTCATCAACCAAGCCATTCTCTATTGCTTTAGCTAAAATTACATTACTATCAATACCGCCACCATCATCCTTAATTTCGATGACGATACTGCCCCCTTGATGGTAAGCATCTAAAGACACAGTGCCTTTTTCAGGTTTGCCTTGAGCAATTCTTACATCAGTTGCTTCAATGCCATGATCAACAGCATTGCGCACTAAATGCACTAACGGATCGCTAATTTGTTCCATTACCGATTTATCAAGCTCCGTTTGCTCACCACTGATCAATAGCTCAATTTCTTTGCCCATTTTCTTTGATAAATCGTGTATCAAGCGCGGAAAACGATTAAAAGCAAAACTAATCGGTAACATGCGGATGCGCATAACACTTTCTTGAAGTTCTTTGGTGTTTTGTAAAAGCTGCTCTAAACCAGAATTTAACCTTGCCACTTTAGACAATTCAAAATCATTGCCCAATTCAGACAGCATAGATTGAGTGATGACAAGCTCTCCAACTAAGTTAATCAAACTATCTACTTTATCAACACCAACACGAATAGAGCCAGATTCAGCCTTAGGCTTTTGTAAACAACTGTCATTAGTAACATTTGGGTTTACTTTAGTTTTAGCTTTAGCTTTTATAGTTGGTTTTTCTGCTGTTAATTCATCTGTTTCATCTGTTTCATTTGCTATATCAACATTAATTTCTGTTGGCTTTTTATCGATTGACTCTTCATTACTAATAACCAACTGGCAATCATCTTCAACCCACTCAAATATTTCAGCTATATCTTCTTTTTTCGCTGCCGTAATAAGAGTGATCTGCCATGAAATATAAAGCTCAGTTGCATCAAAATCGACTAGGCTAGGTATCGAATTGCAGTTAGCGGTCACGGAAACTTTACCAAGTTCAGCTAAAGCATTTAAGAGTAGAAGTGGATCATTACCTGTTTGTACTAAATGATGCTCAGGAATAAAGCTGATAGACCAGTGCGTTAAGCTATCGTCAGCGATTGCATTCGAGGAGCTTTCATTGTCTTTAATCGTATCTTCAACAATATTTTCATCTATTGAAATATTATTTAGCGTTGCTGTTAGCAATTGTGATGTCACGATTACTTTACTGTCGTCATAACTACAATCATCTCTTATCGCTTCAATAAGTAGTCGCATACAATCAACAGAATCAAGCAGTATTTCGATATCTTTATGGGCAATATTTCTTCGGCCATCACGCATTTCATCGAGTAAATTTTCAACTAAATGCGTAAATTCAGTAACATGATTAAAACCAAAAGTACCGGCGCCGCCTTTTATTGAATGGGCAGCACGAAAAATGCTATTAATGGTTTCCTCATCTCCTTGCTCCAAATTTAGTAAACTCGCTTCCATGAGTTCAATGCCCTCAAAGCACTCCTCTAAAAATGTTGGGATGAACTGCGACAGGTCAATGCTCATTTTAGTTACCTCACAACACGTTTAATTGTTGCTAGTAATTTATCTGGATTAAAAGGCTTCACTAGCCATCCAGTTGCTCCTGCAGCTTTTCCTCGTTGCTTCATATCCGTGGAACTTTCAGTAGTAAGCATTAGAATAGGCGTATATTGAAAGCTAGCCAGCTTTCGCAGCTCTTGACATAAAGTTATACCGTCCATATTGGGCATATTAACGTCAGTAATAACTAAGTCGAATGTACCTGTTTGAGCTTTTGATAATCCGTCTTGGCCATCTTGTGCCTCGACCGTTTGATAGCCTGAGCTTTTTAACGTGAAACTAACCATATCGCGAATGGAGTTAGAGTCATCTACAACTAAAATTTTCGACATTTCAATTCCTTTACAAATGCTAAAAACTACAAAACCTAAACAGTCATATATTGCTGTAAAATTAATTCTTCAAAACCTAATTGCTCAAAACTGTGTTTGATAACTTTCGATGTTGATTGCCAAATAAGTTGCTTATTTTGTGCTGCAATATAAGTAACAACAGCAAGTATCAGCTGTAAACCAAGGGTATCAATACGCTCAACAGCGCTGTCGTCAAACTCGACCACATCGCTATTATTTATTTCATCTAGAAGAGCCACTCGACAAGCTTCGACTTGTACTATGGTTAACTGGGCAGGAAACTGAAACATTAATATCCTTATCTAATAAATTGTTCTTCACTGAACGTCTGTACTATTTAAAGATATGACAGGAATTATTTTTTGCAAGTATTTAATAAAATTAATATTATTTTTTTTACTACTCATAAATTATTATCATTTAAATTGCCAACCTCATTGAGGTTTTGATATTGCTTTGTAAAATTACTTGAGCTGATATATGCTAAAAACGATTAAATAGGTAGGTACTATACGATTTAAAGATTTTTATTGTACTCATAAACAAGGAGTGTTTTATGTCGGGTGATAACGTAAAGGCGCCGAGCCAAGTATTTAAATGGTTCGAAAAGATGAAAGAAAATTATGATAAAAATATCTTAATTATTCTGCAGCGACTCGAAAAAAACAATAATCAACAGCAAAATCGAATCGATGATACTCATCGAAGCCATATCAATACAATGCGTGAAAGCTACCTAAGCCAAACCTCTCTACTTACTAGTCAAATTGAACAACAACGTCAAGAAATCAGCTACTTCAAACAGCAAATCGAACAACAACAGCATACTATTTCACAACTAAATAATCGCTATGATGCGGTTATGATTGAATTAATTACCAATAAAGAACCAGCAGCTCCATTTAAAGACATATTTAATGACATATTTAATGATAAAGATTTTATTAACGCTGATAACAGCGCTATCGACTCCCCTTCTATTAACAACTCTGCGATAAAACAAAATACTGTCAGTTCACCAGTAAGTAATATCTATTCTCAAAGAAAATATGACGATTTAGTACTTGATAATGAGCAAGAAGCAGAAAGAATGTACTTATTGGCTTTAGAAATGAGGGACAAAAATAATACTAAGAGTGCCTTTTCTAACTTTATAAATGCAGCAAACTTAGGGCATGTGCTGGCAATGGGTGCTGTTGGGCGAGCCTATTTTTTAGGCGAAGGGGTGAAGGAGAACCATTCTATTGGATTATCATGGTTGATAAATGCTGCAGACTTGGCTTTGCCGCAAGCGATTAAACGTGTTGAATACTTTAGAATTAATGACCCCTTACTTTATCAAGAAGCATTAGCACTTTCCAAAGAAGTAACCAATGAAGTTTTAGCGGCCAGTGGCGCAATTATTTAGAACTTGGTTAGCATTATGGTTAATAGAAAATACCTAAAATGAAAACATTTAGTAATGAAAATTAAGCGTGTGAAATCACCGTTTAAAGTTATCTCGCACTTGATACTACGTGATACAGCAATTGGATGATTTCAATCCATATGCCTACACTCTTGCTATATATGGATATTAATTATGATTAAAGGCATGAGATGGTAACTTTTCGGAGACTGACATTATTCATTCTTTTTTCACTTCATAGCGTTAGCGTATTTGCAAAAACAACAACGTTAACCATTTGTGAATGGGAAGGCTATATAATGCCTTGGAAAAATGAATTTCAGGCATATGCGAAAGAAAGAGGCATGAATGTTGATTTACAGCTGCACCCTGAATACTTATCCTCTCCTGAACAAGTTTTTAACTTAGTCAGAGGAAAGTTCTGCGATGTGATTACACCAACTCATAATTATTTTGCCCAACGAAACAATCAATTATTTCGCTCATTGTTACCAATTGATTACTCCAAAATCCCTAATTACGTCAACGTATCTCCTGCATTAAAAAAATTAAATTATAAAACATATAAAGGAAACAACTATGCTATTCCTTTGCTAGGCGGCTCAAACGGCTTAGCTTACAATGCTGACAAGGTTCAACGACCCACATCATTCGATGTATTATTCGATCCCGTCAATAAATGCAAAATAACCATAACGAAAGAACAAATAGCTGCAAACCTTTATCTCGCATTATTAAAGTCAGGATATGACAAAGAAAATATCTATGACATGGACAAGAGAATTAAATCCAGAGGTCTTAATGATCCTGAAATACAAAATAACCTTGAATTATTATACCGTAATGTCTGCACTCAAGATCGCTTTTGGAGTGGCGAGGCTGATTTTAGTAAACCTGAGTTGCTTTATGGAACAACCTATTGGTTCGGTGTCGCAACAGCAAAAAGAAATGGAATAAACTGGAAAATAGCACACAATGTTAGATCAACCGTTTGGTTAGACACCATTTCATTTGTATCAACGTTAAAGCACTCACCAGACAAATTAAAGGCTGCGTATATACTGGCTGATTTCATGCTTAGCACGTCTATCCAAGAAAAAATCCATAAAGAATATGGCGTGGTTGTTGTAAATAAAAAAGTACAGCAAGAATTGACCGATTTATCCTTATTTTTCAAAGATACATGGCTGTGGAAGCCTTTAACAACAAGAACACAAGGGATTTACCATATAATGCATAATAAAGCGTTGAATAGTTTAGAAACAGTACCGCCTAAAGACAGCTTGTCACCAAAGGAGCTTATTAGTAGCTTGCCATAAGTGTATTAGCTCAGATTTGATCTGACAGATACCATTTTTTAACGGTGTTTTACCAGCTTAGGTTTGAGCTGCTATAAGTAAGGTTTAGCACCATAGTCACTTGTTATACGTTTACAAACGCGTACCAAGCGACAGAATGAAAAAGCCGTGTAGCACAAGCAATAAACTAAGAATAGAGCTTACAATAAGTTCTATAGGCGAACCATAAGTTGCGTATAAAGACACATAATTTATATATAAATATGAAATAGGGAAAGATAATGTTCCTAAAGCAAAGAATATAGTAGGAAAAACAATTACATATTTTGAAGCCCGATCCTGTTGCCTACGCAGAAGATCTAGAGCATATGGAATATTGGCAGGGAAAAGTAACCGAAAAAAGCCGGAGTGATATTCGTTTGGCTTAAACCGATATTTTAACTCTGTTAGAACACCTTGCTGATAAATTCGCATATAGCCAAAAATTGATACTATTAAATATAAAGCAGACGGAACAAGCAAAAACCAAATATCAATTAGTTTTTTACTTTCGACTTTCAAGCTCATGAAAGAAATAGTTTTAATATATCCGTTTGTAAATAGAAAGTGACCTGCAATTGCGAGTATGAGTAATGAAATATATTGATTAAATTTTTTATTACTCAAAGCCATTTCTGTAGACAACTTTGAAATATACTCATTAATTTCTTCAGGACTTTGATCTAGAGTTACTTCATCAACAAGTTGATTTACTTTAAGCATATTGAATACAGCACCATTGTTGAATTAAACGTATAACGCCCCAATAAGGGGCTAAAAATTGTTTGCTAAAATGTGTAGCGAAGCGAAA
>OJDH01000159.1_pt1 | contig 51741 bp, 51 predicted proteins | sample 1592761 | NCBI WGS metagenome assembly OJDH01 (sample SAMN05416855, study PRJEB24817) | seawater metagenome | isolation source: Sea water | place: Canada:Atlantic | collected 2013-11
TACGAGATCAGCCTCGGTCTCGTGGGCTCGGAGATGTGTATAAGAGACAGTTCCAACTCTCTGCTTTTTATCACGCCGTTTATGTTGAAATTGATTGACCGTTATTCGGTGCGTTATGCCATCCGGTTTGGATTTTTTGCCGGTGGAGTTGTCTTTATTGCAGCGACTTTTAGCGCTGACTGGCCGTGGGTCGTGGTGGCTTTCTTGGTATTGGGTACGCTGTTTTTAATCCTGTTGGATATTTGTGCTGGTCTGCCGTTCTTGATGGCGGTGCGACCCTCTGAACGCACAGAAATGTCTGCGGTATATTCTACCTTTCGGGATGTCTCCGGCATCGTAAGCCCTGGTGTTGCCTGGCTGGTCCTATTGGTCGCGCCAGTCTCCACCCTCTTTGCTACGGCAGGGGTTGGGATGTTTGCCGCCTGGGCCGTCGCTGGACGGCTTCATCCTCGCTTGGGGACGCCAAAAGTGCCTGCTGTTCCTACAGTTCCTGTGGTTGTGTCTCCTGATAATTTATCTTCGTCGCATGAAACAGAAGCGACCGAACCAGTCCATTTTTCAACCAACACCTAAGATAAGGTACATCGCGGTAAGTAGCTGAAACCAAGTCGTGAATATTGAAGATTGCTTCCCAACAGGCTAGTGCCTATCGTAGTTAAAAAATAATTGGGAGGCTCGCTTGAAATCTTATTCACCTTCAAAAGTTGAGGGCGTTTTACGTTTTCTCGAATTTGGTAACGTTGGCACACCGCTGATATTTTTGCACGGCCTAGGGTGTTCGTCTTCGTTCGAATACCCTCATGTTGTAAGCAGTTCTCCCCTTGCCGGACGCCGTGTGTTGCTGGTTGATTTGCTTGGGTCAGGCTATAGTGATCGACCTGTATCCTTTGGCTATCGTATTGAAGATCATGCCGAGGTCGTTGCACAATTTGTTGAAGAGTTTGTTGTTGGCCAAGGTTTTGAAAAAGTGGATCTCTTTGGTCATAGCATGGGGGGCGCTGTTGCCATTAAGGCTGCGATCCTCTTGGGACATCGGGTTGAAAACCTGATATTATCTGAACCCAATCTGGATAGTGGCGGTGGACAGTTTAGCCGGGATATTGCAAATGGAACAGAGACCCAATATGTCTCTGAGCAACATCAAGATATTATCAAAAATGCAATTTTATCTGGGAATAATGACTGGGCGGCAACGATGCAAACCAGCTCGCCTCTGGCAGTGTATCGTGGGGCTGTTTCCCTTGTCGAAGGATCGTCACCTTGTTGGCGAGATCAGCTCTATCAGCACTCGGCAAATAAGTGCGTGATATTTGGGAAACATTCATTCCCCGATCCAGATTTTGACATCCTTGCTGGTAAGGGTATTTCTACGAGGACCGTTGAGAATGCCGGTCATTCCATGGGGTTGGAAAATCCAGTTGGGCTGGCTAAGGCGATCCGTCTTGCTTTGGGTGTGCCTGCTTTGGGTGTGAACGAAACAGAGTAATCTTAGATTTCGGTGGTTTTAAGTTACGACAAGGCTATGGCGCTTTAGAGCTCAAAGCTGAACTATACAGAAAAATAGGCCAGCCCAGGATTAAACCCCAAGCTGGCCTGTTCGCTATAAAAGCCTATTTTTCGCCTATTTCTCAGGAACAACCTTACGATAGAGATGCCAGGTCGAATGACCGAGCACGGGCATGACCACGCAGAGGCCGACAAAAAATGGGATAGAGCCGATAAGCAGGGATCCCGCGACGATAATTCCCCAGGCTGCCATGGGGATGGGGTTCGTGGTGACAACCTTTACCGAGGTCTGAACCGCCAGTGCCGCACTCACATCCTTATCGAGGAGCATGGGAAAAGACACCACACTGATGGCAAGTACGACTACTGCAAACAAGAAACCAGCACCACAACCGATAACGATCAATGACCATCCTGCAGATGTTGTCATGATCTCAGTGACGAAAGCGCTAATAGAGGTGGGCTCAACTGCACCAAAGGTCATTTGATATATGCTGAGCGCCGTCACCAACCAGATCAGGAAGATGACCATCAATAAGATGCCAAGTGCGCTGATAGAGCCGATCGCAGGTGAATGGCAAACATCAAAGGCATTTTTCCATGCGACTTCGAGCCCTTTTTCGCGGCGGCGGCTGAGCTCGTACAGGCCGATAGCAGCAAGCGGACCGATTAGGGCAAAGCCTGTAACAAGAGGGAAAACCAAAGGTAAAATATCATAACCTGCGGCCATTCGGGCTGCGAGCAATCCGACGATGGGATAAATGACAACAAGAAGTAGGATGTGGCTGGGTTTTTCTTTGAAGTCGCTAAGGCCCTTGGCCAAAACGTCCTTGAGGTCGCTTACGCTAATTTTGTGAACATCTGGAATAGAGTGAACGACGGGGCGATCGACGGCTGCTTTGTGGCTCCCGTGCGCGGCTGTTTTAGGCATATTCATCTCTCCTGAACCTGTTGTCCCTGAATTAGGGGGCTCAAGCGAAAACGGCACTTTGGTGGACCACATAATAAGAAGTGTCAGGGGCGACCTGTTAACCCAGAGTGCAACACCCGTAAAGATGCTGTTCAAAAGGCGGCTAAATGAACCCCCGACAAGGGACCGCTATCCGCTTATTTCAGACTATTCTACTCGGAATTGATAAAATTGTCACCTTTACTTGGGTTTGTCTTATTTTGTTGGGAGTAAATCAACTTTGATGGGGTTCTAAGTTAAATAAAGCTATCTTTGAAAATACTCTACTGGTTTAGGAATAACCGCCCATGAAATTGGTGGCGTGAATAAATTTTTCACAGGCTTTTCACTTATTGAATGCCGATAAATGTGGCTTAATAATAAAAAAATAATGGATAACAGCGGGACCAAGTTTGGTTCTAGCGCCGAGTTTGTTTTATTCAAAATCAACTTTGAAGAGCCAAAATAAGACCTGTTTAGTATAGAGGGGAGACGTTTATGGCTGATCCGACCGATACACCCGTACTGGAAACGGATGCTTTGAATGCGTCTGCGGTAACAACTTCGGCTTCATCAACAAGCAGTCAGCTTCCCAATTGGGCACGGTCGATGATCGATGGCCAGTTCAAAAAACTGTTTGGTCGCCCTTATTCTATTGATAAAGCTATAGAATTACTAACAGCGATTAGCACTTTATCAGAGGTATCCGATGAAGATGTTGTTGAGATAGGGGTGATGTATGCCTATTACCTCCAACATCATCAGAAAAGCCTGATGGCCGCCGAACTGTTGTTGTTGTACCTCAACCAAACTGACCCCGTTGCCTTTACACCGACAAGCTTTCAATTTGATTCAGGTACCCGCCGGGCGGTTATTCCCCAATCAACGGTGCGATCACTTCCTAGTTTTGATAGTTTGGTGTGCGCGAATGCCACGGTTATTCTGGAACGGGCCATTCAAAAGCGGTTGGATAATCCCACAGATCTCCACCCAGGTTCGGCAGCAAGCTTTAATAAGCCTGATGGCAGTGTCGAAAACATAACACCCGCGATCAGTCCCATGGAGGCAGGGGGGACTGAAACTATCTATTTTGATTTTAATATTCTGTTGCCAGCGAATGAAAAATTCCCAATTAAACAGGCGCTAGGAACTATTACTGTTGTTGCAAAAGTAAGCGTAACCAGTACCCCTGCAGCCACAAATTCACCGCAAGATCCAAATAATAGCTGGCAAATCTCCATCGATAGTTGGGAACACTGGGGCTACGACGAGGGTGATTTTGAGTGGAATGTTTTATCGACAGATCAAGATGATAAAAAGACGCAACCCGTTGGAATATCAATTGAAGATCTGTTGCCTAGTTGGTTACCAGGTAAGAAAAAGTTATTAGCTGAAGTAAACAAAGTATTCCCTGATCTAAAAGGTTTATTGGATGGTTTTCAGGTCAAAGACAAATACATGCATCAAATTGAAAACAAAATAATTAACCTGCCTGATGGCTCCAAATTCCACCCTAAGACTTATGAGATTTATATAGAATCCTGGAGCCTGGATCCGAATTCAGGAAGTTGCCGCGTGAAATCTGAATTCAAGAAATCAACCTAGGAAGAGAATTCAATAAACCAAGATTATATCAAAACAGGAGAGCAGTTCCCATGAGTGACAGCACATCGTGTACCCCAAAAGAGCCACTGATTAAACTCGACGAAGCTGGTTCTGCTTCTATCCTTAATTACAATTTACCGCAGTCGACAACTTACGATGTGGTCAGTTTTATCAAGCTGGATATCAATCCCAAAAAGTTCAAAGCCAGATTCAGAGTGCTGCCCAAAAAACACTTTTGGGGACAACTGGATTTGCTTAAAAAAGACGATAATTTTACGGTTAAAAGCATTGAAAGCATTATTACAGGAAAGCAGTATTCTGCCATTCCAGAGCTACAAAACCTCAGCATCAATCTCAATGCGACAAAACCACGGACGTTTAGGAAAGCCGTCCCGGGTGTGAACTCTCTTGCCGCACCGATAGCGGCGACAGGTCTGGTCATGAAATCGGCTAATATACCAGTATCCACGTCATCTTTGGAATTTTCCACCAGTCACATCGCCAGTCGAATTTACGATGGTTACATGCCAAGTCTCTATACCCGCCTGAGTGGTCGGCAAGGCTTGAATTTCATCAAGCGCCCGACACGCGCGAAGCCTGCAATTTACATGGTTATGAAGATGAAAATGGCGTCATACCTCGGTGATTATGGTGCGGGCCAAACCTTGAAGACCTTTAGTCTGCTGCCGGGTGAGACAACAACCATTTCTGTCAAAAGCTATCATCAAAATGAAGAGACCAGCAGTGCCTCTGAAAGTGTGCTGGACAGTTATAGTGAGTCTTGTACCGATGAGCTACAAACAACTGTGGAAAATTCGACCCAGCAAACCGAGAGTGCCTCCGAAACAGATACGGATACTATGTCTGTGGAGGCTGGCACGAGTGGCGGTGTTAATTTGGGAATTGTCAGTTTTGGTGGCAGTGCAGAGGGCGGAGCTTCATCGGTTAACACCACAACTGAAGCTGTTGAAAGCCAAGTGAATAGTTTGGAAAGTGCGGTCGACCACCACGTTCAAACAGCCGACACCAACCGTCAGGTCGAGGTCAATACTGAAACCAGCAGCACTAGTAGCAGTGGTGGAGAAGAGACCATTACCCGTACGCTGGAGAACATCAATCGCAGCAGGGTTTTGAATTTTGTCTTTCGCCAGTTGTTGCAGGAATATTTTACCATTACTTATTTAAACGAGGTGACCTTTGTTTATGATAACGGGGTACCTGGAGGCCGAAAAACTGCCAACTTATCGTCTATTGGCAATTTGCTCAAAGAAGTTTTAAGCGATCCAGCAGAGGCCAAAAAGGAAGAGAACAGAATTTACGAACACCTGTGCAATATTCCTGATCACACTGGTACTCGAGTGAGTTTCATCGAATTGATAAAGGGTACGAATAAAAACTGCATCAATCCAAGCGCATCTTCTACCAAATATGAATACGTCAAAAAACGCGGAGATCTGAAACAGGAATATAGAGGGAAGTCCGTAAATGGTATTATCCTGAGTGTGAAAGATCGCATTTTGCGCACTCCCTCGGTCATTGTAGATGCGCTATTGGGGCAAGGTGAGGCGTTGGATTGCTATAATATCCAGCTGCAAGAAGCCGCCAGCAAGGAAGCCCATCTTGAAAATGATCTCACTGAACAAGCCATGGCGATAATTGATGCCATAACCGATCCAGAAGTCAAAGCTGCGCTCTATAAAAAGGTCTTTGGCGATTGCTGTGAAGGCGAGGAGACCAGTACGACTGAATAAGGGAGTAATTATAGCTGAAACGGCTATAATTTATTATCGAACAAATAAGGAAGTTCTGGCTTATAAGCTTGGGCTTCCTTTCCTTTTTCTCTTACGATATGGCAGTCGCGTTTTGATTGCCAACTTTACTGTTACTCTGATGCTATCTTGAACACGTAATTATAAAGTAGCCCACTGTAACGCTGTATCCATATCTTTAAATATCTCGGTTTCCCATTTCCATTTTTTTACAAATTTTGCATAAATTTTCGCCAGATGGATAATCTCTTGATTTGTGGTAATAATTGCAACCTTTCGGCGTCTTGAGCTTATCGATGCGGCGTTATCCATATGTGCCATTTCCATAGCAAAACCTTCACTAATATCTACGGAGGTGGCCTGGCTTAAATCGACAATTTCATATTCAGACTTATCCCAATTTTGCTGGCCCCACATCTCATGTCCAGCTGCTAAGAAATCGTCCCGAGTTACAACATCGTAAAGCAAGACAATGACACCAGTTTCTTGAAAATTGATGACATATGGCATTGTATTACCCGTATGAAAGTGCCTGTAATTATCAGAGATTTCATACTGCAGACTAGAAGTGAATATTTATTGAAAATTGGTGTATTGCCTCTTTTTGTCGGTTCAGATTTCATTCAATTGGCGCAAAGGACAGCAGCCTGATTTTGACAACTGTCCTTGCTTGAGAGATGCAATGTTTCCCTTAAAGTTACCACCGACGCCTAAGTTCAAAATACAGAGGATCATTCCAAGCGCGGTGTTTAACTAAGGGGTCAATTTTTCCTCTGGGCTGATTGATATCCTTTAACAAATGATCGTTCAGATATGTCAGTTCAACTTGAGCCCTGTGATTTTTATAACGCGCCCATAATCTATGAAATGAATGAGATAAAAGGCGTAGAGCTCTATTCGTTTGGGGAGCGGAAAGATTACACCCGGATATATTATACTTGGTCTCATATAATATTTGATGTGGTTTGCAGGATGCGACCATGAGATCCTCTCTTTCTATTTCTGGCTCTATAATAAGTTGTATATCTTGCTTACCTCTAATATTTAGAACTTTATTAAAATGTACAAACGCCTTTGCTTGACATGTAGTGTTAGAAAAAGTCACATATAACCATGCCGCGTTATTTACCTCCCTTAAATGCAGTTCGTGCTTTTGAAGCTGCAGGTCGCCATGAAAGCTTTAGTGGTGCCGCAAAAGAATTGAATGTGACCCATGCCGCAATTAGTCGGCATGTGCGCGGGCTCGAGAAACAGCTGGGGGCGCAACTTTTCAAAAAGGTTGCTCGCGGAGTTGAGTTAACTGAGAACGGTAAAATTTATCTTGCAAAGATAACGCCTGCAATTGATCTGGTCTCTGAAGCTTCAGAAGCTCTTCGATGCCAACAAACCGGAACTTTATTGATAAGTTGTGAGCCAACCTTTGCGATGAAATGGCTCATGCCACGACTTGGAGAGTTTCAAGAAAAATTCCCAGAGGTTGATGTGTCGCTGGTTGCTTCGTCAGAGCTTGCAGACCTCAAAAACCATGAGTGTGATCTTGCGATACGATATTATAATCAGGTTCCTGTCGGAATAAACTGTGATTTAATATCAACTTCCCCTGTGTTTCCTTATGGTGTTCCAGCCTTTTCGGAGGCCGAATTGCCTGGGGATCTTTTGCAATACAAGTTGTTGCATGAAGATAAAGGTCAGTCTTGGACCAGTTGGTTTACCAAAGCTGGACACGCAAATTTCCAAACACCTCAAAAACCCAACCCCCTTTCATCTTTGCTCGCAATAGAGGGGGCGCTGGCAGGGCAGGGGGTCGTGCTTGCATCTGCAGAACTTGTGGCGAAAGATGTCGAAAATGGGCGTTTAAAACGCTTGTCTAATGTCAGTCTCGATTATGGAAGATATTATCTTGTCTTTCTAAGCGAAATTGTTCGAAAAAAGCATGTTGCAGCCTTTCGTCAGTGGATCATCAGTTCCACAACAGAGTTTCGTGAGAGTTGATGTAAATCGTCGTGTACAATTATCATGCTCAATTAGTCGGATTTTAACTTCGTCATGCTGTGGCCCATAGTTTTTGTGCAGCACTCATGACCTGTTGTTTGCGAAAGAAGGCCTCATCCTCTTTGCCACCGTCATCACCCAACCAGGCTGCAAGCGGTTGGGTAACGTTAGAACAGCGGAAAATACCTGCACAGGATTTGATTTCCTGATCAAAGCGCACCTTGCTGATGTCTTTGATGTTGGTATGAAAAAGCTCTAGTAGGTCCTCGAACTCTTTTAAATCTCCCTGAACATTTTCGGCTGCGTTTAAGACGTTTTTTGCCAGGTGAATAGGTTGTCGGCCAAGCTCTGCTGATATCAAAGGGCGCGCCTCAAGCATGCCCTCTCTGGAGCGTGCCGACCCAATGCAGGTATCCTGAAGGACGCCATAGCTAACACAGCGTTCTTTTTCGCCGATCATATAGGTGGAGAGGGCAATGATATCAAAGTCGATGGGCTCCATATCATTGGCCAGACTATCAACCTGTCGGACAATATAATTATGATCTTCACCGTGAGTGACAGCATTTTGGAGCTCTTTAAACACTTTGATAAATCGTCTTTTGTCGAGCCTGTACAGGCTGTCAATGAGCCTGAATCCCGCAGATCTCGACAGGAAATAATCGATGTTTTCTGAGTGAAGCTTTAGTTTGTCGAGCAACTCAAGGATAAGACTTTCTTCTTTGGAATAATTTGGTGAATTGTCTTGGGCATTACCTGGGGAAGACTCTTTATTTTGAGTCTTGCGGTAATTCAGTGTCTCTTCGATTTCAGTGGCCCAGGCAAAAAGCTCACACACGGTTTTGTCGAGATAGACATGTTTATCATCAAACAGGATTTCCGGGTTGCGCCCTTTGTCGAGATAGTCTCGCTTCATCGGTTCATAAATATTTTTTTCGATTTGTTTGGTGCGAAGCCGGGCCATAAGCAAGTGACTTACGAGCTCTCTCAAGCCCGAGGCGTAGGAGGGAGCAAAAAGACAAAGCGAAGGCACGGTCTCTTTTCGACGCCCTTTACCATGACCGGGATGGGATGGGTGTTGGCCCTGGATAAAGGAAAGTGTTTCTGCCAACTGATTACCGATAAATCCAACTAGCATGTTTTCAGCCTGTAGATGCTGATAATCATCGACTACAATTGGTTTCGCGGGTTTTTTGTTATAGAGCAAGGGCAATATTTTTTGCGAAATTAATTGCGCCAGTTCACTCCGACCGGGGTGGGATCCGACCTGCAGGCTATTAAGAAAATCGAGAAGGTCGGCAATAGCTTTACGGGATTTAGCGGTATCGTGAGTTTTCTCTACTGTAGCGCGTAGATCGCTAATGACCGCGACCACAGCAGCTTTAACGTCGCTGGAGGCCGATTGGCTGTCCAAGGAAGCAAAACGTTGTAACGATGGCAAGGGGGAAACCACACGACAACTCCTACTATATGACAACAGGCCATGTTACCACACAAGAGCCAATTGAGTGTTAACAGGCAGTATTTGGAGGGGCTTCAGTTGGGTAGTTTTCAATATTGCCAAACGGAAGTTGGCGTAGTGTTTTGTTTTTTAATTGTATTTTTCTTTTAAGGATAATTTATTGAACGAAAAGAAAAAGAGGCGTTTTTGAACTCAGAGACTCGCATCTACTGGTTGTAACATGTGGAGTTTTGAGGGAAGGTTTAACCCGTATTCCAATGTCCTGCCGAGTAATCTTTCCCACTAATAAATTCTCAAACCAGGAGCCTTTTTGCAAATGCCGTTTCTACCTGACCGATTGCACGCCGTTGTCTTTGATATGGATGGGGTGTTGATTGATTCAGAAGCCCTCTATCAAAAATCGGCCATTGCAGCGGCGAAAGAATTTGGTTTTTTATTCAGTGAACAGCTACATCGGTCCATAATTGGTTTGCCTCAAGAAATCGGTGACAGTAAAATTCGAGAAGCTATGGGACCTGAATTCCCGTTTGAGAAATATAATCATCGCTATAGCCAGATTTTGGCCGCAGAATTTCAGCGCGATATACCGGTAAAGTCGGGTGTGCTAGAGCTACTTGCCTTGTTGATTACACTTGACATTCCCACAGCTGTAGCGACCTCGACATGCCGGGATCTCGCCAATGATCATTTGTCGCGGGCAGAATTGAGTCCTTACTTTAGCGCGATTGTAACGCGTGATGATGTGAGTAGGGGTAAGCCTGACCCAGAGCCCTATTTGTTGGCGGCGAAGACGTTAAACGTTGATCCTAAATATTGCCTAGCGCTGGAAGATTCCCACAATGGCGTAAGGTCTGCTCATGGTGCGGGAATGCAAACCATCATGGTGCCGGATATGCTCCCCGCAACCGAAGAAATTTCGTGCCTCTGTATCGCGGTAATGGACAATTTACATCAGGTGAGAGAGCACTTTGAAGTGAACTAGGGTAAGATTATTATCAGAGTGCACTGTGCTTGGTCAGCCGAGGATAGAGTTAGAGATAGCAAGGCAATCCATAATATTATTATAAATGATTTCACCTGCGATCTACCCTTTGAAATTTGACTTTATCGGGCATTTTCTGGTTTGAAATGTCGTTCTGATTTCATATAGTCACGGGCTTCGTTTCCGCGTCTCGTGGCAATCAAAAGCCCATTAGGACTGTCATCTTCTTCTCTTATGTATAAGGGAGCCATGAAACGCTCAATTCGGAGCAGGCGGTGGTCGTAATCCCAAGTAATATCTTGAGCAACTTGGTGGCCTTGATCTAAGGCTTGTACATAGTATTTTACCAACGCCTGACTATAATAATCTGGGGTGAGGTCTTCAATGAAATGATCCGCGACATAACCCAGGGTGCGGTTGATAACTTCTTCACCAGTCAATCGGATTTTGAAAACCTTGGAGCCGCTGCTCAGGCGTTCTACCAAACAGATATGGGGTAAACATTCGGGCATGTCAGTGGGGCAGATTTTATTTTTTTTAAAGGGCCCGGTCCCCTTTGCCGAAGCAAAGGCGCAATCGCGCACTCGGGTCAAAATCTCGGATTGAAGAGCCTCTAACGGCTTGTCTTCCACTGTGATGATCTTGTCTTCTTCGACCATATCTGGTGCAATCATACTGCTAACGTCAGAATGCACTTTAACAGATCAACGTAAAATAGGGCACAAAATATGGTTTAGTAATGCTTTATAGCCGCCGATGGAGATGATGTTGTTTACTTTTTTTCACAGGGAATCCTGGTCTTTATTGGGTAATAGAAGGACGTCGTAGAGAAGTAAAAGTAAGGGTAGGGAACACAACACCGTAATAATTACGACGGCCTCCAAATTTTTGCCAAAACATGCAAAAAGTATAATCAACATGGTGCCCATGATTTTCTGTATCAGGAATAATCGTGATGACCGGTATCGAGGTGAGTTGATTACTTGGAGTAACGCGATCCCTATTTCAAATAATCCGTAGCCAGCCAGAAGAATGGTCAAGGTTGCTTCTGTTATAGGGAAGGTCTCAATTTCTGATATAAGCCGCATGATCCCAATGCCGATAGCAACAACACCAAGTAAAAGGGGGAGGTGGCTATAAATATAGGGTTGTCCTGATCGTAAATTTTGCTTTTGTTCCGCGCTATTAACGATTACGTGGCCATCTAACAGTCTGAAGTAACGCCACCAGAGAGTAACTGCCAATACAAAGGAGAGGACGGCTACAGCGATGCTGTGTCCGTTCCAGGTTAGATTTTCAAGCCCGTTTACAACGGCAAATATGTTTTCCCCTAGCACGATAATCGTGAACAGTCCAAAGCGTTCGGGGATATGTTCTACGTTGATTTGCGTTCCCGTGTGCTGGGTTTTCCATATGTACCAGGGTACGGCGAGCTCAATACTTAATATCCCAAGCCAAATCCAATATCTTTCAACGCCGCCCAATAAAAGTGACCCACCCCAAGCCAGAGCCCCGAGACCAAAACCGACAAGGTATATTTTTAAGAATCCCCTGGCTTGAGGGACATGGATAAAAGCCCGACCAAGAAGTCCGAGGAGAACTAATCTTGAACTGAGATAGGCAAGGCCAAAGGCAAACCCGTGCCCATGTGCCACATTATGGACCTCAACGGCCATGGCAATGAGGGCGAACATATTGAAAAAGGTGAAAGTTCGAAAAACCGGATCGTCGCTATCAAAGCGGGTCGAATAGATTGTATGGCCGCACCAAACCCAAAATACGAGAACAAATAATCCCGCATATACCAGTCCATCATGGATGCTTTGTGCAACGACCAGAAGGTGCCCGACTTGTGCAATGGCCGCGACCAGAACAAGATCAAAAAACAGCTCAAGCCAGGTGGCATGACGGTCTTCATTATGAATACGTAATCTTGGCGGAATGAAGAATTTGGCGAACATGGCCTGATCTTTCCTGAATTTTTAATCGATACTGGAACTTGTGTGTTGGGGAACTTGAAGAACTGGGACACAATCCTGTGCCCCAATTCTTCAGATGCAGGTTCCGAAATGCTTAAGGATTATGAACGTGTCTTTGCCCGTTCCGGTGCGCCGTGCAACATTGTGAAAGCATAATCAACGCCCATGCCGTACCCGCCGCTGTGTTCCATAACGATACCGAGAATATCGTTGTAGGTTTCCTTACGGGCCCAGTCTCTTTGGAACTCAAGGATGGTTTGCTGCCATGTCATCGGGATGGCACCGGCTTGGATCATGCGCTGAACGGCCATGTCGTGAACTTCTTTGGTGGTACCGCCACAACAATCGGTGACAAAATATACCTCGTAGCCTTCATCGAGGGCACAGATCGCCGGGAAGGTAACACAAACTTCGGTCCACAGGCCGGTAAGGACCAATTTTTTACGATCGGTCGCTTTTACGGCGTCAACAAATCCCTGATCTTCCCATGAATTCATGCTGGAACGCTCAACCGCTTCTTGTCCCTCAAGGGCGTCGACAAGTTCTGGCCAGGTCGGGCCGCTAAAACTCTGGGTTTCGACAGTAGAAAGAACCGTTGGTACGTTGAAGAGTTTACAAGCTTTTGCAAGACCGACAGTGTTGTTCTTAACGGTCTGGATATCGTGGCTGTTTACGCCAAATCCCATCTGCGGTTGATGATCAATAAAGGCAACAACACAATTGTGTGGGGTTAACATTTTTTCGGTACTGGCAGTCATTTTAAATTCCTGTAAATTGAAAGTTCAAAATCGAGGCGTGAAGAGAAATATCCCCAGATCTTCGACGCAGGTTCTTTTCTGGGTTAAGGCTTTTGACGAAAGGAGTTAGAAAGTTGAGGTCATGTCGAACAACAGCACTTCACTTTTGGCAGTTGCTTTCAATTCAATAATATCTTCACCTTCGATGGCAGCACCGTCACCGCTGCTCATTTCTGTACCATTGAGGGTAAAGTCTCCTTTTACGGCTTGGACCCAGATAAGACGGTTTGACTTGGGTTGATGGCGGACTGTCTCTCCCTCCGGGACAATCGAGGTATACAGCTCGACATCCTGAGAAATTAAAACGGATCCATCTCGACCATCCGGACTGCCGACAAGGCGGAGTTGCCCGGTTTTTTCTTCATCGGTGAAGCTTTTTTGGTCGTAAGACGGATGCAGGCCCTGCTTTTTGGGTTCAATCCAGATTTGCAAAAAATGAACGCGATCCGATTGGGAATGATTGTATTCACTGTGCCTAATTCCGGTCCCAGCACTAATACGTTGCACGTCGCCAGGGCGAATTACCGATCCGTTATCAAGGGTATCGTTATGTTCCAGCCCACCATCGATAACGTAAGAGATAATCTCCATGTCCCTGTGTCCGTGTGAGGGAAATCCTCGCCCAGGTTGTACGCGGTCTTCATTGATGACGCGCAAGGGACCAAACCCCATATGGTTGGGATCGTAATAGTTGGCAAAGGAGAAAGTATGATGGCTGTTAAGCCAGCCATGACTGGCAACACCACGTTCTTCGCTTCTTCTAATTTTAATCATTACAGCACTCCAGGCATGTTGTTGTCTTGGAGAACAAGGTAATCACTTGATAAACAGTTGACAATCCGCAATATTTATGACACATTGTCTCGCAAATAGATACAATAGAAGTAAGCTTAAGAGGTGGGTTATGGGAAAATTTAGTCACAACTACGCCTTCATTGGTGTGGTGGAACACGGCAGTTTTGCCGAAGCCGCTCGCCATATGGGATTGTCTCGTTCTCAGGTAAACAAGTCCGTTATTGCCCTCGAAGACAGTCTTGGTGTTCAGCTTTTGGTGCGTACAACCCGAACAGTCAGCCCGACGCCCAGCGGAGAAGCTTATTATGAAAAAATACGGCGGGTTATTTCTGATCTGGAAGATGCTGAACGGGCAATTTCTGAAGATGATGAAGAGCCCCGCGGTACACTCAGACTCAATGCTCCGATGTCATTTGGCTCGTTACATCTTGGCACTGCTCTGACCGATTTTCTCTGTCTCTATCCTAATCTAAGCGTGGAATTAAGCCTGAACGATCGCATCGTCGATCCCGTGAGTGAGGGCTATGACGCCACGATCAGGATTGCCGAATTAAATGAAAATCCTTCCCTGATCGACCATCCGATTGTCAAGGCGCGTCGGTACTTCCTCGCTTCTCCTGATTTTTTGAAAAAACACGGCCCCATCGAGGACCCCGAGCAATTGAAATCCATCCCCTGTCTGCACTATGGAACCCTTGGTAAGGGGCATAGCTGGCGGGTCATTGGCAATGATAAAACCCATACCATTCAGGTCAACGGGGTGATGTGTGCCAACAATGGTGAAGTGTTGTGCGAGGCTGCTAAGAAAGGGTTGGGTGTTACCTTCTTGCCGACCTTCATCGCAGGGCCAGCCTTGCAAAGTGGGGCGTTAGTCCGCGTGCTTACGGATTATACCTCCCCCGAAATTCATCTGATGATGCTCTACCCCCCCAACCGTCATCTCGCCCCAAAGATCAAACGCTTGATTGATTTCCTCTATGACCGCTTTGGTGGTCGTCCTTATTGGGATTTGTTTGAGTAGGGGGCAGAGGACGGCCTTTTAGTTCTATACAGAAATCTTGAATAGAGCGGGGATGATTTTTCACGCTCTATTCACTTCTGCTTTGTACAGCGCATATGGTTCAATGATCGGGTAAGAAGAAGCCTTGCTTTAAGCGGGCCAATTTACATTAGCAATCTCTCAGTTTGAAAACCCACGTTATCCTGATCTTCAGGTTTTAAAGGTGGTTACTTTACAGGGTTTAGAAGGTTTCTCTTTTAAAAGGAATTCATGATGCTGGCAGAAAATTGCATCCATAATCAGGGCAAATAACCGTGAAATAAATTTTGTGAAAGAACCCTGCAATCACTGATACGAAGGAGAGCCGTAATGTCTGTATCCATAAAGGATTTACTCGCAAAAATTGGGCATGAACTTGTGCCTGATCTCGCGAGCAAGTTTGCAATTAATACTTTTGCCAAGGCGACCACCCCTCGGCCGAGACCCTATAGCCTGTGGTCTGATCAAAAGGGAAAAATATGCGATTATACTTCTTGGCCCTCCCTGACAGATCGCACGTTTTCCGGTCGTCATCTCAGGGCTGCAGAAGAAAGTTACACGGCCGGATTACCCGAAGATGCACCCTATGATGGTACGGGGCCAGGTGAACATGGTGTTATTACTGGTCTTTTTAAACGGACTGAAACCGTAACTTGTCCGCGATCAAGCCTCTTGTTTCCGACTTTCGCTCAGTGGTTTACCGATAGTTTCCTTCGCGCTGATTCTGCAGATAGACGGAAAAACACCTCAAATCATGAGATTGATCTCTGTCAGATCTATGGCTTAACCGAAGAGACAGCGAACCTGCTTCGAACCAAAAGTGGTGGCAAGCTCAAAAGCCAAATGGTAGGGACAGAAGAATACCCTGATAATCTGTTCGACAGTAATGGCGAAGTAAAGTCGGAATATGTTGATTTACCCTATGTAAAAAATAAAAAATACGCGAGTATTATAAATAGCTTCAATGACGCTGAAACCCGCAAAAAAAACTATTTTGCCACCGGGTTGGAACGCGGTAATTCAACGGTTGGCTATGCTGCTATCAGCACCTTATTTCTTAGAGAACACAACCGGCTTTGTGATGAGTTAAACGCACGTAACCCCTCCTGGAATGGGGATGATGAACGTTTGTTCCAAACCGCACGGAACATCAATATCGTACTATTACTTAAAATCGTGGTTGAAGATTACATAAACCATATTTCCCCCATAAAATCCTCGATTTTTAAGCTTGATAATTCTTATGCCGAAGAAGAAGAGTGGTATCGCACTAACTGGATGGCTGTTGAGTTTGATCTCTTGTATCGCTGGCACGGGCTTGTCCCCAACACCATGACTTTTGGCGGCACCACTCTTGCGCCATCAGAATTCATGATCAAAAACGATGCCATGATCGAAAAGGGATTGGGCGTGATCCTTGACGGTAGCTCGAAACAACGCGCGGGCAAGATCTGCTTACACAATACGCCTGACTTCTTACTGAAAGCAGAGCACGCCGCCATTAAAATGGGGCGCGATTACCGCTTGAGATCTTTCAACGAATACCGGGTGCAATTTGGCTTGGACGAGCTCGACGATTACGATGACCTAACCTCGGACAAGGAACTTGGGGCCGAGCTAAAAGCGCTTTACGGTGACATCGACAATCTTGAATTCTTTATCGGGCTTTTTGCGGAGCAAGGCGACGACAATGAATTGTTCGGGGATCTGATGTTGAGCATGGTAGCGTCGGATGCTTTCACTCAAGCTCTGACCAATCCTTTGTTATCAAAGCATGTGTTTAACAAAGATACCTTCACCAAATACGGAATGAAAGTGATCAAGAACACGGGCTCTCTTGCCGATCTGGTGGAGCGAAACGTGGATAATCCGGAAACGGTAAAGGCTTCGTTCAAGTTTTAGGTATTGTCTAGCGGTATTGATCTAGAAATTATCTGATAAATACGAGTGTAGAAGTAAGGGGGAGAAATTCATTACTTCTCCCCTCCTTAAATTTAGGCTTTTAACCCGAAATCATTCTGCTTTTAGATCGATGTAAATATTCTGATATTTATATTGATCTGATTCAGGATCTTCTCTGGCAGCATTAATGGCTGTAACAATTAGGACACCAAGAAGTCCACCGCTCGGAGCATGCTGGTTACGAACCGCAGTTGTGTAATTATATATCTCGCTGGTTTGTGTTCCCAACCCGATATCGGAATTACATTTAACAAACAGCGGAGCTGAGTGTTCACCATATATTGGGACAAGAACGTGTTGTGGTGTTTTAAATTCAGCGGTGTATTCCTGTCCGTTCAATACACAATCCGCACCAATAAATTCTTTGGTTGTTTTTGCGGCTTTCTCTTTGAAGTTAGTGCGGATTTCGACCAGGGCCGTACCACGAAAACGCGGAACCGCCGTATCGTCTTCCGTACGGGCGGCGGCGTAAATATCCAGGCCCTTTGATGTCGCGACATTTGTGGGTGTGATGTTTAGGGGAGGGGTTTCAATTTCTGAATATTTTACCCCACAAGCACTTAACAATAGGGTCATAAATATTAGCGCAACAACTCTGCCTACCATAATACTGCCTTATAATTTTTCGTTGTTTGAATTTTGTGATTGGAACTCTGAAAGAGGATACTAAGTACCTTATTTTACATCTAATTACAGGTTATTTTTCTTCTTATACTTGTAAAGTAATTCTGTGTCGATATCTTGGTTTTAAATTTATTTAGTCTTTGTATTGCGGGAAATAAAGCGTGATTAAGTATAGATCCATTTGGGGGGCCATCGGCTTTGCTACTGCCAGTGTTTTACTTGGAACGACGGGTGCCTCAGGACAAGAAGAAAAGAGCTTCCCCGAGTACAAACAGGCCTGTGTTGAGGGAGAGGCCTCGGCCTGTACTCAAGCGGGTATCAAATTTGCTGAAGTCTTCAATTATCAACAAGCGGCCCCGCTTTATAAACAGGGGTGCGATGGCGGGGATGGTTTGGGTTGTGCGCACCTCGGGTTACAGAATTTAATGGGGTTGGGTGGTGAAAGAGATCTTGGCAAAGCTTTCGCCTTGAACACTCAGGCGTGCGATCTGAAAAATGTTATGGGCTGCTTTAGTCTCGGTTATATGTACAGTAGTGGCGTTGGTGTAGAAAAAGACATTCAAACCGCTGTGTCTCATTATGCCTGGGCATGTGATAAGGGCTTGCCTCGAAGCTGTCTTTCTCTTGCTCGGATGTATAAAAGCGGAAACGGTGTAAAACAGGATAAAAGCAAAGCTACTGAACTTAAATATAAAGCTTGCTTGGCGAGTTTACCCTCACCGATATTAACGGCAGAACTTTGTAAAGATATGTTGGCTTGGGAGAAGTAAGGAAATACAGCGCGGTGGTGGTGTCAAGGCCGACGCGGACCAAGGCCACCCCCTATAAGGTAAAGGCATGGTTTACCGTATAGTTTCACAAATTTGTCGAGTAGTATCTTCAAAGAATAAGCTATCTGATTTTTTGAAAAAGCAGCTAATCTCAGAGTTGTCCGAACATTTTTAATAAAGGTCCGCCAACACCTGTTTGATCGACAACAGTGACAATTACGTCCCCCGAAAGCGCGGATAGGGTAAGGATGATTGCCATAACGGGGAACCGCATCAACAGTGGTTTGGCCGTGCGTGACACAGTGCACCAAACCGAGCTTAATTTAGATTTAGGGGCGAGAAGATCTTTTTCTTTTCTGGGGGAATATACAAAAGGTGATCCCAGTAAAATGACGAGAGCAGGTATTGTCATATAATAGATAGACAACCCGGGTGAAACTGTAATTTGAGTTGTTAAAAAGATAAGGCCGATTAAAGTGGTTAGAATGGCAAAAGCGCCGATATATTTTTGAAATCCATACTTTTTCAAAGCGCAGGCACTGATCGTAGCCAAAACCGTAAAAAAGATCATAAAAGCTGTTAATCCATCTCCGTAATCACCTCTCATGCCAAGGATCTCTTTTAGTCCGATCCATTTGAAACCTTGCCAGAGGATCATTTCGATTACCAGCAACAGAACTGCCGTGGCAACGATGCAAAATATAGCCATGAGGTAATCTAACGGGAGTAGAAGTTTACTTTGGTCTGAAAGGTTTTGACGGCCTCTATCCCGCCAAGCCCAGACTGCATAGGTTGCTCCGATTGGTAACAGCATTCCAAAGCCAACTAAAATAAATCCTAGGTACCCCAGATTACCGGTAATTTTTTCCGACATTGAAGGGATTTGTTTAGTGTCTTTATTGAGGTACTTCAAGATAACCAGCAGAACCGTAACAAGGGCGACTATAAGCAGGAAAGGAAAAAGTAATTCTAAAACGTAAACCGTTATTTCGGAAACCGTTACGTACCAGGACAGTGTGTATTTTATGGGGTTAAATAGAAATGGGGAACTAGAAACAAATAACGTCCAGACCCAGAAATGTCGGGTGAAAATTTTGGGAAGAGAGCCTGGATAAAGATTACTAAATACATTTCCCAATGATGATTTTTTTAAGAGAGGATATCTAGCCGACACTGTATCAAGAACAGTCCCTAATATAACTAGGGGTAATGCTATATCAGTCAGAATACCTGTGCTTGCATGCGACAAGCTCCATCCCTGGAGAAAGTCTGACAGGTTCAGTTCCTTATGTGACAATACACCGGACAAGTGGTGGCCCCATATATGGATTGCCAAAAAGAAAGCCGTGATCAGGGCGACCCAAATACCAAGGATGCGCCAGATAGTCATTAAGAGGATAGCTAGGGTAATCCCGGCAAAATAAGATGTGGCAGAGCCTGCTGGCTCCGGATAATAAGATTCTGCATTTCCAAGTGTCCAGGGAAGTGCGGAAACCCCCACTAGGAGAAATGAAAACAGATAACGCCTCCATAAGCTTTCAGAGATTTTTCTTTTGTATTTCATACAAGACCAAACTAGGAAAAAGGTCGCACACAAAGTCCAAATGGTAATTGTTTCACGATGATAAATAATAAGTGGATCGCGCAGAGCGTAGGGAAGGGGAGAAGAGAAATAGAGAACCAGAAATATCCAAACCATTGAAATGACCAAATAGGCCCGTGAATAAATAAATTGTGGCATTAACTTCCCTGAACGATATGAATTACAGGCGCTATGGAGAAACAACCTGCTGAACTGGTTTAAATTCTAAGGTATGGATATGGTATCTGTTCACCACTTTTAGTTGTTAGTTATGGCTTGTGCAATACTTACTTAGCTCGATATTTATTTGTTTCTCCCTCAACAAATTTCCAAAACAATCCGGCGGCTTTTGATCTGGGCTCTAGCGGTTTTCGTGCCAGGACGATGTTGGTGGTGGGGGCTTGTGCGAGGGGTATTCGGGTTATTCCTTGGGTCTCTTCGGGCAAAGACAGTGCGGCGACGATGGCGTTGCCGAGGCCAGCGCGGACCAGAGCCAGAATTGAGTGGGTTTGCTGGACTCTTTGGCTGATGACGAGGTCCCCAATCGTATCTCCAAACCATGATGTAATCGTTGGCTCGCTGCCGCCCAGGGTCATGATAAAAGGTGTAGCGAAAAAGTCTCTTGGGTTTAAGCCTGAATTTATACCAGAAGGTAAGCTGGCCTGGTTTGCTAATGGGCTGCCGTCTGGAACCAACGCAACCAACTGATCGGTGGCGAGAGGGAGGATGTCGTAGTCTTCGCCGGGGTCCGCCAGAACGGCCATGTCGACGAGGTCACGTTGCAGGCTTTGAAGCGTTTCTGCGTCGGTTGCTTCTGTAATATGTGCCGATATAGCAGGATAGGACTTGGCAAAGTTCATCAGAAGAGGGGGCAGAATACGGGTTGAGGCGCTAGCACCGAACGATCCTATTTGGACCGAGCCAGCTTTGTTGCGTCGCAAGGCTGACAGGCGATCATCCAAGGATGATAAGGTCTGGATGACGTCTTGGGCGTGAGCCACAACCACATGACCTTCTTCGGTGAGTTCAAGAGGGCGCACGCCGCGTCGCACCAGGGTTAACCCAACCATTTTCTCTAGGCCCGCAATTGAACGACTGACAGCCGATTGCGTGATACCAAGGTCGACAGCAGTAAGAGAAACACTCCCGGTATTGATCAGGCTTTCCAGGGCACGCAGGGCGGTTAAGGCAGGGTCAAACGTCATGGTATGATTTTAAATCATTTTAATATTCATAACAATTCATTTAAATCATATTGATAATTTATTTGATAAAGGTGTGTTGCCATGACCGATAGGGATGTTCCTCCTGTTATTTCTTCTGGTGTTTCTTCAGGTGTTTTTGGGGGCTATACCGGGGCAATACCTTTGCCCGGTTCCTTAACCCAGGGTGATCCTATCACGGGAACCAAATTCGGTCCTATTACGGGTCCAGCGGCCTGGATCGGGTCTGATATAGCCGGGCAGGAAGACAAGTGGTTGGTACAGCTCTCCGAAAAGGATATTGCTGATCTGGAGCAGGCCGCAAGCCATTATTTGGCGCTGGGACGCGATGTCGGTGAAATTACAGCGAAAGATTTTCCACTTGGCGCTTTCGCTGATCATTTGAAAGCCTTGCAGAACAAGCTCCTGAACGGGGCGGGTGTGGAAGTCCTGCGCGGTTTGCCGACGGAAAGCTACAGCCAGGAGTTTGCGGCAACGATCTTTTGTGGCATCGGGGCCCATCTTGGTTCGGCAAGATCTCAAAACGCGCAAGGTCATATTCTTGGGCATGTGCGTGATACCGGAGCCAACTCAAAGGACGCAAACACACGGATCTACCAAACCGCAGAACGACAGAGCTTTCACACTGATAGTGCTGATGTTGTGGGTCTGTTGTGCCTGCGTACCGCCAAAGAAGGCGGCAGGTCTTTGTTGGTCTCTGCGGTTTCGATCTATAACCGGATGTTGGCGGAGCGCCCGGACCTGCTTGAAAAACTGTTTGATCCGATCGCAACTGATCGCCGGGGAGAAATTCCAGAGGGTGCCAAACCCTATATGGAAATCCCGGTGCTGAGCTGGCATCAAGGTCACCTGACCGTGTTTTATCAACGCCAATACATTGATAGTGCACAGCGTTTTGAGGGGGCCATGCGTCTAACCGACGCTCATATAGAAGCCTTGGATATGTTTGATGCACTGGCCAATGATCCAAAAATGCACTTTGGCATGCAGCTTGAGCCGGGCGACATGCAGTTCGTCTATAATCATTCCCAATTACATGATCGTACTGGTTTTATCGATTGGCCAGAGCCAGACAAGCGTCGGCATCTGATGCGCCTTTGGTTATCTCTTCCGGGAGATCGCCCGCTGCCTGAGAGTTTCAAGCAACGCTATGGCTCTATAGAGATTGGCAATCGCGGCGGTATTATTACGCGGGAAACCAAACTGCATGCGCCGCTTGATTAGGCAGGTTCAACCTGCACTGATCTAGGGGCCTCAGTTAATAAGCAACACTTCGATTTAACACCCCGAAACACTGGTGCCTTGCCCTGAAATCATAAGGGCAGGGTGGTGTGTTGTGTGCGAAATCCATGAATAACGAGAGCGACATGCTAGATACTGTTTTACAAATTGCGCCTATTTTTGGTTTGCTTATCCTAGGTCAGGTCCTGCAGCGTGGCGGTATTCCCAGTCTGGAATTCTGGCGTCTCAATGACAAGTTGGTCTATTGGGTGTTGATGCCTTCGCTGCTGTTTTACAAGACTTCAACCACGGATTTCGACGCGGTACCGATTGGGGCCTTTGCTCTGGTTATCTTGGGTGGTTTTACCTGTGCGGTGGTTTTTGGGTTGCTGTTGTGGGGCAAGTCATCGACTACTGGTGCAGTTGCCAGCTCGGTACTTCAGGGATCTGCCCGGCACAATACCTTTATCGCGCTTACCGTGGCTGAACAGCTTTTTGGCTCCGAAGGGCTGGCGCTGGCGACCTTGCTCTCGGCCTTACTGATCCCCGCGACCAACCTGTCGATTGTCTCGCTGATGGTTGTCATGACCTCAGATAAAAAAGGCGGCGGCATTATTCCGGCGATCTTGCGCGATCTTTTGCGGAACCCCTTGTTGCTGGCAGTGGGGGCTGGGGTGATCAGTAATTTTGCCATCGGAAGCGAGGTTCCTGTGGTGCACAACATGACCCGTATTCTCGGGCAGGCCGCTCTTCCAATCGTGTTGCTTTCGGTAGGCGCCAGCTTACAGATCGGCTCCATTAAAGTGCTCACGACCCCAATGGTATTTGCGACGGTGGGGAAAATGATGGTCTTCCCCCTCGCAACCTTCTTCCTGGCACTGGCCACGGGCCTGTCAGAAATGCAGACCATGATCGCCATGCTGTTCGCCGCAGCCCCCACGGCTTCTTCCGCCTATACCCTGGCCCGCCAAATGGGCGGAGACGCCAAACTCATGGCCGAAATCATCACCGTGCAAACCGGGTTGAGCTTCCTGACCATCCCGACGACTTTGTGGGTGGTGGGTATGCTGTATTAGGGGAGAGTTTCCTACTTATACTTGTTCTGTGGTTACGGGCCTTTATAGTAGCTTCTATCGTAATTTAAGGGGGATATGAGGTTGCGATTTTCACTACTAAATATGTTTGTTTTTGTATTATTCGCTTGTGGAGTAGAGCTAGCCGCTGCAGAACAGGTAAGTGAAATCAAAACCCAGAAACACCCTTGTATAAATGAGAAACCTCTCACGTGTCTTGCTCTAGGTAATCGCTATAGGGATGGCAACAGAGTTGAGCAGAGCTATAAAACGGCTGCTAGCTATTATCGCTTTATCTGTGAACGAAAGTACCGTGAGGGCTGTGATAATCTTGCCGAGCTTTATTATGCAGGTAAGGGCGTCGCACAAGATTATGAGTTTGCTTTTCACGAGTTCAAGACTTCCTGTGACAAGGGGCATATGAGCAGTTGTTCAAGGTTGGGCGATCTTTACGATCTGGGGCACGGTACTAAAAAATCTGCGGAGCAGGCCTTACACTACAACAATCTTGCTTGCGATAAAGGATACGCTGAAGGCTGTTTGAAACTCGGTTCCAGTTTTTATGAGGGCAAGGTAGTCGAGCGGGATTTCGACCAAGCTTATCTGCACTTTAAAATCGCTTGTGATGATGAGAATGCCGAAGGATGTTTTAATCTGGGTATGATACATCTTGAGGGTAAGGAAGTCTGGGAAACGAATACAGATGCCCTATGGAAAAGTAAAACTGATGCCATAAAATACTTCGAAAAATCTTGCAAGAATGGATACAAGCCAGCTTGTGTGGAATTAGCTTACATAAGAGAAAAACCGGCTCTAGGGGTCGTTTCGTTAGAAATTGATGTCGCCAAGATCCCTAAAATAGATTATCGAGCAAAAGCTTGGGAGCTTGAATCCGCTTGTGAAAGAGGCGATTATCAAGCCTGTGCAGAGTTTGGTGCTCAAATTCTACACGGTTTAGGGACAGACAAGAAACCTAAAAAGGCTTATCAGCTATTTGATCGGGCCTGTGAACGTAAAAATGCTCGCGGATGTAATGGTCTTGGGGTTGCTTACTATACTGGTTCTGGCGCGGCTATTAATTATGAAAAAGCAACGTCTCTTTTAGAACAAGCTTGCAAAATGGGGGAAATGCGGGGCTGTAAAAATTTAGGGGATCTATATCGATTGGGCAAAGGGGTTGGGATCGATTATACAAAATCAAGAGATCTTTATAAGCTGACTTGCTCAAACGGATATGGATATGGGTGCTCATTAGTTGCTGCATTGTATAGGCATGGAAGTGGAGGAACTAGGCCTCAAACTAAAATTGCGCTGAAATATATGAATAAGGCAATAGAACTCTTCTCGCAGGATTGTACTGAAGGGGATGTAATATCTTGCCATCTCCTCGCTACGTATCATGTAAAAGGGCTAAATTTATCTGGTTCTCGCTCCGTTGCTCTTACCTTGCTCAAGTTTTCTTGTGATAGAGGATATCACGAGTCCTGTTATGAAGCTGGGGAACTCTATTCTGAATTTCTGAATTATGCCAAGGCAAGAGATAATTACACCTTTGCTTGCCATAGAAAAGTCGGAAAATCCTGTTTTGAACTGGCGCAAATGTTTGAGGAAGGCAAAGCTGTTCAACAGGATAAGCTAAGAGCCAAAGAGTTGTTTAAGGAAGCCTGTGATAAAGGTCATAATCCTGGCTGTTATCGCTATAACAACTTCCCTTCTGATTAACTGCTTTAACTACTAATCCTCCAACCGCTCAGGATGTCCGGCGTCATTAATGTGCACGGTGAGTTCGTAGAGAAAGTCGGTATCACCGTAGTGGTCAAAAACGAAGGCAAAGCATCGGGAACAATTGGTCGGCTGGTTCTCATTTAGTCGGCGGCTATGGCCACCCCTGAACGTAGATCTCTGCGGCCTCAGCAAAGCCAAAGAGCTATTCAAACATACTTGCGAAAAAGGCGATGCTGCTGGCTGTAAACGAATAAAGACCATTGGCCAGTAGAATAAACTCAACGAATATGATCTCTCCACCTTAACCCGGCGTGCTTATCGCGATTTGCTTGCGCACGAGTTTGATGAATTGTCTGACTTTTTTGGGTGGTTTGTTTGAGAACTGATGAATGGCATAGATCGGGGTTTCGCTTAAAGGGGCGATGGGGATAAGGGTGTTGTTCGCGATGCCGCTTGCGGCCGTTAAATCTGGTAACCGCGCGACGCCGAGGCCGCTTTGGGTTAAGCGCAGGATATCCGGCATGGTGTTGCATCTTGCCCGGGGTTTTACCTTGAAGGCAATGTTCTTACCGATGTGTAAGGTAACCGGGTTGCCTTGCCATTCATTGGCGAGATGATCCCAGTTTGCAAGTTGTGCCAGGTCGTCAGGAACTCCGCCTTGTGCTGCAATATATTCAGGATGTGCGTAGAGGCTTTCTGTCAGGGTGCCAACTTTTGTAATCCGGGCGGTTTGTCCGTCGGGATGGCCCACCCTGATGGCGACATCGATGTGTTCTTCGATGATTTTTACCGAGGCGTCTTCGGCAATAAGCCTGACGTGCATTTTAGGGTATAGCGCAAAATACTGTTTGATTACCGGGGCCACGATATCTCCACACAATGCATGAGGCGCGGTCAGAGACAAATTCCCCTGCGGATCAGTTGTGTCCTCCCAGAAATTGTCGAGGGCAGTGTCATAGGCATGTTTGATGTTCGCGCAGCTGTCGTAAAACTGGGCACCTGCATCTGTGAGGGTCAGGCTGCGTGTGCTCCTGAGAAGAAGCCGAGTGTCCATATCACTTTCCAAACGGGAAATCGTTTGGCTAATGGCTGATTTGGTGCGGCCGAGGTGGATTGACGCGCCGGTAAAAGAGCGTGCCTCAACCACTGCCATAAACACCATCATATCTTGAACGTCAGGCTTCATTGTTCATATTTTCTAAACAGTAATTTCATCAAATGCATTGTTATCAATTTGATTGAACCGTGCAATAAATCTTTCGAAGGCCTTTGTATGTGGCCGAGGTGTTAATCGAATATTGCAAGTAAATTGCTAAGGAGTCTGTCATGTCAGAAACATTAAAAGAAGCCGTAATTACGGCAAGTCAAAAATGGAAATCATGCTTTAATTCTGGTGACGCGGCGGGGTGTGCTGCTTGTTATGAAGAAGACGCGCTTATGGAAGCAAAGCCCTTTGGCCTTTTTAACGGACGAGAAGCCATTCAGGCTTTTTGGCAAAATTTGGTTGAGCAGGGCTATTCTGATGTCGATTATATTAATCCAAAAATTACTGTTATTGATGCGACCTCAGCAGTTTTATCCAGTGGATGGAAGATGAACAAAGCTCACGGTGTCATCACAAAGGAATTGTGGGCCCTTCAAGATGATGGTTCTGTACTGTTGAGAGAAGATTATTTTGAAGCTCAAGGGTAAACGGCTCAATCTTAATGGTGCAGGGTCTGTATAGGCCTCTTCCGGCCTATATTCTGGTCCGCTAAATGAGTAGGGCTCCATCCTGATGGGCGAGGGTTATCACCGTCCAAACAGGCTGGAGCTTCTTGAGTATCCCAGCAACCCAGAGACTAGTAGCAAGAATTTTACACTGATCGTAATTATTAAATAGAGGGCCTGTTATAGCTTTGGTGACTTTTTTGCCCGTTTCTAGGGGCTAAAACCTAATCGTTGGCATTAATTCCTTAAGGCAAAAGTATTGTCTAACTTTGGCCTCCTTTTCTTCATAAATGGCACACTTCTTGTATGTAGTAATGGCAAGAGAAGGAAAGGAATAGAGGATGTTTAAAGTAACGTTTTTCCTTATTTCACTAGCAACCGGACAGCAGGAAATGATCCTCGATGGTTCAGAGGTCTATGCTGATTTTGATAGCTGTAATTCTGCCGCAACCTTTGTCGCAGAAAATACGCCGGTTGGATATAAAACCACTTGGGAATGCAAAATAAGTCTGGCGATGAAATAATATCCGCAAGATTCTGGTTGAATTTTAGGTATCGCGGAGTTCATAAGGAACCCGATTTTACTTCGATTGGTAACCAGTCTAGGACTTATTGTACGTTTTAGTCCGGCGTGAATATCGGGTAATCCACATTGCCCATCACCCCGTTGTCAATAATCATGGTCAGGCGTTCAACTGCTTCTCTTTGATAATCGGTGGTTTGCGCCTTCATCATCAATGGGAGGCGGGATTTTAGTCCAGTCCACGTTATGTAAATTTGTCATCCGTTTCCAATATACTTCCCAGATTTCAGACTTCCTAGGTTTTAGTCAAACCTATTGATCAATAGCCTGTTGCATAGATCCAATCGGTTTATTCTAAGGGTACGGTTCAAACTCTTTAGGGTTTGTTTGTTGGATAGTTGGTCAAGGTTGTCGGTGTAATATTAACTGAATGCGAAGGCTGCTGACACAAAGCTGTCAGTAGGGGGCTGATAGAAACAGGGTTTGATGATTAACCCTGAGTAACAACACATGCAATTTGATATCGACCTCCTATCCGAACACAAAGATCTCTTTCTGGAAACCCGAGCTTACCTGCTTTCCTTCGAAGGTATTGCTGAAATCAAGAAAGAGCGCATCACCACCTATATGAACGCCATAGGTGGTATCTGTCATATGCGAACCATGCCGCATGGAATTGACCTTGGTTTTCTCAAGGGGGCAAAGATGGAAGACACACTCGGTCTTCTCAAGGGTAAGGGAAAAGCTATGCGGGTTTTGCCGCTCAAGTCTATGAATAGTGAAGTGATTAAATATTATGTGGATCAGGCTATTCGTTTAAATGGAGAAAAATAGAGCAGGGATATGGTTCTGCTCATGAATTACCTCTTATGCATTTGTTTTTATTCGTAAAATTATATTTTGAAAGAATGACCATGACAAAAATAGCTATAATTCTGACCCAGGGTTTCGCCGATTGGGAATATGCTTTGCTTGCAGGAACAGGGGGGCCTTACTACGGCCTTGATGTCCAGTTTTTTTCGACTGAAGCCGGAGAGGTTCACTCGATGGGTGGCCTTGTCGCCGTTGTCTCGCAGAAACTGAATGAGATTGCAAATTGGTCGCCTGAGGTAATTGTTGTCGTTGGCGGTACGTGCTGGGTGTCTGAACAGGCGCCAGATATTAGTGAGTTACTTAAAGTACATCATACCAACGGCGGCATCGTCGCGGGTATTTGCGGTGGAACTCTGGCGCTTGCCCGGGCAGGAATTCTCAATGAAATACAGCACACTTCAAATGATAAGAATTTTCTCAATCAAAATGCAGATGGTTATTCTGGGGCAGAGCATTTTTGTAAAAGCGCCTCGGCAATAAAAGATAATCGTGTGATCACAGCTCCAGGAACTGCCCCTGTTAGTTTCACGGCGGCAATACTTGAAAGCAGTGGACTAGGAGAAGACACAGCATTGCAATTTAGAAAGATGATGGCAGCGGAACACATATAATAGCGTTAAGTAAAATCATTGGCGGCCAGGGAGATTTGATCCTGCCGCCTTGATTTTCAGTAACTATTTTTAATTCAAAATTTTTGAACCATTTGATGTTTTGGCCCGACAGAGTTGAAGTAAGTCATAACTTGAGGTTTGATCCAATGTCAGTTTTTCAAATATCCGGTTTATTAAAAATCACATGCATTTTTATTACTACGGTTTTGGTATCTACGATCGTACAGGCGGAACAAACTAATTCGAAACAAACTAATTCGAAACAAACTAATTCTGGTTCTCCTCAACGGGTACTGAAAACAGCCCCGTTATTATCATCAACGGTCCCTAAAGTGCAGGAGAGAAAAACGCCAAAGCTTATCCCGAGGTTTTCAGATCCCAAAAGACAAAACCCATTGGATAAACCAAAGGGGTTTGCGGGTCCACTACCTGATATTCGGATTACGCCGCTGGATGGAAACCTTGTCCCTGGGGCTGTAACAGATAAGCTTTGTGGAGATATGTCTGCGCTTGGCGAGGTACAGAATATTTAAGTTCCGGTTGAAAAATTTTGGTGGCCCTGCACCCTCTAATTTTGTCGTTGCGGTTCACTTTTCGGGGCAATCCGGACCTGCGTATAATGCTCAGTTGATAATCAATGGTTTGCCGCCTGGGGTTATTATCACACGTACAATAACCATTCCGGGCAATGCCTTTCCTGCAGAAGGTAACGTGGTTCGGCCAATAGGCTTCAAATTAACAGCCGATGCAACCAGACAAATCGTCGAGAGTAACGAAGCAAACAACAAAGTCGTTGGCACCTGTGCTCTCCCAATTCCGGTTGAATAGTGCTGAGCGTTCTTGTGTATCGAATTCTGTTTAAGTTTCTCGCACGACATAAGGAAAAATCATGAATTTATTGCCGCTCCATGGCATGGAACAACAATAGATAAAGTCATCGTCCAATCAGGTTGTTGACCAAAATATCCGTTAATAAAGTTGAATATATATCAACTCTAATTTGGTTGTATAATCCCTTGTGACTTACTACTTTTTCTTGTTAATCTTCACCGTTTCTAAGGACTAGGCTTGTCGAGGAGTGGGGGAGAAGACCTGCTCGACAATTAAATTTGGTGGGGTTTTAAAAGTGAGTAAGTTATCTCGGGGGGGATTTGCCTTAAGCTTGGCTGTAATGGTAGGGCTTGGTTTGGTTTTGGGGGCGGAGCCAGTTCTGGCAGCGGGCAGGGGTTATGAAAAATCCATAGAGCCCAATGGCAAGTCTTGTAAAAGTGACAATGACACGGACTGTTTTACTCTCGGCGTTACCAATACCCCAAACAGCGTCTTAAAAAATAAAATTGAACAAGCAAAGCACAAAAAATCCTGCGATGGCGGTGAGCCAAAGGGATGCACCAATATTGGCTGGATGTATGGCGAGGGCAACGGGGTCAAGCAGAGTTATGAAACCGCCTTTACCTATTATAATCAGGCCTGCGAGGGTGGTGAAAATGGAGGATGTAACAACGTGGGGACGCTTTATGAATATGGAACTGGCGTATACCGCGATAAAGAAAAGGCGATTGAATATTATGAAAAAGGTTGCGATGGCGATGTTCTTCAATCTTGCCTGAATTTGGGTTCTATCTATCGCACTTATGGCTCTGTTGTTTTCTTCTTCAAAGAGACTGACCCAAGTTATATGAAGGCGGTCACCTATTATCAAAAAGCCTGTGGTGGCGGAGAGTTTGAAGGCTGCGACAGTCTTGGTTACCTGCATTTAAATGGCCTTGGTGTCGAGCAAGACGAAGAGAAGGCATTTGGCTTTTATGATGAGGCTTGTAAGGGCGGCTTTGATGAGGGATGTCTCATGCTTGGCATGCTCTATCAAGAAGGCACAGGTGTTCATGAAAACCCCAAAAAAGCCTCAGAGCTTTATCAACTTTCCTGTGAAAAAGACATCGCTAGTGGTTGTTCTTATGCTGCTGAGATGTATGCCCACGGTAAAGGGGTGAAAAAAGACAAACTCAAAGCGTTAGAGTTCCTGCAAAAGGCCTGTGACTTTGGCTTAACAAAATACTGTAATATTTTAAAAGACATGAGTTAGACGGGGGTTTGATGAGTTTTGATGGGGGAAGTTCGGTGGGTAAATTTCGAGGTTTCGTAGGAGCATTCGTTTTTATAGTTGGTTTGGGCTTAGTCGGATCAATTGGATCTGCTTTAGCCGCCGAGCAGGACGCCAATTTATATCAGCAGGCCTGTGACAAGGGGGTCGCTAGCGACTGTAACAAACTTGGTATCATGTACGATGAAGGTCTGTTTGTAGAGTTGAACGCAGAGAAGGCTGTTTCGTTATATAAACTGGCTTGTGACGGAGGAAACTTCGAAGGCTGCTCCAACCTTGGCTGGAGTTATATTTATGGGAGCGGCGTCAATCCTGCGGCCTACAAAGCTGTCGCCCTTTTCGAGAAAGGATGTGAAGCCAAAGATTTGATGAGCTGCACAAATCTTGGCTGGGTTTATGAAAGAGGGACTGGCGTAGCTCAAGATCTAGTCAAGGCGGGTGATCTCTATAAGCTAAGTTGTGACGGGGGCTGGGCCGAAGGTTGCTATGAATTAGGCGTTTATTATTTTAATGCCAAGAAGGGACCTTTTGGCAACCTTGATCCATCAGGACTTTTCACAGGTGAGGGCACTGTGAGTAAGGCTAACCTGAGAAAGGCAGCTGAGCTATATCAAAAAGCTTGTGATATGGGATTAACCTTAGCGTGCGTAAATTCAGGTGTTTTCCATTTAAGACAAGGGTTTTCTGAAGATCAAGCCGCTATCGATAGTTCTCACTTCAAAAAGGCAATACGGTTGTTTAGTAAGGCCTGTACAGGTGAGGATGTTCAGGGGTGTTTAAAGCTGGGAAATATGTATTTGATGGGGTGGGGAGTAGTGCTGAACCCTTCAGCTGCGTCCACTTATTTTGAGCAATCTTGTGAGGCTGGCCTGGCAGAAGGCTGTACAAAAATTGGCAGCTTGTATTATGCAGGAAGGGGGGTTGAACGAAATGTTCTTAAAGCCTTTGAGCTCTTTACCTTAGCTTGTGATGGTGGAGATGGGAATGGGTGTGTTCGTCAAAGTAAGATGTATGAAAGCGGCATCGGTGTCGACAAAGATCCAGTTGAAGCGAAGAAACACCTCAATAAGGCTTGTGAAAATAAGTTGAATCTTGAGTGTATCCAAAGGAAGCCATAGATGTTGCGTAATTTTTTATGGGCCGCACTTCTAATTGGCATGTTTGCCTTGCCGGGTCTTAATCAAGTGGCACAGGCTTCACAAGAAACTCAGGCTGATTGGGCCAAGTATATGTTGAAAGTCCTAAACACGAAACCAGGTGATCGGTTGAGGGGTTTTAAGACTTATTGTGAAGCTGGAGAAACCCGTTTTTGTGTTAACCTTGCGGATATTTATTTAAAGGAAATAGGCAAAAAACAAGGCGAGGAAAAAGCGGCCTTCTATTACAAAAAAGCCTGTGACTTAGGTGGAACAGGTGGCTGCCACAAGCTTGGAAATATGTACAGTTTTGGTACAGGTATTGAGCAAAGCGATACCAAGGCTTTCAAGTATTTTGAACAGGCCTGCAATGGCAGGGATGTCCAGGGTTGTGTCTCCCTTGGAGAGGCTTATGAAGAAGGCTTGGGAGTGCCAGTGGACGAAGCCCGCGCATTTGAGATATATGAAAATTCATGTAACCGCGGAACTGAAGCGACCTGTGTCAATCTTGGTGTCATGTACGAGTTGGGTCTTAGTGTAGCACAGGACTATAACAAGGCCTTTGGGCTCTACAAACAAACCTGCCTCAATGGTGTTGGATTGGGCTGTGACTATTGGAGCATTCTGAAGAAAAAGGGCCTTGGAGCCGAGTAAGCTCTTGGATAATTAAGACTGTGGGGGATAAATTGAATTCGAAAAAATTGGCTATGTGGTCAAGTTTTGTTGTTGTAACTGTGGCCCTTTTGACGGGTTGTCAGACGGCAAAGCAGATTGAAGAAGCAAAACGAAAAACGGAAGCTCTCGCTCTGGTTTGTGAGAGCGGGGATCTATTCGCCTGTACCTATTTGGGAGTAATCGAAGCCAAAGGTAAGGAACAAGATGAACTCAAGGCCATTACTCTTTTTTCAAAGGCGTGTGAAGGGAGTATTGGGGTTGCCTGTGCCAATCTTGGACTTATGCACCTAAAAGGTAAAGGAATTGATGAAAATCCAGCCAAAGCTGTCCCCTATTTCGATCAGGCCTGTGAACTCGATATTCCGGGAACTTGCATTGCAGTCGCTGCAATATATGCAGAAGGACGTGGAGTTCCCAAAGACGCGCTTAAATTTTTGGAATATGTCGAAAAAGAAAAATCAGTGGCCAACAGGCCTTCTGATTTTTGCGTGCCAAACTGTCCAAAGGGAAAAGCCTGGAATGAGTTTCTAGTTGCTAAGAAATATAAAAACGGCATTGGCACTGAAAAGAACGAAGAAAAATCCGTAGAAATCGTAGAGAAGCTCTGTGAAGAGGGGGTTGCCTCGGGCTGTTATGAGCTTGGTCTCATGTACGCAGAAGGACGTGGAGTAAAACACGATTACGGTATAGCCTTTTCCTATTATCAACAAGCCTGTGATGGTGGCTCTGCCGCTGGATGTAACAGTCTTGGCTGGATGCACGTTCAAGGGATCGTTGTTCCCGAAGATGAAGAAAAAGCTTACGAATTTTACCAAAAATCCTGCCGGGGAAAGTTCTCTTTAGCCTGTGATAAAGTGAAGGAAATCAAGAAAATGAAGGGACCTAAACGTATAGTAATTGGCAACGATTAAGGGCCTCAGATAAGCGAATTCGAAGGGTAACTTAAGTGAAAAATATCAAAGAATTTAATTTATTCGCCTTGCTCTTTATAGCAGGTTTATTGCTGATCGGTTGTAAAAATACTGCTACAATCGAAAGACATCTAGAACAACAAACTGTTCTTGCCAATTTAAAAGCCGCTTGTGATGTTGAAATTCTCGTAAGTTGTACTGCTCTTGGCTTGGAGTATTTCAACGGTACTCAGGGAGGAGGTCTGGATCATAAGAAAGCCCTTACCCTCTTCACTAAAGCTTGTGAGGGCGGGGAATTTAGTGGATGCCAAGGGCTTGGCACGATGTATTCAGATGGAGGTGTTGTTACTCAAGATTATGGAAAGGCTGCTCAATTGTATGATAAAGCCTGTTTAGGTGGGTTTACACAGGGGTGCTACAGTCTTGGAGTACTGTATTCACAAGGGGGCGGTGTCGAGAAAGATGAAAGTAAAGCTTTGTTTTTGTTTGATAAGGCCTGCAAAGCCAACAATGCATCTGGATGTCATGGTCTTGGGTGGATGTATCTAAAAGGCATGGTTGTTCAGCAGGATAATCAAAAAGGGATCGCACTAATTCATAAGTCTTGCGATGGTGGAGATGCCATGGGCTGCTTCTCTCTCGCTAGAATATATGGAACGGGGCGAGGTGTAGAACAGGATGTTTTAAAAGCTTATGATTTTGCTAAAAAATCCTGCGAAGGCGGATTTGAGCGAGGTTGTGAAACTATCGATTTTAGTAATTGATTCTGCGTGATCTGGAGTGAGGAAAAACTTGGAGCAGTATAAACTGAACCTGTGGGCTATTGTATTAATTTTAACTCTTGGTTCAGCCCTTCCCACTCATGCGGCAGAACAAGCCGATAAACAGAATATTACAAACTATAGCTTGTTATGTGAGGCTGGGGATACGCAGGCTTGTGTGAAGTTGGCGGTTATCTATCAAAAGGGGCAGGGTGTCGAGGTTAGCGCGGCAAAAGCGGCTGAACTCTATGGTCGGGCCTGTGCGGGGGACAATTCCGAAGGCTGCACTGAACTTGGTAAGATCTATAGCGAAGGTCATGGCGTCGAGGTCAATTATCCAAAGGCCGTAGAGCTCTTTAAAACTGCCTGCGACCTAGGGTATGCCAAAGGCTGCTCTTCGCTTGGTTACATGCATTTGGCGGGGCGTGGTGTAGAAAAAGATGCTCTGTTGGCTTTTATTTTTGCGGGCCAAGGCTGCAAGGGCGGCGATGCTTATGGCTGTAGCAATCTTGGCATGCTGTATGATAAAGGCCACGGCGTAGTTGAGAACCCGGCTAAAGCAGTAGCGCACTTTAAAAAAGGTTGTGACGGTGGTGATATCACGGGCTGTACCAGTCTGGGTGTTATGTATCAAAGCGGACGCGGTGTCGCCCTGGATAAGACAAAAGCCGCGACGCTCTTTACCAAAAGCTGTGATGGTGGGCATGCAGATGCCTGTTTGAAATTGGAGATTCTTAAAGCTGAATGAGGGAAGCGTTGAGAATTTTAGAGTGCCTTGATTATCCTTGTCTCATAGTTTTTGGGAATAAGTTACAGAGTATTTAATATAAATTTGATACGGCGTCGATAAGTAATCGGCTGTTGTTTGGCTTGTGAATTTTTGTGTTTATTTTATGTCCTAAGTAAGTGAAATAGTATTTCACGGTTAATTCACTCGTTTGTTTTGAAGGTAGTATTTATGTTGATGAAAATACTATGAGTGTGCTCGGGTCCTTTGGGTGTTTGGGTTTGGGTACTTTTTTCATTATTTGTGAACCTTAAGATTAAAACGTTTTGATCAAAGTAAACGTCACTTCCGCACTTTTATTGTGTTCATAGATAGTGGTCTTCCTGCCTTTTGTTAGGCGACAGGTGAAGGATCTAATATGCTTTACGATAGTGATAAGCCCATCTTTAATTCCAAATTGAAAGTCAGGGAGTTTGCCACTCGGGTATACGAAGTCGAGCCCGTTGAGGAACAGGCGCTTGCCAATGCGTTGGCTTCTTTTGAACTTACGATCGATAGTGTTGTGGCGACGGCAACGATTGAATACGACAGCAGCCATCGGTTCATCACACTTTTTTGGGGAGATAGTGATGTTGGTGAAACATTAGATATTCGCCAAATAAGAAATTCTGGACCCGTTATTGGTGGCAATCCTCTCCCCGAAAATACGATTAAAATACAGCACGTTTACGACGTTCCGCCTCCGCCAAATCTCGGGTCAAACTTCTTGTTTTATACTGTATTACAAGATGTTGAGGGCCGCCGAAGTTTTGGTCCAGCCCAACAATTAAGCATTATTCCACGTTACGAGTTTATTCTGAGGCCCGTGATCCTGGAATTTAATTCGCATCTGGATAGCAGCCTGGAACAGGAAACTGAGATTTCTATCGACATGACAGCTATCCATTCGGGGGAGGATTTTTTCCATAAACATTGGGAACCAAATGTTGTGACGAACGGTAATATTGGCCCCCTACCTCATGAAGAAAGGTTCCCGGTCTTTTATAAGTTGAATGGCAGCCAGTTACGGCACGAAATTCCACTGGATAGTGAGGATGGCATCATTCTTAACTTTTGTGCTAAAGAACGAGAAAATTTCGCCAAGGATGCCTGGCAGTTTCTTGCAGATGTTTTTACAATTGAGTTTGATACCAGTAATACGGCAGTTGGTGACGGCAGACCACGCGGGTTTCATCCTTTAAATTATACAGGCGCGAAACAAGTGAAACGCTATTTGAAGGTTCAAGATGGTTATTTTGAAGCAATTCTGAATACAGAGATGAATTTAATTGTCCCGCTTGACCGCGCTCCAGTACTCGTCGTGTCTGGTTAAGGCTGCGTTTCGGTAAGTTAATTTTATCTGCATACCCGGACCTGAAACGTTATTTAGGTCCGGGTATTGTTATTTATGTCGATGTTTATCTGCGATAGCGACCATCTTCGATGTTTTTTTGATCTCGCTTCATGGCCTCGAACAGATTGGTCGCAAAGGGATCATTAGCATCTTTGTCGTACTCTTCGAAATTGACCACATCTCCCATGGGCAATCGTGGCAACCATCCCGCCGATTGCAGTTCGGGCTTATCAAAGAACTCGGACACATAACCGAGGCAAAGATAAGCGACAGGTGTCACCCGTTTGGGGAGTTTGAGGGTTTGTTTGAGTTTTTTCTGATCGAGAATACTGACCCAACCGACGCCGACACCTTCGGCACGGGCGGCGAGCCACAGGTTTTGCACTGCGCAAACGGTGCTGTAGAGATCCATCGCCTTGATATGGGTGCGGCCGATCACAACAGGTCCGGTGCGGTCCTTGTCACAGGTGATACAGATATTAAGCGGAGATTCCATGATCCCTTCAAGTTTTAGGGTCTTGTAAGTATCGCGCTTTTCACCCTCGAACATGTCTGCGGCCTCGTCGTGGGCCTTCTTGAACAAATTGTGTACCCGCTGTTTGGTCTCTTCGCCGCGGATCAGGATAAAGTTCCACGGCTGCATAAATCCGACAGAGGGTGCGTAGTGGGCGGCGGTTAAGATCCGGCTCAGGACATCCTCGGGAATAGGTTTTGAGGTAAACTGACCGCGTACATCCCGTCTGGAAAAGATGGTTTGGTAGAGCGCGTCGCGTTCTGCCTCATTAAAGCTATGATCGCTAGTGCTGGGGTCGATAACGGTGTCTGTTTCAGCATTCAAAATTGTCTGGTCGCACGTTTCCATTTCAGTCCCCTTGATGGAAAGTCAAAACAACGCTTGTCCACACGCTGCATAAAGCTCTTCAGGCCGGTCTTCTGACTTGGGTTCACTTTGATCCTGCCCCTTCCCGGATGTGTAAATCACCAGTGGCTAACTTGCAGGATCAATCCCCCTTACAGCGTTGGGCACGTGACGGAATTCCACCGCCTTCCCGATTATCCCCGTTCAGATGGAAATCTTCCCCAGATTACAATCTTTCCAGGACACCTGAAGATATGATTTATGCCGGATATAAGTCCGGCAGTTTGTAGGCTTATCACTGGGATAACGGATCCGTCCTTGAGCTTGATCAAGAAGTTTGACCAAGGATGAGATCAAGATAGATTATTGTTGAAGCTGGTATCCCCTATATGTAAAAACAACGTATGGGGGAATTTAAATGATCAGGTTTGTAATGGGATGCTTATCCCTTGTGTTGTGTGTCGTTGGGTTGAGTGTGTCAGTGCAGGCAACAGAGCAGGATGATAAAAAAATACAGTTGTACAAACAATCCTGCGAGGCCGGTGATGCTGAGGGGTGTTTTGATCTCGGTAAAATATATACCGAGATCTTTGATAGAAAACGTGGTGACCAAGAAGCTGTTGAGCCATTCAAAAAGGCTTGCGAAGGGGGATATGCGGAGAGCTGTACGGTACTTGGTTGGATGTATCATTACGGTCGTGGCGTCGAGGTTGACGTTACCAAAGCCCTCAATCTTTTACTAAAAGCATGTGATCTTGATGATGCCGAGGGCTGTATTGACGCTGCTGATATTTATAAAACTGGTAGGGGGGTCGACCAAAATTCTACACAAGCAGTCAAAATTTTTACTGACACTTGTTTTAAGGGAAGTGCTCTTGCCTGCGCAAAATTAGGTGTCATGTATAACGAAGGGCAAGGTATTCAGCAGGATAATAGAAAAGCTGTCATTCTTTTTAAACAGGCTTGCGATGATAGGCTCTCTCTTGGTTGTTTCTATCTAGGTTATATGTATGAACACGGATTTGGTGTTGATTGGAGCATTAAAAAAGCTGCTGCTTTATATAAATACTCCTGTGATCGTGGAGAAAATTTCGCTTGTATGCGCTTAGAGGAAATGAGGAAATAAACCTCAGATTTCGGGTGATAATCTGAGTATGAGCTCTTCAAACTCTCGTCGAAATATCTTTCTCAAGATTGATCAGTTTTTGTTTGCGCCATAGGCCACCGCCGTAACCAGTGAGGGAGCCGTCGGCGCCGATGACGCGGTGACAGGGGATGACGATGGCGATTTGGTTGGCACCGTTGGCCCGGGCAACGGCGCGGGTGGCAGCGGGATTGCCAATAGACCTTGCAATGTCGCTGTAGCTTCTGGTTTCCCCGACCGGGATTTCGCGAAGTGCATGCCAGACGTCCTTGGTAAAGCCTGTGCCATGTAGGGCGAGGGGCACGTCGAAACGATCGCTATTTCCGGCAAAGAAATCTGAGAGTTCGGCTTCGATCTGATCGGTTGGACCGTACCTGCCGATGCCCAAATCACCGCGCACTTGTTGGCGCAGCTTTTTTAGCTCTGTCGGTAGGGCTTTACGATCTGCAAATTCTAGAAGATGAAGCGCTGATTTGTCACTAACTGCAACCATGGCACCCAGAGGGGTGTCAATCCAATCGGCTTTCAGGAAAGCATCCGTTTTGTTAAGGCCGTCAGCTGTAAAACTGGCGGGTGTGGTGCCGAGTAGTTTGGCAAAAGCGGTGCGAAAGGCACTGGGAGAGGAGAACCCAGCATCGAGTTGAGCGTCGATCACCCGGCCGCCGCTGGAAAGGGTTTCAAAGCCATCACGAATACGCGACAACCGAGCCATTTCAAGGAAAGTAATACCAAACTGTCGCTTGAAGGATCTGCGAATAGTCGAGGGATCAAACCCGCGTTTGATAATATCACCTTCACTCCATTTGTGTGCAGGATTGCTTTCCAAGGCAGTTACCAGAGTTTGAATTGCGGGATCGTTATCTGCGGCGGGTGCCAAGGGATGACAGCGTTTGCAAGGTCGAAAGCCTGCTTCAATACATTCAGAAATAGTATCATAGAAATGGCAGTTTTCAGATTTTGGTTTGCGGGCCGGGCAGGTCAGGCGACAAAAAACACCAGTCGAGCTGACACCGACATAGGCGCGTCCGTCATAAGCGGGATCGCGGGCCAAAAGTGCGGTATAAAGCGTGGTATGATCAGGTAAATTAAATAACATGGTGGTAATATAAACGGTTCAATAAACTCTGTCCGTCTAAAATCGGGCGGTTATTAAAGTTTAATGCCGTTACATAATTTTAACATGGGGTGTCTATGCTGGGTCTCCTATAATTTGGAGATCTTTATGCGCCGTCTTTTATACGGTTTTATATTTTTTATAACCTTTTTAATGCAAATCAGTTGGTTTTCTCAGGCTTTCGCAGATGAGCTAGATGTAGATGTTGCCACCCTAGAGTTTCAACCCTATGTCAGCGAGCATTTGCCCGAGAACGGCTGGGCTTGGGAAGTCTGTTCCACCGTTCTCACCAACATGGGATACCGACCAAAACTGCACATCTACCCCTGGGCACGGGCGGTAGCCTTGGTCAAGCAAGGGCAAGCTGATGCGCTTTATCTTGCCAATATCAACGAAGAACGACGCAAATGGGCGGTGTTTAGCAATCCGATTGGGGATGAAATAAGCGTCGTGTTCAAACGCAAGGATTTCACTGCAAATTTCACAAAATTAAAAGACCTCGCCGACTATAAAGTTGGCGGCCTGAGAGATGCCCATGTGGTCAAGGTATTGGAGACTGCTGGTGTTGATGTCTATCCCGTAGCTTCCTTGCAGCAGGGCTTCAAACTGGTTTTTTCCGGTCGCCTGGATATGTTGGTAACCGATAGCTTGGTCGGGCTCCATATGTTGCGGACCGAAATGCCAGCTGATTACCCCGAGGTCATAGATTTTATCTCAACCCCCGTCGATAGCAGCCGCCTGCATCTGGCAATCTCCCGCAAAAGACCCGACCACCTGCAACTCCAAGAAAACTTTAACCGTGGCCTGGAACAACTCCGCCAATCAGGTGTTTACAGTGAAATATTGGCAAAGCACGGTTTTCTGATCCGCGAATAGCCTGTCTTTTTATTTTCCTGGCAACCGTTTTCGCAAAGCGTCGATGACTTTTGTTTCGGCAGAGGCTGCGTAGCCGTCATCCATTGCGCCTTGGAATGCGTTCAGGGTGGCTTCGCCAATAGCAGGATTTAGTCCGAGTTTTTTTGCGTACTTAAAGCCGTAGTCCGTGTCTTTCAGACGCCATTTTGTGGAAAATAGCACGTCTTTTTCGTGTTCACCTTCGACCATCAACGCAGCATTACGGGCCACTTGCGGGCTACCGCAACCACCAGAGGCCAAGGCTTTGGCAACGAGGTCGAGATCTAGGCCCGCGCGTTCGGCTGTGATCAAGCCTTCTGCGGCGGCGGCGAGCTGGATCGAGCCCATCAAATTCACGATCAGCTTGTAAGCGCTGCCGGAGCCAATGGGGCCAAAGTACATCTGGTTTGAAGAAAGAGGCTCCAGCAAAGGCATGGCCTTGTCGATGGTGGGTTGCGCGCCCCCAAGAAATAAAGTGAGTAGGCCGTTGGCCGCGGCCTCTGGCAAGCCGGTAACCGGACAGTCGAGGTAATCAAGCCCGGCTTCTCTTGCTTGCGCTGAAAGCTCCATTACCCAGTCGTGGGAAAGGGTCGAGCATTCGATTGCAAGTGTTCCTGGTTTAAGCTCAGCGGACAAAACACCATTGGCTCCACTCCATAGGGCACGTGAAGCGACATCGTCGCCGACCATTGCAAATATTGCATCGGCGCCCGTCGCGGCTTCGGCAGGGCTAGACGCTAACGTTGCCCCCCGTGTGACCAAAGGTTCAGCACGTGCAGAGGTACGGTTATAAACATGGACATCGTGACCCGCGTCGATCAGACGCCCCGCCATACCCGTGCCCATGAGGCCTGTACCAAGAAATGCAATGCGTGCCATGTAACTGTTCCTAAAAGAGATTTTTAACGTGATTAGGAACGGTAAAATAGAACGGAGGGCTTTGAAAGCGGAATGTTCATTCCCCCATTTTTAATCAGGAGTTTTTAACCGGGTCTTTAATCGGAACTATATCAGGGCACCATATGTCTTTTGTTAGATCGAGTACTCAGGTTTTGGACATCAAGAGTTTGTAGCTGGCAAAGCAGAAAAATGTGCCCAAGCCAACCTCAATCCATCTTCGGGCACGCTGATAGGCGGCAACCATTGGTGATGTGGAAAAGGCGATGGCATAGGTTAAATGCCCAACCAGTGAAATCAATGTGGTACCAAGAACAATGGCACTACCAACCCATAGCGGGGCTGAGACATCAACGGCCAACGACATTACAGCAACCCAAGTCAAGGCGGCTTTTGGATTGGTCATCTGGATTAACAGCCCGCGACGGTAGTAGGCAGATGGGGCACCTGTAATACCAAGGTCGCCCGTCGTGAGTTTTTTGTCTGTTGCAGCGGAACGGAATGACTTGAACGCCAGCCAAAGTAAATAGGTCGCCCCGAACACCTTAATGGCAAACATCACTGAAGCGTAAAGCGAGAGCACCGTGGTAAAGCCCAAAAAGGCCAGTAGTCCCCAACAGAAGGTCCCAGTTGCGACCCCGAGCGCCAGTGCCTTGCCCGATTTACGACCGACTGACATGGAGGTGCCGATAACAGACATAATATTGGGGCCGGGGCTCATCATGCCAAGAGAAAAGGCACCGAAAGCCAGGAGAATGCCGGGTAAATAATAGGCGAGCTGTTCCATTGTGATGTCCCAAGAGGTGTCTTTAGTAATCGGCATTCAGCTTAACAACTCAGGATGTTAGATAAAGAGCCAATCTTGAAAAGGAGGAGGAGCCATTAGGGTGTATTACTCAATTTCCTGTTCTTGGCTCCTCGCTCTTACATTCGCATCACGCAACAGCTTTAAATTGGATTTCACCGTTGTTTAAAAAACAAGTTTTGTTAAAGAGGGTCAAATCAACGGGGTTGGGTAAGCGGACGTCAGATATGTCGGGCAGCGATTTTCCGGAAAGAGCATATGAACGATCAATTTGAGATATGAGGACAACAATTAATCCTGCTTTGTTCGTAAACGATTTCAGTTCCGAAATTTGAATTGAAAGTTCTGGATTTTGCCGGTTTTGGTCCAATAGTTGTAGGTAATCTATGACGACGACGCTTCCGCGTGGTGCAGACCCCAATTTATCAATGATGTAGGCTGCGTTGATGTTGTTTGAAGTATCTAGTTCAAAAGCGCCTGACAAGGTCGTAGGTGACACGCCGATTGTATCAGACCGTTTTAGAACATCTTTCTCGGTGTATTCGAGAGTATAAAAGAAACCCTGCCGTCCCTCTTTTATCGCTTCGGCGATAAGCCGAAGTCCAATCATTGTTTTGCCCTGGCCAGGGCGTGCGCCTAGTAAAACTAAATCCCCTGGGGACAATCGGGTGAGTAACCCATTCGTGGATTGGTTGGACGATACACGTGCAGCAAGCAAGCTCCAGTTTTGAAAACCTTCTTTTTTAGCAATACGATCAAGTGCTAAGTTTAAGGAAATACCTTCAGTACGGCACAATAATTTAGCTTGGCGCTTTAGCTGGAAAATTGGCGCAGACAATCTCATTCGAGAACCTCCTATTGCGAGCAGTTGTCACAATCCCTCCTTATGCGTGGTGCTCGAACAGTGGGTTCGATGAGTTCAAGGCCCCATATGTCGAATACTTTCCCAGGTGGAGGGGGGAGGCACGGGCCATGCCTATGTAAATAACTTACTTCAAGCTATTTCTAAGCGCAACATACTCAATCTATCTAGGGCGGGTTTGTTATGAGCGATCTTTTCATTAATCAAAAGCACAACACCCAATTATTACCAGCACCTAATCATTGGGTTCAAAACTTCAGCGGGGCGTTGTCGGTGACTTCTTTCATGACAAAGAAGGTGCGGGTTTGGCGTACGCCGGGTAGGGCGATGAGTTTGTCGCCGTGCAGTTTGTTGAAGTCAGCCATATCCCGGACCCGAATTTTCAGGAAGTAGTCGAAGTCTCCAGCTACCAAGTGACAATCCAAGACAAAATCTAGCTTTTTGATCGTGGTTTCAAACTCGGCGAAACTCTCGGGCGTTGATCTGTCGAGCACGACCCCGACCATGACCAAGGCGGCGCGGTCAACTTTGTCCGGAGATATCTCGGCGCGGACGGATTTGATAATGCCCTGATCAAACAGCTTTTGCGTGCGCCGATGACAGGTGGCGGGACTGACGTTGACCAGGTCTGCCAACTCAGCGTTGCTGAGGCGTCCGTCGCTTTGCAGGTGTTTTAACATCTTACGATCAATGCGATCTATCTCATGTTGCATGGAAGATTCTTCCGAAAATATTCAATTTATATATCTAAGTAGATCAATTTTTCAGACAATTGTCATTATTTATGATTTTTTGACTGAACATTAGAGAGCACCTTTCAAGTGGTTTTCGTTAGGCTTTTAGAGATAAATAGCGCCGTTAAGCGCGAAAATTGATGAAAGGTATACTCAGATGAATTTGAATAAATTTGAACGCTATCCTCTTACTTTTGGACCGACCCCGATAGAATATTTACCAAGGATGAGCGCGGCACTGGGCGGCAAGGTCGAGATCTATGCCAAACGCGAAGACTGTAATTCCGGGCTCGCGATGGGTGGAAATAAGCTCCGTAAACTGGAATACATCGTGCCCGATGCCTTAGCCTCAAATGCTGATACCCTGGTTTCTATTGGTGGGGTGCAGTCAAACCATACCAGAATGGTCGCGGCCGTAGCGGCGAAAATTGGCATGAAGTGCCGCCTGGTACAGGAAAGCTGGGTCCCCCATGAGGACGCGGTTTATGATCGGGTTGGAAATATCCTAATGACCCGTTTGATGGGCGCGGATTGCCGGATTGTTGATGATGGCTTTGATATCGGTATTCGTCATTCCTGGGAAGAAGCCATGCAGTCCGTTCGTGACGAGGGCGGTGTGCCCTATGGTATCCCGGCCGGGGCATCGGTACATAAATACGGTGGTCTTGGATATGTGGGCTTTGCGGAGGAAGTCCGAACCCAAGAAGAAGAGCTTGGTTTCAAGTTTGATTACATTATTGTCTGCGTTGTTACGGGCTCCACTCAGGCAGGGATGATCGTTGGTTTTGCGGCAGACGGTCGGGCAGATCGGGTTATTGGCATCGATGGATCAGGCACACCAGAACAAACGCGAGCTCAGGTACGAAAGATCGTCGATAACACCGCTGATCTGGTTGAGCTTGGGCGTGTGGTGCGTGATGACGAGATCATCATAAACCCAGATTATGCTTATCCGGCTTATGGTGTGCCGAGTGCTGAGACCAATACAGCCATTCGTTTTGCGGCCCAGACCGAGGCCATGATTACAGACCCGGTCTATGAGGGAAAATCCATGCAGGGCATGATGGACTTGGTCGAGAAAGATTTTTTCCCAAAGGGATCCAAAATACTTTACGCCCATCTTGGCGGAGCCCCTGCGCTTAACGGCTACAGTTATACCTATCGCAACGGGTAACATGGACGAATGGTTGTGATTATTCGGTGTGGTTATTCAGGCAACGCCTGCTGTTTTTTCTGCTTGAGATAGTTATAGATTGTGGCCCGGCTTAGGCCAAGAACACGCGAGGCATAGGCGGTGGAATTTTTCCCACTGAAGGCACCGCTGTCTTCGAGGGCGAAAACCAGTTCTTTACGTTGTGCCCCGGTCATCTGCTGGATAATCACACCCTTTTCGATCACCCAGGCATTGATGAATTCGTTGATGCGCTCGTGCCAGTCTTCTTTGAACAGGACGTCCGGTTTCTCGCCGTTGTCCGGCACAGCGATCAAGGCATCAAAAGCTTGCTTTGCAATGTGAAAGTGAGAGACATCGGCGTTTAGGCACATAATCCCGGTTGGTCTGTCATCGTCATCGCGGATAACAACGGATATGGATTTAAGCCGTTTACCATCCCAGTTGACCTTTTCATAGGGCCCGATGACCCGATCGTTGGGGTTGAAATCAATCTCGTGCAGCAGCGATGGTTCGCCTAACTCGCGTTTAGAGAAATTATTGGCAATATGGACCACTTGTTCGGTTTCGAGATCGTGGATTACAACTTCGATATAGGGCCGGAACAACGCAGAAATTGCGTTGGCAATCTCTGCGTAATTTCGAAGTCTCGGTTTCATATTGGGCTTCATACGACTTTCAGCTTAACCAAAGTTACTTTTGGTATAATCGGATAGCTCTTTCAGCCCGACCCGTAAATGCTCAATTGGGGCGCCGATGCCAATGCGGATATAACCATCAAGGCCATAAACATCGCCAGGCAGTAACATAATGCTGCGCTTTTCGCGGATTTCGTGGATCAGCTTGGTGGAATTAATTGGCATGGCATACCGCATAAAAGCCATACCGCCCGCCTTGGGGAGGTGACAGCTATACTGGTTATTCTCTTGTAACCAGCTCGATAACAAATCGACGTTGGCGTTTAGCAACGTGCGGCTTCTGTTTAGAACTTCGGCGCGTTTTTCGGGCTGGATTACGATGTTTGCCACGTACTCGCTAATGGCGCTGGTGGTGATAGAGGTATAATCCTTGGCCTGCCAGCAGGTGTAGATAACATCAGCGGAGCCAACCAGCCAGCCAATGCGCAAACCCGGCAGCGCGAGGGCTTTGGAAAGCCCGGCTGTGACGATGGCTTTTTCATAGAGATCGGCAAAGGTAGCAGTTTCGCGGCCATCGAGTTCTGAGCCGCGATAAACTTCATCGGCGTGCAGATAAAGATCGTGTTCGCGTGAGATATCAACCAGCTCCGTCATTGCTGCTTCATCAAGCAGGCTACCTGTCGGGTTATTGGGGTGGCAGATCGTAATCATTTTGGTGCGCGGGGTAATGGCAGCGCACAGTTCATCCATATCCGGAAGCCAGCCAAGTTCTTCGCACAACTGGACTTCGACCACGTTCACACCCAATGCCTTGGCCCAACCCCACATTTGCAAATAGTTGGGCACAAAGACAATGAGATCATCGCCGGGGTTTAACACTGACATCACCAGCAGGAAGTTGGCCTCGGCAGAACCGTTGGTAATGATAACATCATCGGGGGTGCGGTTCTCATAGAGGTTCGCCACTGACTGGCGGAGCTCGGTCCCGCCATTGGTCCAGCCATATCCCAACTCAACATCCAATAGGCTTGCGAGTTGATTTGGGCTCAGGAGTTCACGCAGGGTATAGGGGTGGACACCACTGTCTGAAAGATTGTGCTCGACCGTGTTTTCATAAAGCGACTGAATACGCTCTAGCGTGAATTCCTGGAATTTCATAGGACACCTGTATCGTGAATGACGTTTTTAAAAGTTGATGCCATCATAAATGGAGTAATTATAAAATAAAGTCTAAAATGGACTGTATTGTCAAATTTTAAAAACATTTTTAGAACTCACTGACGACTGTACGCCGTCTACATCAATTATGGCGGGTGTTTTGAAGACTATCCTGTTGGAGTGTCTTGAGTTGGGGTAATCTCATTTATTCAATAGCCAGTTTCGTAAATATTGAAGCTCCTCTATAAGTTGAGGGAAGTATTCTATTGCTTGTAATTGTCTAGTCACTCCACTACTTTTTCGTTCAAGCTTTAACCCTTATATTATATGAAAATTACAGGGTTAAATAGAGTGTGGGGGAATGTAAAGTGTTTCAATATCGTATGGTTTATGCCGTTCTAGGCTACCTTGCCGTATCGGTTGTTTTATCAGGGTGCGTAAGTACTAAAACGCCGCTGGAAGAACAGGCGATAAAGCCTTTAGGGCTTTATACTGAACTTTGTAAGGAAGGAAGTGTTGTTGGCTGTCGAAAGCTTGCAACGATCTAACTCGAAGGCAAAGTCGTTGAGAAAAATGAGAAAAAAGCCGCCACTCTTTACCAAAAATCCTGCGCCGGAGGAGATGAAAAGGTCTGTGTGACACTTGGTTACATGTATGAGTATGGTCGTGGGGTGGATCACAATCATACCAGAGCATTCGAGCTTTATAGCCAGCTTTGTGAAAATGGGAGTGGTATCGGTTGTGTTAATCTCGGCAGGTTGTACGAAATTGCCCGTGGTGTTGAGTGGGATCTCACAAAAGCTGTTTCTTTATATGTCGAAGCATGTGAGGGCGGGTATGGACCCGGCTGTGTTGAAGCGGGGAAAAAATATGGTCGGGGTTTCGGTGTTGAAATGGATAAATCAATATCTTTTGAATATTACAAAAAAGGTTGTGACAGCCTTTACCCCTTGAGCTGCAGTGTCGTTAGTTATTTATATAAAACGGGTATTGGAGTTGATAAAGACCCCGACAAGGTGAAAATTTATGACCAAAAGGCTTGTTCCTTGGGATTAGAACTAAAATGCCCTGGTTTTAAACCTTTCAATTGATGAATTTTCCTAAATAGGATCAATAAAGTGTCGAGCTTCATACCGTTTTATCGTGCCCTGATTTTATTTACACTTATGGGATTCCCTGCATCTGTTCAAGCATTTGGCTTGAGTGAGAAAGCAAATTTAGCGCTTAGTAAACAGCACTGTAGTGATGGATACCAAAGGTCGTGTTCAGCCCTTGGTTATAGGTATTTACGTGGTAATGGCGTAATACAGGATTTTAATAAAGCCGTTATGTATTTCAAGGATGCTTGTAACGAATATGATGCATTTGGATGTATTGAATTGGCCAAAATGTACGAAAAAGGTCAATACGTTGAACAGAGCTCTAAGGTTGCGACCAACCTTTTTATAAAAGCTTGTAAAGGGGGTTCAGGTTGGGGGTGCGGTTATGTTGGAGATAGTTACTCGTTAGGTCGAGGTATTGATCAAGACTTTCAAAAGGCAGCACATCTCTACAAACTATCCTGTGATGATGGTCTTATTGCTAGGTGTAAAAATATCAAAGATCTTATGAGCGAGAATAAGATTAAAAAATTAACCAAGCAGGCTACCTTGGCTCAAAATAAAGAGGAGGAGCATCGTAAAGAAACACGGATTGAAGATTTCAAATTCAAATGTAAGAACGGTGATCTTATTTCCTGTACAATTCTAGGTAATCAATTCCTTGTCGACGATGTTTTTGTGGGTAAACAAAAATCAATTCCTTACTTTGAAATGGCCTGTGAAGGTGGAGAACCTATCTCTTGTCATTTGTTTGCCCAATATTTTACCGGGCATGGTGAATTTGAACGAGATTATGAAAGTGCATTTTTTTATTATCAACGATCATGTGAAGGTGGATATATATTGTCCTGCCTTGAATTAGGTGATTTTTATCAAAGAGGAAAAGGCGTTAAGCGTGATTATGTTAAAGCATTATCTTTGTTTAAAGAGGCCTGTGATAATGGTTGGATACGGGGATGTCCAAGTTTAGGGCTGATGTATAAAAAAACCGATACTGCTTATAATACTCCGGTTAAAAATCTAGATACATTAGATGCAGATGAGCTGGAGAAATCATGCCGTGCTGAAAACTATAAGGCTTGTTATCAATTGGGCAAACGTTTCAAAGAAGGTAATGGAGTAAAGTTCGATTTTGAAAAAGCTCGCCAGCTATACAAGAAAGCTTGTTATGGGCGTTTCTTAGGAAGTTGTACGAGTATTTTTGTTTTACAAGTTGAAGTCCCACTTCTAAATGTAAAACAAGACATTCAGCATTGGGAACAGGAATGTAATGTGGGGCTTAACAATGCCTGCAATACGCTTGGGGATTTATATATTGAAGGACACGGTGTTCGTAAGAACGTAGAATTGGCAATACGTTTTTATAAAGAAGGGTGCCGACAGGGGGATAAGAAAAGCTGTAACAGGCTAGAAATGTTATCTTTGTGAAGATTTATATATTTTGAATAAGGATAAAATTATTTCTCAATTATCCTCATCCTTCTCATGAAAAATTCTCACTGGTCAAAGTCCACCAATAAAGCAATTATAAGATCCGTCGTTTTATCAGGTGAGAACTCCATAACATGATTGATATGTCTATTTTGCCGTTGTTTTTTACGGCGATTTTCTTTTTGGTGATTTCTCCGGGGCCGGATCTGGTGTTGATTACGGCTTATTCTTCTACCCGCGGTTTTCGGTTTGGTTTGATGATTACGCTGGGGATCTTTCTAGCCGGGGTGATCCAGACTTTGTTGGTGGCTTTTGGTCTTGGTCAACTCATGCAGGCGATGCCTAGCTTTGCCTATGGAGTTAAGATCGTCGGGGCGGTTTATTTGTCTTGGTTGGGGTTCAAGATGCTCAAGTCCTGGTATAATAATAAACAATTGCCAAATGCTTCGGAAAAAGCAACATCTTTAAGCGCGCTTGACCTGATATCCAAGGGGATGTTTAGTAATTTACTTAATCCCAAGGCATTGATCTTTTTTAGTCTTTTTATTCCTCAATTCACGCGTGGATCAGACGGTTTGAGCCTTCAAATCTTGATCCTTGGTATGTTGCTCTGTTGTTGTGCTTTCCTTGCCAACCTTGGCTTTTCTTTGGTTTTCAGTAAGCTGGGTCAGGTACTTGGCAATAAAATAAAGTCGGGAGGAAATTTTGCCCGCCATATCGACGGTCTTCTTGGGGTTATCTTTGTTGGCTTGGCAACACGCTTGGCGTTGAGTAAATAAAGAGAGCCCGTTTAGTAATCCTGAGGCGCTTAACTTACAAGAAAGTGAATTGATGAGACCTGTTGTCCTGGTTCATGGCTTGTTTGGCCATTTAAACGATCCGCGTATTTTAAATGCGATCGCAGACCGGAACATCTTTGCGCCTGATCTCTTGGGTTATGGAGTCTATCGAAACTCGAGGATCGAGGGTCTTACCCTGATGGAACAGGCCGATCATGTCGCGGGTTTTATCCGTGATATCAATCTGGAGCCTGTGAACCTTGTTGGCCATTCTGTGGGCGGCGCGGTGTCTGTTCTGCTTGCGGCCCACTATCCTGAACTTGTTGCCACGCTGACATCTGTGGAAGGCAATTTTACTCTCAAGGATGCTTTCTGGTCGGCACAAGTCGCCAAACAGGGTTTGGCGGAGGTCGAAGCAACCATTGCAGGCTATAAAGCGGATCCCGATGGCTGGATTTCCGGCGTTGGCGTAGAGCTTAACGACTGGACAAAAACCTTAGCCCGTAGCTGGCTCGATAACCAACCCGCCACGACTATAAAAGCCCAAGCCCGCGCCGTAGTAGAGGCAACTGGAAAGCCCGAATATCTCGAGCACATTCGCCAGTTGATGGCATCGGACATGCCCTATCACCTGCTTGCGGGTGAAAACTCACGCCAAGGCTGGGATGTTCCTAACTGGGCAGCCGAGAGCGCCACCAGTAACCAAGACATCCCCGGCACCGGACACCTGATGATGGCAGAAAATCCAGAGGCCTTTGGTGAGGTTATCCGGGGAAACTGTGTGTGATTTCAGAGTGTCGCCTTCTATGAATAATTCTCTTTGTATTGCGATTGCTCAGAGCAGAATAGATGCAGACGTCTCTTCAAATGGTGCTCAAATTCGGATGTTGATGAGGGAAGCCCGGCAAGGTGGCGCGCGGATCATTCATTTTCCTGAAGCCGCACTTTCCGGTTATATCAAAGCTCAAATTAAAGACTGGGATCAGGTTGACTGGGCCACCCTTGAACAAGAGCTTTCTTCTATTGTATGCGAGGCCGCGCGGCTAGGCATTTGGGTGGTGTTGGGCTGTAATCATCGCTTGGACAATGCAAAACGCCCACATAACAGCCTTTATGTGATCTCTGATAAAGGCGAGATTATCCATCGTTACGATAAGCGATATTGTTCAAATACCGAAGTTACAGGCTGGTACACACCCGGGACTGATCCGATTTACTTTGATGTTGAGGGGTTTAGATTTGGCTGTGCTCTCTGCATTGAAATAAACTTCATGGAAGTTTTTGCGCAATACGAGCAGGTGCAGGCGGACTGTATTTTATTCTCTGCCTACTCAGAAGACCCAATTTACGGGATACAGGTCCAAGGCTATGCCGCCACGAACAACTTTTGGATTTCGGTCTCTACCCCGGCACAATGTTCTCAAGGTCTGGTAAGTGGCTTAATCGACCCAAGAGGCTATGTCATCGCTCAATGTGAAAAGAACAACGATCCTCAGGTGCTAATAGAGACACTTAATCGTAATGATCCAGATTTAGAGGTGGCCCTGACAAAAGCGCGTCCATGGCGAAGAGAATCCCGAAGAGGTGATATCTATACACAAACAATTGAAGGTAAATAAAGATTGGGGCTGACCCAGATAACTATCTTAGATAGCTCTTAACCCATTGCCTTATCTGAA
>OJDH01000161.1_pt1 | contig 51180 bp, 46 predicted proteins | sample 1592761 | NCBI WGS metagenome assembly OJDH01 (sample SAMN05416855, study PRJEB24817) | seawater metagenome | isolation source: Sea water | place: Canada:Atlantic | collected 2013-11
GATTCGGCCCATTGCAGCGGTACAAATGCGCGTTTAGGAATGTCAATGGCGCGCCAGCAAGGCATAAATACTCGCTCATCGCATAAAGTACCGGGATAAAAAATCACCGGTTTTTCAAGAGTAACCGAGGATGCTGCTGGGGGAGGAGTTGTTGTCATTTCAAATGAACCATTTATCTGTAATTGAGGTATGATCGAGGCATAACTTAAAAGTGCATAAGCAGTATACCAACCCGTGCAATCTCAGTCTCAGCTAACATCATCTTTTGCAAACCGAATATTGACTTGGTTTGATAGCCATGGTCGCAAAGACTTACCCTGGCAGCAAGGGAAAACCCCTTACTCTGTTTGGGTGTCAGAAATTATGCTTCAACAAACCCAAGTCAAAACGGTTATTCCTTACTATCAAAAGTTCATGCAACGCTTCCCTGATATTTTAAGTTTAGCCAACGCCCCGCAAGATGAAGTACTGCATCACTGGACGGGTTTAGGCTACTACGCGCGCGCTAGAAATTTACAAAAAGCAGCACAAGTTATTCGTGATGAATATGATGGGGCATTCCCCCAAGATATAAACGATGTAGTGGCTTTGCCAGGTATTGGCCGCTCTACTGCTGGTGCAGTACTGTCATTGGCCTGCGGGCAAGATCACAGCATATTAGATGGCAACGTGAAGCGAGTGTTAGCTCGCTATTTTGCAGTTGATGGTTGGCCGGGTAAAAAAGACGTTGACCAAGCGCTATGGCAATACGCCGATTCGCTTACTCCGAGCTCACGTACCGGCGATTACACACAAGCTATGATGGACATGGGTGCCACTATTTGCACTCGCAGCAAACCAAAATGCGATAGCTGTCCTTTACAACAAGGCTGCTTGGCTTTCGCTCAAGGTCGCCAAAGTGAATTACCCGGTAGAAAGCCTAAAAAAGACACTCCAGTTCGCACCACTGTCATGCTCATACCTATGTGGCAGTCTCAGATTTTGATTTATCAAAGGCCACCCGCAGGCTTGTGGGGTGGTTTGTGGGGATTTTATGAAGCGGACACTTTAGAAACACTGGACGAAGCAGCTCAGCAACTAGGATTAGGCGATTACACGCGAGTTACCCTTGAGCCTTTTCGCCATACATTCAGCCACTTTCATTTAGATATTCAGCCGGTTATTTTGCAACTCAAACAACCTACATCATTACAGGTTAATGAAAAGCAACAGATCTGGTATGACTTACTCAACCAACCGAATATTGGCTTAGCTGCGCCCACCAAAAAATTACTCACGATATGTGAGACACAGCTTTAAAGAGCATGCTATTCGACGTGATACATTGCTTAGCACGCAGCGTTGAATTTGCTAGAATGCGCGAAACAAGGCCGGTATTTGCTGGCCTTTCATAAAAAATGTGAGGATTAGCATGAGCAGAACGGTATTTTGCCAGCACTTAAACAAAGAAGCTGACGGTTTAGACTTTCAACTTTACCCAGGTGAACTCGGTAAAAAGATATTCGATAATATTTCTAAAGAAGCATGGGCTGAGTGGCAAAAGAAACAAACCATGCTAATTAACGAAAAAAAGTTAAATATGATGGAGCCCACTGCACGTAATTTCCTCGAAACACAAATGCAGGCGTATTTGTTCGAAGGGAAAGAGCCTGATATTGAAGGTTACGTTCCGCCTAAATCATAACCAAACATGTGTATTTTCGATAAAATTGTGCACAACTCAACCAGTGGCGCACATTTTTCAAGCAAACAGTCAATAAAGCGAAAATAAATCGCATAAAGTAGTTGACTTGAATGCCGAGAATCCGTTTAATACGCACCCACAACGAAGCAGGCACAAGCCAGCAACGTTACCAGATTTGCCCAGATAGCTCAGTTGGTAGAGCAGAGGATTGAAAATCCTCGTGTCCGTGGTTCGATTCCGCGTCTGGGCACCATTATTGAAAACAAAAAAGCCTCAACGTTGTCCGTTGGGGCTTTTTTGTTTTTGGATTGTCCCAAGACGTGGGTACCGCGACTGGGGTGAGGCCAGTCTCTTTAGCTGCGTAGCAGTATCTGGCTGAACGACCTGCCATGGATGGTAGGGCTGGTAACAAACACCATGGATGGGATGTTACATCCACACCTCTGCACTCGCACGCTTTGATACTTTTACATCTTTTCTTGCTCGTATTGCATTTCCGCCCTTTTGCTCAGCTCAGCTAAAAAACTCACGACTCTGTGTTTTGATAACCTCAACGTCGTCCATTGGGGCTCTTTTGTTTTTGGATCGCCCTAAGACGGGGCACTATCGACCTCCCCTATTCCAGAAAGCTGATCTATCAGAGGGAGCAGCGAAATGATGTAGAGAAATGTAATTATTTCCCTTCGATGCTCTTAATTTCTCGATCGTCTTCACCGCTCACCTTTCCCACGCGTAACCTTTGCACTATTGAGTAAAATAATAACGTTCTTTTGAGTGCCACTCCCACCTTGCTACCGCAAGCCCTCCCTTGGTTTAACATTAATTAAAAGCGGTGACCTGCAACAGGCAAACATTTATTCAAGCTTATTGGGATGGAATTTGCTTTGTCTGTTTTGATAAGTTTTAAGTACTTCATTCTAAGCTGGCTTTATGTGGAATATCGTTGCGTTAGTTAGCTCGGTTGGTTGAAAAGGAATGAAGGTTTAGAAAGAGGAAATGTCATCTCGAATTTCGACTAAAAGGAGAAGCTAATATGAGCACGACAAAATACGTTACCGTTGAAGGACATCAAATAGCATATGAAGAAATGGGAGAAGGTACTCCTTTGTTGTTATTTCATGGTATACCGACGAACAGGACGCTGTGGCGAAACGTTATGCCACAACTTTCCTCCCACTATCGAGTAATAGCACCCGATTTGCTCAATTACGGCGAGTCAGACATGCCACAAGACACTGATGTATCTATCAATGCTCAGAGCCGGATTATGAGTAAGTTTATGGGGGCGCTCGGGATCTCTCGTGCCAATATAGCCGGCCACGACATCGGCGGTGGTGTGGCCCAGCTAATGGCCGTCAAACATCCGGAGAAGGTCAATGCAATCGTGCTAATTGACAGTGTGTGTTTCGATTCTTGGCCCATCCCCGAATTTGCCCCTCTTTTAGAGCCCGGCGTAGAGGAAAAAACCACTTCTGACGAATTAGTTAATATTCTAAAAGATTTTTTGCCTAAAGGCGTCTTTGACCAAAGTGTGATGACCGAAGATCTCGTTCGCTTGTATGTGGGCCAATGGAGTAGTGATCAAGGAAAAGCCGCTATGTTTCGCAACTTAAGAAGGCTTAACAAAGAGTATACTCAGGCTATTGCAGGCGAGCTCATACACCTTCCCCATGAAACGCTAATACTGTGGGGCGATCACGATAATTTTCAAAAGCCTGAATATGCTCCTCAATTAGAACAGGCCATTCCCAATGCATCCCTAGTATGGTTGGTGAACGCTGGCCATTGGTCTATCGACGAGCAACCGGAGAAGGTCACAAAACTGATCGGTGATTTTTTGCAAAAGAATGGCAATCACCAATAGCTTATTTACAACACCATAATAACTAGCTCCGAGTGAAGGCTCGGAGCGAAAACCGCAATGAAAGTCGGTAGGCCTATCGGCGACAATCTATTTGAACCCGTCACAAATTTACCTATTTCGGCGCTACATCATCCCGCAGCCTCTCAAGCTTGTGCTCCTTGAATAGCGCTACTTTTGAGTCCCTTCATGACAACCAATCACGGCTCACGCTTATGAACTAAGCTGTAATATAATTTTTGTTAGAAGACGATCTAATTATGTCAGTGTTCACGCCCACTATTTTGATTTGCTTAATAAGCATTTACTGCTCTACGGTACTTGCTCAAACCAAGCCAAAAATCGAGTTAGCCAATCGTTTTAATGATGCTGTTAACGTCTCTGACTATCTCGTGAGTGAAAAGCTAGATGGTATTCGGGCTCGTTGGGATGGTAGTAGATTGCTCACGCGCACGGGTAATCCCATTTTTGCCCCGCAATGGTTTACCAAGGACATACCCAAACATATTTTTGATGGTGAATTATGGATTGCCAGGCAACGCTTTGAGCAAACAGCTTCAGTGGTGTTAACCCACGAGCCGGGTGCCGGCTGGCGAGAGGTAAAATTTATGTTGTTTGATTTACCCGAGTTTACAGGCGCATTTAGTGAACGTTTGCGAATGCTGGAAGTATTAGTGCAAAAAGCGAAGCTACCTCACTTGCAAGTCATCCCTCAACAAAAGCTCCATAGTAAATCAGCACTTATGCAGTTGCTTGAGCAAGTAATTGAAGATGGGGGTGAAGGATTAATGCTGCACCACGAAGACGCTCTTTATACGCCCTCACGAAGTGACAACGTGTTAAAGCTTAAGAAGCACAAAGATGCTGAAGCCATAGTTTTGGCGCATTTACCAGGTAGTGGCAAGTACCAAGGAATGATGGGCTCTATTCGCGTGCAGATGAGCAATGGTAAAGTCTTTAAAATTGGCAGTGGCTTTTCTGATCAAGAACGCTTGTCACCACCACCCATTGGGGCAGTGATCACTTTCAAATATTACGATTTGACCATTAACGGGATCCCCAAATTCGCCAGTTATATTCGCCAAAAACCAAGCTATTAAAATCTTACGAATTACATAAATGGTTGTTCACACTTAATTAGTCGTTATAATCTCAGCAGATTATTTAGCAGCAACGATAAGCAGGGTGATCCCTGACGTGGAGAAAATAGTGAAACGTAAATTTTTATTGTGCATGTTTTTAGGCTTAGCATCGATTTTCACAGCTAATGCAGCGGTTAACTCTGATGATGAAATAAAATCACGTATTGCCCCCGTTGGCAAAGTACATGTTGCCGGCGCTAAAGCTGAAACGGCGTCTGCTGGCGGACCACGTTCTGGCGCTGACGTTTACGGAGCAGCGTGTGTGGCGTGTCATAGCTCTGGTGTTTTGGGTGCACCAAAATTCCAAAATGCTGCTGATTGGGCACCTCGCCTAGAAAAAGGCTTCGATACCGTATGGCAAAATGCCATTAACGGTATTAATGCGATGCCTCCTCGTGGAACGTGCGCAGATTGTTCAGATGACGAGATAAAAGCAGCTATCGAACACATGACAGAAGGTCTGTAATTAGTTGTTTTCGTAAAAATTTGTTCATAAAAAGGCCACCTTAAGGGTGGCCTTTTTGTAACGAATAGTTTATTTTGGCCTTATAAAAATAATTATAAATAGACTGTTTGTGCACGCGTTCTCAACCCATATTCAAATGAACAATATCCCAGATAACTTATCCATCGAAGAGTTACGTGAATTAGTTCCTCAATTACAACAACTTACTGAAAAATACAAGCATTCAGAAGCAATTCAAAAATCCCTTTTTGATATCTCTGAATTAGCTAGCTCAGTAGGAGAGTTGTCACGTCTATACCCCGCCATCCACGACATTATTGGTCGCTTTATGAATGCCCAGAACTTTTATGTGGCGTTCTACGATCAAGTCGATGAAGTCGTCGATTTCGTCTATTTTGTAGACCAGTTTGACGAAGTCGCTTTGCGTCAAATCCCCGCAAGTGAATTGATGGAAGGTTTTACAGGCTATGTGTTACGCACCGGTGATTATTTATTTTTAACTGAAGAAACCCGCGAGACTCAGCTCAATCAAATCAACGTAAAACAGATAGGTTCCGGCCCTGTTGATTGGATTGGCGTACCATTAAAACGTGGTAACCAAGTGATTGGCGCCATGGTGGTGCAAAGTTACGACAAATCTATTCGCTATAACCAAGAAGATTTAGACATACTACTGTTTGTTTCGCAGCATATCGTTAATACCGTCGACAGGGTGAAAAGCCGCGAAATGAATGAGCAAACCATTCGTGAGCGTACCAAGCAACTTCAGAATATCAACGAAGAATTACAAGAAGAAATTAACGAGCGACAAAAAGTTGAATCGCTGCAGAATGCTCTGTTCGAGATATCAGAGTTGTCTGCCTCGGTAGATGGCAACATGGCGGATTTTTACGCTTCGTTGCATGAAATTATTGCTCGGCTTATCAGCGCACCCAACTGTTATATTGCCACTATTAGTTCGGATAATACCCGCCTTGAATTTCCTTATTATTCTGATGAAATCAACACCGTCATAGAATCAAGAGAAATCGGTTTTGGTCTCACTGAATTCGTGCTTCGCTCTGGTAGTGCTGAGCTTATTAACCCGTCTAAGGTGAAAGAGCTAACGGCAAATAATGAAATAGATGCCATTACCGCCAAGAATATGATCGAGCAAAACAATTCGTGGCTGGGCTCGCCACTTGTGGTAGATGGTGAAATATCGGGTGTTATCGCGATCCAAAGCTATAGCCAGACCGAGCATTACTCGTTGCGAGACCTTGAACTATTACGATTTGTTTCTCACCATATCGCCGTTGCTTTAGAGCGTAAACGCTCGTCAGACGCGATCCAGGCGTATAACCAGCAACTTACTGAGAAAGTTAAAGAGCGCACTGAAGAGCTTAACAAAGCCAACCAATACCTGCAGAAACAAATCGAAGAGCGTAAAGCCATTCAGCAGAAGCTAGTTCACGATGCTCATCACGATGCCTTAACAGATTTACCTAACCGCACCATGTTTAATGCTCGATTGAGCCAGGCTTTGGCTAATAAGAAGCGCTATCAACATAATAATTTTGCGGTAGTATTTATTGATTTAGACCGTTTCAAACAAATCAACGACACCATAGGCCATCACGCGGGTGATTCATTCTTGATAGAGGTCGCCAGTCGAATCAATCAGTGCATTCGGGGCCACGACTTGCTTGCTCGTTTAGGGGGCGATGAATTTGTGATTTTGCTGGATAATTTCGATTCCCCAGAAGACGTTGAGATTATCTCTACGCGTATTATCGACTCAATTGCCACACCATTTGTTTTAGACGGACGAGAAATCTTCTCTGGCGCCAGTATCGGTATTGCATACCTTGAGAGTGGTTACCGCTCTGCTAGTGAAATAGTACGAGATGCAGATGCCGCTATGTACCAAGCAAAATCTCAAGGCCGCGGTCAGTACGTAGTGTTTGATTTGACCATGCGTAAGAAGCTGCTTGAAGAGTTAGAGATTGAAACTGAGTTTCGTAAAGCGCTCAAAAGTGAAGCCTTTGATGTTTACTCACACCCCGTCTTTGACATGACAGATAGTTCGCATCTGTACGACGAATGCAGAGTACGTTGGGTGCATCCTAAACTGGGTATTATGGATCGTGACAGCTTTTGGCAAATTGCCGAACATAGTGGCCTGGTAGTTGAGCTGGACAACTACATGCTCAAAGCTGCATACGCTATGTTGAGTCAACCACTGACGTCTTATGCTGCTAGCGATCATTATAAAGTTGCCATTAATCTATCAATCCATTATTTGACCCATAGCGAAGCTGCTGTGCAGCTTATTCAAGATATAAGGGACAGGGGAATTGATCCTAAGCGGCTAATTTTTGAGTTTGACGAAAATGATTTAAATCGACGCTCACAGTTCAGTCTGCCAGCGATTAAGCATTTAAAACGATCAGGCATTAAGTTGGTGCTGGACAATTTTGGCAGTGGCTTGGCATCGCTAAGTTACTTGTATTCTTATCCGTTTGATTTTGTCAAAGTCGATCATCGTTTTGTGAAGACTATCCCAAGATCAGAGCGAAATTTAAAACTCATACAGTCCGTGTACGCCATGTCAGAACAACTCAGCTTTAGGTTAATCGTCTCAGGGATCAGTGACAAAGAGCAGGTAGACCTACTGCGCTCAGTTGGCTGTCAATTGGGTCAAGGGCCCTATTTAGAAGCCCCATCTCAAGTAACACTGCCGATATAGAACTTACTTTTTGTTCATCATATCCCGCAAGTGAGCAATGCCTGTTTGGCCCTTTTGCTGGCGGGCCTCGGCGCTAACTTTAGGTTTCTTCACTTCCCAGTGAATATCATCAGCGGGTAGTTCGTGTAAAAAGCGACTAGGCTCAGGTTGAATTACTTCACCATATTGGCGACGCTCTTTGGCTAAGGTGAAAAACAACTCCTTCTGAGCCCGCGTGATCCCCACGTAGGCCAAACGACGCTCCTCCTCGATATTGTCCTCATCGATACTACTTTGATGGGGTAACAACCCCTCTTCCATGCCTACCATAAATACGTAAGGAAACTCTAACCCTTTAGACGAGTGCAACGTCATAAGTTGCACCTGATCCGTTTCTTCTGTGTCTTCTCCGCGCTCCATCATGTCACGCAGAATGAGTCTGTTGACCACCTCTTGTAAGCTCATAGGTGGGTCTAGTTCTCCCCCCTCAAGCATATCGCTGACCCACCCAAATAAAGTACTGATGTTGCCCATGCCCATTTCGGCGGCTTTGGGGCTGGTACTACTTTCATAGAGCCACTCTTCGTAACCCATGTCTTTAATCATTTGGCGGATGGCAGCAATACTGTCACTTCGTTTTATTTCATCAGACAACTCCACTATCCAGCGGGCGAACCGCTCAACCGACTCAAGAGACTTACCGGATATCACAGTGCTTAACATCGGCGAACACGCCGCTTCAAACATACTAATATGATTTTCGTTGGCGTAATTTCCAAGTTTTTCTAACGTGACGCGTCCTATGCCGCGAGTGGGTGTGTTGATGATGCGCAACAAAGCATTATCATCGTCTTGATTCACCAATAAGCGTAAATACGCCATGATGTCTTTCACCTCAGTCCGCCCAAAAAACGAAGTGCCACCATTTATTTTATAAGGGATACGGTTGGCCATAAGGACTTTTTCAAATAAGCGAGATTGGAAGTTTCCTCGATATAAAATGGCGTAATCTTTAAAACTTGTACCTTGCATAAACTTATGAGCAATAAGTTCAGCGACCACCCTCTCGGCCTCATGTTCTTCATTTTTAGCAGTGATGATGCGAAGCTCACTGCCATAGCCTAATTCAGAGAATAACTTCTTCTCGAACACATGCGGGTTGTTTTGGATCAGAATATTGGCGCAATGCAAAATTCGCCCTGATGAACGATAGTTTTGCTCAAGCTTAATCACCCTTAAGTCTGGGAAATCTTTGCTCAATAACACCAAGTTCTGTGGCCTAGCCCCACGCCAGGAATAAATGGACTGATCATCGTCCCCAACCACGGTAAAGCGCGCACGTTGGCCCACCAATAAGCGCACTAACTCGTATTGACTAGTGTTGGTATCCTGGTATTCATCCACCAGCAAATAACGAATTCGGCTTTGCCATTTTTGGCGCACTGTTTCATTGTGCTTGAGCAACAAGGTCGGCAACAGGATCAAATCATCAAAATCTAATGCATTGTATGCCCGTAAGTGATTTTGATAACGCTGGTAAAACTCAGCAAACTCCGCTTCCCCTGCTGAGGACGTGCGCTTGAGTAATTGCTCAGGCAGCAACAAATCATTTTTCCAATTAGAAATGCAGCTTTGCAATAATTGCAGTTGTTCTTTGTCCCCCCCCAGCTCAACATCGGTCAAGTCCTTGAGCAGTGTCATGCTGTCTTTATCATCAAATAAGGAAAACCCTGCTTTTAAGCCTAGGGTTTTTACTTCAGCTTTGATAATCCTCAGGCCCAAAGTATGGAAGGTAGAGACCTTTAACCCCCGAGCTTCTTTTCGCCCAAGCGTTTGCGCCACACGCTCTTTCATTTCTCGCGAGGCTTTATTGGTAAAAGTAACGGCGGCGATATAGCGCGCAGGAATATCGCATTCGCGCACTAGGTATGCAATCTTATTGGTGATAACACGGGTTTTACCACTACCAGCGCCCGCCAGCACTAAGCAAGGGCCAGAGATGTAATTTACCGCGTCGTTTTGGCCGGGGTTGAGTTTCATGCAATTCACTTTTGTATTGGGCAGCGAATTGTAATATTAAACCCCCTACGAAGGCGAATAATCCGCAACAAAATCTCTTTGCATGAAGATTGATAGTTGATTAACTGAGCGTATCGTTTTTATGCTGCTAAGCGCTTTGGTATTCGCTACAATAAAGCATCATCATTATCATGGAGCCACCGATGCTTGACCCAAAAAAATTAGAGGATATTGCCAAACAAATTACTGAAGCTATTCCTCCTGGTGTAAAAACCATGGCTGAAGGTGCAGAGTCAAAGGTAAAGCAGGTTTTACAAAGCCAACTGAACAAATTGGATTTTGTAAGCCGTGAAGAGTTTGAAATACAAAGCAATGTGCTTATTCGCACCAGAGAAAAGCTTGCTGTATTAGAAGCTAAGCTCGAGGCGCTAGAAAAAAGTTTACAACAAAAATAGGCCGATTAACGGCCCTTTTGTAATTGGCTTAACTCGTTTTTAAGACTGTTGACTACTACGAGTAAATCTTCTGCTGAGTGTTCAGTGTCCTGAGCGCCACGCATAGTGGACTCAGAAATCGCCGTTATCTCGGCCACTTGCGATGCAACAGAACACGTTACGTCAGATTGCTGTGTGGCCAAGTCTGAAATTTCGCCGCTCATATCATTAATAGTGCTTATTACCTCAGTGATGCGCTGCAAGGATGCTTCAACCACGGCGCTTTCTTCAACGCTGACATCCATTTGCACACGGCTTTGCTCCATACTTAACTTGGTGTCTTTTGTTGCTTGTTGTAGCTTGCTGATGATGTCATGAATTTGATTCGTTTGGTCTTGCGTGCGTTGAGCCAACGTTCTCACTTCATCTGCGACGACCGCAAAGCCTCTACCATGCTCCCCCGCTCGTGCAGCTTCGATTGCGGCGTTTAATGCCAATAAATTAGTTTGCTCGGCAATACCATTAATTGCACTGGAGACCTGCCCTATATTTTTGCTGTCTTCCACCAATCTGTTTAACGCTTCTTGTGAGCGGCTAGACTCGGTTTGCATATCACGCATCACAGATTGTAAGCGCCCAACGAGTTGCTTGCCTTGCTGCGCCTCATTGTGGGCAACCTCGGCTGATTCTGTGGCAGTACCTGAGTTTTTATCCACGGCTTGTGCCACTTCGGTCAATTGTGTCATGGAGTGCGAAATAAGTTCGGTGCCGGATTTTTGCTCCGTTACATCGACTTTAGTTTTTGCCGTGATCCCTTTTAAATTTAGAGCAGATTGGCTTAAGGCATCTATCGCATCACTGATACGAGCGACCAATGTTTGCAAGTTCTCAGTCATGTGATTCATATCACTGGCGATATCGCGCATTTCATCTTTGCCTAACACGCTGACTCTTGAACTTAAATCCCCATCAGCGACACTGTGCACCGCATGCACTACGTTTTTAATGTTTTCAGTAACGGACAAATACATGCCGATAAATAAATACCCGGCTAGCAATACCGCAATTACTGACACGCTCAAAATCACATTGTTTTTAAACTGAGCTTGCTCAATTCTGTGTTCCAGCAAACCATCAAGGATCGGCACGAGTGAACTGGTAAAGTCACTTAGCTGTTGATTGAGTGATGTGCTCGACAAGAGCAATGTATTGGTATCGATATTGATATTATCTGGATCAAGAATTTGCTGCTGAATAGTGCGCTGATATGCGACTAAATTGCGCTGAAGTGATATCCATTGCTCCCCTGCCGTTTTTTCAATCTCTTGATTAGCTTGCAAACTCACTTGAATACTTTGCTCAAGCCCTTTTAGCATAACGGGTAGTTTTTGATTTGCGTTAGACAAGCCAATGTAGGTATCAGGCGTAAAGCTTCCGGCTTGAGTCACTTTCAACGCTAAAGCGGCGGTCATGGCCAATTGGTCTTGCATTAACGGTAAGCTGCGCACCAAGGTAGTAATCAAATAGCTGGTATCCAACGCCAAATCTAACTCCAAATTAGTGGCATCGGCAAGCGCTTGAGATAAACCAGCAAGAGATTTAATCGCCTCTTGCAAATCTGCATTTTCCAATGCTTGTTGATAATGTTCAGCAGCACTATTCACGCGCTTGGATGCCAAGGCGCTGAGAGCTGCCTGGTGCTGACTTAAGGAGGTGGTGAAAGAGGAATTGGTATCAATGAGGCTCGCCGCCAATGCATGTTGTTCATCTTGCAATGCACTGACAAGCGCTACGCCTTGGCGTTCTTTGCTCATAAAACGAATATCATCGCCATACTCATATTGCAGCAACGCTAAGCTTAAAATCAGTGGAACCAGAAAAATAAAACTGATAATGGTAAATTTGACTGAATAACGGAATTGCGACATTAACGTTTTGGCCGGATGGCAAATAGTGCCCACTAATTTACTCATATCACTATTTCCAGTACGTGTGATGTCAATTAAGAAGTTACATAAAATAATGTCCAGCTATGCCAAGGGCGATAGCCATGCCCACATAATTATTGTTTAGAAACGCGTTAAAACAGGCTTGCCTTGCACGCCCACTAATCAAGCTTTGTTGATGGATAAACAGCACTGAGGCCAGCAACACTCCGACGTAAAAGGACAGCGTAAAACCCAAGTATTGGCCCATTCCCAACAACATCACGACAACGCTTAGTTGCAGCAAGCCAATGATCAACCTATCGTATTGACCGAACAATACCGCAGTTGATTTCACCCCAATTTGCAAATCGTCATTTCTATCGACCATGGCATACTGGGTATCATAAGCCACCGTCCACAAAACATTAATGACAAACAACCACCAAGCAATAGGAGGTACCGACTCGGTTACCGCCATAAAAGCCATAGGAATTGCCCAACCAAACGCTGCACCTAACACCACCTGAGGGAAATGGGTATAGCGTTTCATAAAGGGATAAACACTGGCTAACGCGAGCGCCCCTAAAGACAAAGCAATGGTCTGCCAATTTAAGGCCAGTACGAGTAAAAAAGCCACCCCGACTAAAGTCGCAAACAGCCCTAAAGCTTGTTTCTCACTGACAGCACCACTGACTAGTGGCCGAGCGTTGGTTCGGTCAACTTTGCCATCGACATTACGATCTGCGTAATCATTGATGACGCACCCAGCCGAGCGCATAACAAAAACCCCTGCAATAAAAATGCCTGTGATGTGCCAAGGTGGTAATCCCTGTGCCGCAATCATTAACGCCCACAGCGTCGGCCACAGTAGCAGGTAACTCCCTACCGGTTTATCCGCTCGCATTAATAGCCAGAAGCCTTGTAATTTGGAACGACTCAATAGTTTATCGGTCAAAATTTGAATCTCTATATGCCGGTGCCTTAGGTAAAAACAATTCAGCGACCATCATCGCGTGTTGTTGGTAGCGGAACACTGATCGCCGCCCCCAAATATCTGTTAGTGGCGGCAAACCGTATTCGCGCAAAAATACTTCGTCCGGTTGTATGCACATTATTTGAAAAGGCTGACGCTTAAAGCGATCATCATTAAAAATTAAATGCCCCAAGGGTTTATCGCCTAAATCTAAAAAATCAGCCTCGCACAAAGCTTGAGGAATAATCGAGCGGGCAAGTACCCAAGGTTGATGATCACCGTGTAAAATAACCTCTCGGACCTGCCACCCCTCCTTTTGTTGAGACGTGTTAGACACGCCGAGCTCAAGGTACTCAGCAGGTGTCGCTAACTCCTGACGTTGACTAACAACCTGCACTTTGAAGTGTTCACATTGCGTTTGCAGGCGCTGCGTTAAGGAGCCGGTATTCAATAGCCAACTTTCTAAATGAGCATTAGGGATCGACAACTGTCCTTGGTTACACCAAGTAACGTCGCATAAAGGGAAAGCATGTGAGATAGTCTTTTGCATAGCTCATCATAATATCAACTGAAGTAGCTAGACTAAAGAGTGAATAAATAGTTTTAACGATTCCATGAAAACTTGATAAGCTATTGACACAGAGGAAATTAATGTATCGCCAGCCAAAGAGGTAGAAATGAGCATTGTCAGATTAATTTGTACTTGCCTAGTATTGCTTAGTACGCTGCTCAGCCCCTCTTTTGCTCAAGAAGCCCCAAGCAAGCAATTCGCCTATTTTGGCTTAGAGCCCGACATAGTAACAAACTACCTTGGAACCAGTAATCGTAAACTTGGTTATGTGCGGATTACTGTTGAATTGATGCTTGAAGATGTAGACGCTTTAGAAAAAGCAGATCATCACTCACCGTTACTGCGCGCGACAGCCATTGAGATCTTAGGTCGCCAGCCCGAAGAGCGGGTCAAATCGCTTACGGGCCGAGAAGATATTCGTCGCACCTTTCTTGATACTATGCGTAAATTAATGAAAAAAGAAACCGGCACAAACATGATAAAAGATGTTATTTTCACAAAATATATCTACTACGGTTAAGTCCTTTCACTGCAATTAGCTGCTGATACTTGATTTTTTACCTACGATTCGGCTGAGTATGAAAGCAAAGGCACAACCACTGATTAAGCCGACAGTATGCGCAGTATTTGCCATGCTAACCCACAATATATCGGCATAACCCACCACCAACCATACTAATAAGAAACCGATTAAAGGTTTAGGCATCATAAGCCCCCAAGATGGGCGTAGCCAACCTAACCACCACACACAACCAACCAAAGCATAAACCACACCTGACAGGCCTCCAAAATGCTCGCCACTAACCAGTAGCTGGCCAACATTGGATAGTAACGCTGAGGATAAGAACAAGATGATGAGCGTAGTTTTCCCTAAAAGCCTCTCGATTTGTCCGCCGAGTGTCCACCACCACAACAGATTAAACACAATATGCAGCACCGAGAAATGAATTAGCGCGGGTCCAATTAACCGCCACCATTGATGATTTTCCATTAGCTGGGTAAGTGGCTCGATCGCCAATACCTTGTACGGCCAAAAAAAGCCTACCATGGCTAACAGATACACAATCATACAGGTGAGTAACACACTGGTTGTAAAAGGAATATCATGCAGTTGTTGCCAAATACCGCTAGCTGAAATACCCGAATTTTTATCACTAAGCCTAACCGTCTCACCGCTATCCCAAGCGGCTTGCTGGTATTTTTTGTCTTGGGGAGACTGAACAAATTCGCTGGCAATATGGCTAGCAACGTCTTTGTCGGCTTCACTGAGCAGTTGTACACCATGTTCAGCATTATTTTCGTCATTTTTATCGACGTAATACTGAGCGGCTATCCCTTGGCTATTCAAATAGTTTATGAGTAATCGAGCGGCACGTTCTTGATTAAAGCTAACCAGTAAAAAAGGCGCTGACATAGTTTACTCACCACTAACAAAAGGCAGACTCTGGCGCCATGCTTCAAAGCCGCCATCCATGCTGTACACTTCCTCAAACCCTTGATGAAGTAAGAACTGAGCAGCCTGTTGACTGCTGACCCCATGGTAGCAACACACGATCACAGGTGTATCCAAGTCTGTGTCTTGGGTGAAATTCACCAAGGTCCCATTGGTTAAATGAACCGCCCCTTCAATATGGCCCGCCACAAAAGATTGTTCATCGCGAATATCTACTAAACGAGCTTCTTTTGCTGCAAGTTTCTGTTGTGTTTCCAGCACTGAAATATGTGCGAATTGCTCCATTACTCTACCTTTTGATTACCAGTTTAATATGACTTTGCCTGATTGGCCTGAGCCCATGGTATCAAATCCTTGCTGAAACTCATCGATATTAAATTGATGAGTAATAATTGGCGTCAAATTTAAACCACCTTGAATAAGGCTCGCCATTTTGTACCAAGTTTCGAACATCTCTCGTCCATAAATGCCTTTGATCACTAACCCTTTAAAAATAACTTTGTTCCAATCAATAGCCACATCACCAGAAGGAATGCCTAGCATGGCAACTTTGCCACCGTGATTCATTTTGTCGAGCATGTCGCGAAACGCTGCAGGCACGCCTGACATTTCAAGTCCAACGTCGAAGCCTTCAGTCATGCCTAAATCATTCATGACGTCTTTCAGGCTCTCGTTGGCCACGTTCACCGCGCGTGAAGCACCCATTTTGCGAGCCAAATCTAGGCGGTATTCATTTACATCCGTAATGACGACGTGACGTGCTCCTACATGTTGCGCCACAGCAGCAGCCATAATGCCAATGGGGCCAGCCCCAGTAATGAGTACATCTTCACCGACCAAGTCAAACGACAATGCTGTGTGTACAGCATTGCCAAAGGGGTCGAAAATAGCAGCGAGATCATCAGAAATATTGTCTGGGATCTTAAATGCGTTGAAGGCAGGAATAGACAAATACTCCGCAAAAGCACCAGCTCTGTTAACGCCAACACCCGAGGTATTGCGGCACAGATGACGACGTCCAGCACGGCAGTTACGGCAATGCCCGCAGGTAATGTGCCCTTCACCAGAAACGCGATCGCCAATAGCAAAACCGCGCACTTCCTCACCTATTTCGACCACTTCGCCCACGTACTCGTGTCCCACTACCATAGGCACGGGTATGGTGTTTTGTGACCACTCGTCCCAGTTATAGATGTGCATATCAGTGCCACAAATAGCGGTTTTACGAATTTTGATCAGTATGTCGTTATGACCAACAACCGGCATTTCGCTGTCATGTAACCAAATGCCTTTTTCTGACTTGAGCTTAGCGAGTGACTTCATTTAATCACTCCTAACTCTTTACCCACTTCAATGAAAGCATCAACGGCGCGATCAATTTGTTCAATACTGTGAGCAGCTGACATTTGCGTGCGAATTCTCGCTTGGCCTTTTGGCACTACAGGGAAAGAAAATCCGACGACGTAAATACCTTTTTGAAGCATTTTATCTGCCATTTCACTGGCTAATTTAGCATCCCCAAGCATCACTGGAATAATCGCATGGTCTTTGCCTGACATGGTGAAACCGGCTTGCTCCATGCGACTTCGAAAGTGAGCGCTATTGCGTTTTAATTGCGCACGCAACGCATGCCCATCCGCCAACATATCGAATACTTTTAGGGAAGCAGAAACAATCGGCGGGGCAACTGAATTAGAGAAAAGATAAGGGCGAGAGCGTTGGCGTAGCCATTCAACTACTTCTTTTTTGCCTGACGTATAACCGCCGGACGCTCCGCCTAACGCTTTACCCAATGTGCCGGTGATAATATCGACTCGTCCCATCACCTCACAGTATTCGTGGCTGCCTCGACCGTTCTCACCGACAAAACCTGTCGCGTGACAATCGTCAACCATGACTAGCGCGCCGTATTGATCCGCTAGATCACAAATGCCAGCCAGATCAGCAATTACGCCATCCATTGAAAACACACCGTCAGTCGCGATCACTATGGTTTGCGCACCATCATTTTTCGCTTTTTCAAGTTGCACCGACAGGGCTTGCATGTCGTTGTTAGCGTACCGGTAACGCTTAGCCTTACACAGGCGCACGCCATCGATGATACTGGCATGATTAAGTGCATCAGAGATAATGGCATCCTCTGGCCCCAAAATGGTTTCAAAAAGGCCACCATTAGCATCAAAACATGAAGGATACAAAATGGTATCTTGCATGCCTAAAAAAGCGCTAATTTTCTCTTCCAACGCTTTATGTATATCTTGGGTACCACAGATAAAACGCACCGATGCCATACCAAACCCATGACTATCCAACCCTTCTTTAGCAGCATCAATTAGTTCGGCATTGTTCGCTAAGCCAAGGTAATTATTGGCACAAAAATTTAGCACTTGCTGGTTATCGCCAACCTGAATATCTGCACTTTGCTGCGACTGAATTACCCGTTCAGTTTTATAAAGGCCTTGTGCTTTAGTGTCACTAATTTGCTGTGCTAAGCGATCGTAGAAAGCTTGTTTCATGAGTTGTCCTCAAAGAATAGTAAGATGCACGAATGATAAAGGATAATCTAGCGTTGACGCGAATAATCGAGACAAATCCTACGACTTAGGATTACCAGGAACGTCATCGTTTTTTTACATTAATACCGCATAAACGCAGATAAGCGTTAAAATGACAAATCGAAGTTCTTCCAAACACCTTCCTTTATTTTTGAAGGGAGCTTTTGGTACAGATCATCCTCTAAAAGGGGTTTTGAAATATAATACCCTTGGGCAATATCGCAATGCATATCGCCTAATGTATGTAATTGCTCCGCTGTCTCTACTCCTTCAGCGACAACCTTCATACCTAGTTTTCTGACCATAGCGATGGTCGATTTCACGATCTGCTTGTCTGCGCTGTTTGCACTCATTCCGGATATAAAGCTGCGGTCGATTTTAATAACATCTACCGGTAGCTGAGATAAGTATGCGAGAGACGAATACCCTGTGCCAAAATCATCAATGGAAAAACTAAAACCTAATTCCTTGAGCTGATGCATGATCCGTAATGTATGACTTATGTCAGCAACCACGGTACGCTCAGTCAATTCCAATTCAATTTGCTCTGCCCCTTGCTCGCTTTTTGCTAATTGTTCGCGCATAAAATTAATTAAATTAGGGTCTAAAAACTGACTCGCAGATAAGTTTACCGCGACTCTTAGCCCACTGAGTCCCATACTTTCAAGATGCGCCAGAATAGCAAACGCGCGCTTTATGCCCCAGTAACCCAAGGTGATCATGCTTTCAGAATTCTCCATAATAGGAATAAATTCATCAGGCATGATGTAACCATTTTTCGGATGCAGCCAACGGATCAGTGCCTCGAACCCCACCAGCTTGCCGGAATCTATATCAATTTGTGCTTGTAGCGCGAATTTGAACTGTTCTTGCTGCAGTGCGTCTCGAATATCATGCTCAATTTCAATATGGCGCATTACCCTCGTGCTCATGCCTTCATTGAAAAGTGTAAAGCGGTCTCCGCCAGCATCTTTAGAAGCATACATAGCGATATCCGCTTGGCGCACTAAATCATCCACTGTAAGGTTCTGTTCGTCGCAAGAGGTGATCCCCAAACTCACAGAAGTATAAAAACGTTGAGCGCCAATCTCGATAGGCTCTCTAAACTTAATCACCAGCTTTTCGGCTAGGGTCATGGCATTACTGACCTCATCAACCTCTTGCAAAACAATGACAAATTCGTCACCACCGAAACGGCTGATCACGTCTGATTCGCGTAGATTGCTGCGCAATCGCTGGGCGACGATAATTAAGAACTCATCACCAATGCCGTGACCATAGCTGTCATTAATTTTCCTAAAATTATCGAAGTCCAATAAAATAACGACCAAAGGCTCAGGGTTACGTGCTAAAGACGCAATCTTTTTGCGCAGCACAAAATTCAGCATGTTTCGATTTGGTAGCCCCGTAAGCCGATCGTACATGGCTATATTTTCAAGCTCTCGGGTGTTTTGCTCTATCTTGACATCCATAGACTCAAGCTGTTCACCCAATAAATTCGAAGAGCGTTGTACCTCGTCGATTTCATCTAAAAACAGTCTGCTGTGCGGAAATTGCATGGCGTTAAATTCATCGTATTTTTTCTGCGCTAAAAGCGGTAAACGCTTTGCAACTATAAGTAAGCGTCTCCGCAAGCGCTCAGCCATTAAAAAGAACGTCAGAATGCACAGCGCCACTGTGATAGCTGAGATGATCATGACACCGAATTGATAACTACCATGCCTTGCCCACTCGTCGCTGATATCGTGCACTGCGAGCAGATATGCGGGGTCAGTCACCTTTTCATCAACAGGTAGTAAATTTATCAAATATGCCTGCTCATTGACCACCAATCGGTATCCTTTATCTAGCACCATATCAAACGTAATCCCCTCAGGAATTAACTTGAGTAATGCGCTGAGTTCTTGGCGCCGAATATTTGAGATGGGAGGCTGTATCTGTGCGTCACGAAGAGAAGATAGCTCGAGGGAATGTATATTTGCTATTAAGGCAAGCTCAGCGTGCGTTGAACGATTCAAGGCCGCCATCATTTCCAACAGTGAGGTGCTGGCGGTCAATACCAAAAGCTCACCATTAGCGGCCAAAATTGGCATACTTATAAGTTGAAAACATGACTGAGCACATAAAATATTGGAAGTAGAAGATTGATTTTGCAGTGTTTGCTGTGCACTCGCCGTTACGTATTCGGGCACATGTTGATGGTTGGCGAATATGATTTTATGCTCGCTGTCGAGCAACCAAAGATCCTTAACTTGCCAATTCAACTGCAAGTAATCAAATTCTTCGTTAATAAAATTGGCAGTCGCTAGCGGATTATCAGTTATGTCTTCATGCAGGTGAATAAACGACTCAAACCATAACTCGAGACGGTTACTCAACATATCGCGGATCAGATGCATTTGACTTAGATCTTCATCATGTAACGCCTGATGCTGACTTAGATAATCCTGATTGTTTTTATCAATCCAGATAAAGGTCAACAACACGCTAGCAATGAGTAAAAAACCAATCAATAGACCCATGATTTTCCACGGCAAACTGACAAAAATTCGCATGCTTAAAACCAGTAAATAACTTGCAGCGCCCAAATGTCCCAATATTCAGAATCATTTGTCACCGTATCGGGAATAAAAACAGGCGCTAAGCGTGCACGACCTTTTACTTTGTGAAATTCAGCGCGTACTCGCCAGTTCGCATGGAAATCCCATGAAGCGCCAAATGTAATTTGATCTCGATAAGCGAAGTAATCTGGTACCGCCCCCCCTGAATTCTGCTGTAATAGCCGACCATGGCGATCGTCCTTATCCGCATCAAACATATCAATTCTTGCCAATAGAGTGACTTGAGGGGTAAGAAATAGCCGCCCTTGAACATATCCCCCTTCAGCGACAGTATCTTTGATGCCGCCGTTAGATAAAAGCCCTATAAAATCTGTTCGTTCCCGCATCGCTTCGGCGTTAATATCCCAAAATTCAGCACTATAGGTTAAATTTAGCATCAGCCGAAACAACTTCGCTTTACCATCAATGAATACATCATTGTTACCAGCGTCGTAGCTAAAATCTGTTCTTAGCATGCTGACCCCCATTGCTACGCCCGAGCTAAGCGGACTAAAAGAGAGGCTGAATTGCGTGTCAAAATCATGCTCTAACTCACCGGTGGCAAATTCGGACATTAAATTTTCAGTTTGCTCTTGGTTTACTGACGTATTGCCGTAACTCCAACGCATGTCCAACTCACCCAGTTCGTTGTGATGTTGAGCGATAAGTGAAATACCATCACTGCCTAGTGATGCGTCACGAAATGCATCAAAATACGAGGACTGAGGCAATACGATAGTTGGCATGGTATGGGGTACATCACGCGTGGCAGAATATAACCAGTGATAGTTCTTATATCGTCCTAAATGAGCATTAACATTCCAACTTGGCGTGCTGAGTAATTGATAATCCAAAAATAAGTAATCTAAGCGCAGCCCTTCGTTAAAGCGATTGCCATCATTAATATAAATACCCTGCGCCGAGACCCGTAGTTTTTGATTGATCCGATACGACGTATTAAGACCCACCTCAGTTAGACTAAACGACACGTCACCGCTTTCATTTATATAGTTACTATCGCTGGATTGAATGACACCTTGAGCACCGAACCCGTGCCAAACGAATTCCCCTGCGTGACTTAATTTCGCTAGGAAAAAGCTAAAAGTACAAAGAAGATACACTACGAGAAATTTGGTCATATTAGCCCTCCTTGCTAATGTGCAATACATGCAGGTTGGGCGGCAGCGATGTTGAAAGTACGTATCCGATTGCGCCGGGCTCTTGACTCACCATATCAATCATCTCTTGGCTATCTCTGACCAAAGTGGGTTTTTCTCCTAAACCTGAATAAGCCAACTTATTCCACGTTCGTTCAAGTTGATAAGGAAACATGCTGAGGACATCTTTACAAAAATTTTGGTGGGCTGGGTCTTGCTGATGAAGAACATAGACTTTAATCGCGCTTCCGTCTTCCCAAGTGGTTTGGCGCATCGAAAAAATCCAACGCACACTGCTCTCGCTCAAAGAATTCACCTTGACGTTATCATTTACGATAACACGCAATTGGGATTGCTCAGCGTAGGCGTAATTTACGCCAAATAGCATCACTAGAGCGAGCATAAGGCGAAAACCTATGCGGTGGATATTTAGCAAAAAACACTCCTAATTAAATACCATTTTTTGTGCGACGAAAAACAATTGGGAGCACAACTCCTTGTCTTCTTGATACTGTATGGCTTAAGTATTACTTGTTATCGCATTTTATTACAGGAAATTTTTTATCCGATTCAATGTATTGCGAGGGCTCTAATGGTCTCAAGCTTAGTCGAAAATCAACGAAATACTGTTAAAATACCTGCTGAATCTATTTGATGGCGATATGATGAAGTCCACTTTCACTCCTAAAGCAAAAGAAAATTACAGCCTGTGGGGATACACCTTGCTGCTGTATATTTTGTTACCCTTTGTGTTTCTACATTTTTGTTATCAATACCTGATGAAAAAACCTACCGCGCCTTGGGCTCGGATCCAACGCTTTGGTGTAAATATACGCACGGCAAAAGCAAGCGGGTTACTCTTTCATTGTGTGTCAGTAGGTGAGGTGGTTGCCGCTGCCAATGTCATTAAAAGAATTCGCCAATTTCAACCTGAGATATCTGTCACTATCACTACCACTACGGCAACTGGCGCAAAGCAAGCCACTGACTTATTTAACGACTCCATCACTCATTGCTATTTGCCTGTCGATATTCCATGGATGATGCGCCGTATACTTAAGCAAGCAGCGCCCACACACGTCATCATCACAGAGGTGGAACTTTGGCCGAATATGATCGACCAATGCTGGCGCCTGAATATTCCCGTCTCGGTGATTAATGCACGTATGACTGACAGCTCTATGCGCACATATACCAAAATATCGCCTCTTTTTAGCCCCATGCTGCATAAATTACATAAAATTTGTGCCCAAGGTGAGCGCGACTACCACAACTACCAGCAACTCCATGCTCCTGAGCAAACATTGGTACTGACCAATAATATTAAGTTTGAACAGCCCGCTCGTCCTGAAGCCTACCAGCAGGCAAAGGAATTTTCTCAGACGTTCAATATTGCAAGTCGGCCGATTATTGTCGCGGGTAGCTCTCACGCACCAGAAGAAGACATACTGCTTAAGGCTCACAAAATAGTATTACAACAAATTCCTGACGCACTGCTTATTATTGTCCCTCGCCACCCCCAGCGTTTTGACGACGTCTATCAAATATGCAAATCAAGTGGCTTACGCAGCCTGCGAACCACTGATGAAAAGCCTTGTGATACAGACACCCAAGTCTTGCTAGTCGATGAAATGGGTAAACTGCAAGCCCTATATGCTCTTGCAACAATTGCCTTTGTAGGGGGTAGTATTGCAGATAGAGGCGGGCATAACGCCCTTGAGCCTGCGGCCTTTGAAGTCCCCATATTGATGGGAGAGCACCGGTATAACAATCCAGCGATATGCCAAGTCCTTAGTGACACTGGCGCGTTATTTGAAGCCAATACCCCAGAACAAATAAGCCAAAAAGTCATGCAATGGTTAGAGGATGGACCATTACGTAAGCGTGCAGGGAAAGCTGGAAAACAGGTTTTACAGGAAAACAGTGGAGCTGTTAGCGCCACATTGCACGCGTTAGGGTTTGCTCAGGACAATCACTAATAAGTGCTATTGCAACCCTCTAAATAAATCGACCAAGGCTTTCGCTTCGCGCTCTACCGTATAATGAGATAACACCCGTTCACGGCCAGCCAAGCCTTTTTGTTTTAATTCTTCTGGATCTGATAATAGTGAATCCATTTTTGCTGTAACCGCGGGTAAATCATTCACAGGCACTACGTGGCCATCTATGTCTTCGCGAATGATCTCTTCCCACGCGCCTGCTTGCGTTGCTAACACTGCAGCGCTGCAACTCATAGCTTCAAGTACGGTTAAACCAAAGCCTTCATTGTCGCTCAACGCAGATACCATGGACAAGGCACTGAAAATTGGAGGAATACGCTCAAACGGTAGCTCACCAGTAAAGATAATACGCTCGCTCAAACCTGCTTTATCGATTTTCGCTTTTAATTCATCAACAAACTCTTGATGACTAGATGAGATAGCGCCCACCACAACCGCTGTATAATCTGGATATTTAGGCAGCACGTCAATGCACGCATTGATGAACAGATGAACACCTTTTTGTTTGCGCACACGGCCTAAAATGCCGATACCGTATTTTCCACCATAGCCTAAATCCTTCCAGGCTTGCTCTTTGTTGGGGGCTGGGGCGAAGTTTTCAATTTGAATACCATGAGGAATAATCGCATCGGGTGGCTCGGCCAAATACTTTGCTGATGATTGACTAATGGCCACCACAGCGTCCATTTTGCGGGTTAACCATAAGGTAGAGCCTGAACGAAAGCGCTGAGCAGCTGAACTGAAGACCATTTTTATTTTGGCACCGAATATATATTTCAAAAGCACAGCTTGGATCATTTCATCTACACGGCGAGCATGAAAAACCCGGTACTTACCATTGCTCAGCGGTTTACGACACATCTTCACCACTTGCCAGAATGTCATAGCTTGGCTCTGATCAGGTAAAAAATGCTTACCCATTACACGCAAGTTAATCAACTTTTGCTGATAAGACATGACCTGCAACATGGTTGAAGTCACACCCGAAAAATTTGAATTCGAATTTCCCAGAATCAACTCAACTTCATCTTGTTTAATGGTTTTCGTCACATCATGTTCCATAGTTAATGGGTACTCACTTATTTAAAATTAATTGTTATGCATTTATTCAGAATCAATCGTTACACATTTAGCGCGAGCCATGGGCGTAGAGGCTCGCATTCATCAGCGATACGGGTATACACTAAGCCAAATTTTGCAACCACCTCGTGTTAAATGCCAAACATTCAGCAAACATCTAAAGATCGCAGCACCATTATATTTGATGCTGAAATATTCGCAGCCCCTGATTTGCATATATTTGATGGTCACTACTGGCAATCGAAACAGCAATTAACCGGCAGTGCTGCCGGTCGCGGCACAACGTACTTTTTTAGACATAAAAATAACGAATATGTTTTGCGCCATTATCGACGCGGTGGCTTAATCGGCAAGTTGATTGAAGACAGCTATCTTTTTAGAGGTCTGTCACGCACCAGAGCATGGCGCGAGTTTACTCTTCTAGCACAGATGCACAATCTTGGTTTGCCCGTCCCTGAGCCTGTCGCAGCACAAGTAACACGGCACAATGTGATGTACCGAGGCGACATCATTATCAAGCGCATACCCAATAGCCAAGATATGTTTAGCCATTTATGTGAGGCGCCGCAACCACAAGCCACTTGGCAAGCCATTGGCAGCTGCATTCGCCAATTTCATGATAACAATGTATATCATCACGACTTAAACATTCACAATGTTATGCTCGATGGTGCTGGTAAAATTTGGCTTATCGATTTTGATAAATGTGCCATACATGCTAGCAATAATTGGAAAAAAGCCAACTTAGACCGACTCTTGCGCTCATTGCATAAAGAGCAAGCCAAACAAAAAACCTTCCATTTTAGTGAGCAAAATTGGCAAACTTTACTGTCCGCCTATGGTGAGCCAGCCTAATGAAGGCAACCAGTGCCGAGATCATTGATTGATCTGGTGAATACTCATTACAAAGCACAATACAATTTAATCTTGAATTGTTACACTCGATTTTTTGTCACCTGCCGTTTTGGAATGAAATAATACAATGTCACGTTATTGGTTAATCGGCTGTTTGCTCGTCGCGTCACAAGCATGGGCAAAAGGGCTTTCCCCCTACCTTCCGCTACAAATTTCACCTGAAATAGAATCTCAGATAGAAAAAGTTATGGCACTGACGCCTGGCGCACCACTCACTAAGCCATACAAAGCGGTTGATGTTATGCGCCGCAACAAACTGATAGCCACACGCTTTCCTGAACTACATCGCTCGGTTGACGCTTATTTGGCGCGATTTAAAGATACGTTAGCGCTAACCCATGTGAGCGCATCTATATCTGCTGGTGATGATGAAAACAGCCCTTTGCCGAATCAAAGAGGCATTAAACGCGACTCCAGCTACCAAGTCTCTGCTTCTGGCGTGGCTTTTATCTCACCATATGCCTATGTAGCAGGCGGTGCCTTATATGCTGATGGCGAAGATGCCATGTTGTACAACACCCATGTCGCCTTTGGTTACGAGTATGCACAAATCGAGGCGGGTTACCGGGAACACTGGTTATCACCAATGCAAGATTCAGCGTTATTAAGTAGTACCAACGCCGAGCCAAGCCTGTCTGTTACTGTTAGTAACGCCACCCCCATCACAGATTGGGGTATCCGATATGAGCTGTTTTATTCGAAGCTTGAAGATACGTTAGGCGTTAGCCAACAAGGTGAATTGTTTAGTGGTGAACCCAATTTATTAGGCTTTCACTTGAGTGTAGCCCCTGTTGAAGCATGGACCATAGGCTATAGCCGCACCCTGAAATATGCTGGAGCGAATAACAACTTGAGTGTCGGTGATGCTTTCCAAGATTTATTTAGCCCTTCAGGTGAAGACAAAACACCTGAGCTTTATCCTCAAGCATTAGCAAGCGATCAGAAAACGGCAATTTCCAGTAAGATTAATTTACCCTTCGCCTTTCCTGTATCCCTTTATGGCGAGATTGCCTTTGACCACGCTCCTGAAGCCGACGGCCAAGAAGCAGATGACAAAGCCCTTGCTTTTGGGGTCTATTTCCCTATGGTAACTAACAACCTGTCTTTGCGATATGAATTCACTCGCTTAGACGAGCTTTTCTACCAATCCGGTTTTTACACCGCAGGTTACACCAATGAAGGCTTATCACTTGGTCATTGGGCGGGCGATATTTTTGCTCCCCAAGAACTGGTTCAAAAGACAACGCATTCCATTAATATGAATTGGAAATTTGCGTCTGATCAGGTTGTTGATATTACATTCAGAAGTGCAGATAGCGACATGAACTCAAACACGGAACAAGCATTCAAGGAATTAACTGTGCGTTATAGTTACGCGACACAATACGGTTTCTGGGGTATTGATTTTGATGTAGGTGAAGATCGTTTTGGCGAACAATTTAAACGAGTAAGTGCATTTTACCGCTGGTAAGCATTTAACAAGGCGGCATACGCGGCCACATTGATAAGGTATAACTACATGCACACAAAAGCTGTCTATCCGGGCACATTTGATCCCATCACAAATGGCCATGCAGATTTAATTGAGCGCGCAGCCAACATGTTTGCACATGTCATTGTCGGCATTGCCGCAAACCCTAGCAAAAAACCTTTGTTTAGCTTACAGGAGCGTGTTGACCTGATTAAAGAAGTGACAGAGCACCTTCCCAACGTTGAGGTCATCGGCTTTGAAGGTTTGCTCGCAGATTTTGCTGATAGTCAAGGGGCTACGGTATTGATCCGCGGTTTACGTGCAGTATCAGACTTTGAGTACGAATTTCAGTTAGCCAACATGAACCGTCGATTAAACCCTAATTTGGAAAGTATTTTCTTAACCCCTGCCGAAGAGAACTCTTTTATATCATCAACGTTGGTCAAAGAGGTCGCGCTGCACCGTGGCAAAGTCGATCAATTCTGCCACCCAGCGGTTCAAGCGGCACTAAAAGAAAAACTTCAGCAATAACCTATACTCGCTTTTGTTGCATCAAACAAAGCGAGTACAACAAAGTAATATACCATTGCGCGCTTACCCTCTAAGCGCGTCACTAACAATGCAATTGAGAGACCATGGCAAAACATTTCCTTTTTTACATCTCCGAAAACTATGCATTTCAAATACTGCGCCCCTTGCAGGACGAAATTCAACGAAGAGGCGATAGCGTCGCTTGGTTTGTAGAAGGTAACAACGTCAACAGAGCTTATTTTCAGCCCCAAGAAACGCAATTACCTGATGTTCAGGCCGTAATTGATTTTCACCCTATCGCCGTATTTGTTCCTGGTAATATGATCCCGTCATTTATCCCTGGCTTGAAAGTCTGTGTTCGTCATGGCTTTATTGGTTTTAAAACTCGTAAAAAAGACGGCTTGAACTATTCGTTTATTATTCGAGATTGTTTTGATTTGTATTGTACGCATGGGCCGTCAATGACCGACACGTTCAAGTTACTCGAGCAAAAGCATCAGTTCTTCAAAGTAGTCGAAACAGGGTTTTGTAAAATGGACCCGTTTTTTGATCATTCAATGGTTACTGATAAAGACGCTGCAACTAGCACAACAGCTCAAAAAGACGAGCGCCCCGTGGTGTTATTTTCATCCACGTTTTCCCCTCGAATGTCTCAAGCAGAAGCACTTCTGCCAACCATTAAGCGCTTATCTCAAGATACTAAATGGCGTTGGTTAGTGACCTTCCATCCTAAAATGGCGCAAAGTACGGTGGATGCCTATAAAGCTGCTCAACATGAGAATTTAACCTTTATCGAAACCGATAATGCCATGCCATTAATGCTCGAGGCCGACTTAATGCTTGGGGATAATTCATCTATGTTGGTTGAGTTTTTAATGCTGAATAAGCCAGTAGTAACGATGAAAAACGAGCATCCAAAGCCGCATTTTATTAATGTGACCGATGCTGAAAAAATTGAACAAAGCATAGAATACGCGTTAACTAGGCCGCCTGAGTTGATGGATAAACTGGACGACTATGCAGCCCAAACTCACCCTTACACGGATGGTCAGTCAAGTGCTCGCATATTAGATGCCACACAAGACATGCTTGATAACCCGCCTAAGTTGAAAAATAAGCCGTTCAATCTAATACGAAGCATCAAAATGCGTAAGAAGCTAAGTTACTGGAAGTGGTAAAGGCGCGTGACGCCCGCAAGCACTAGAGACGGGCGAGCATGCTTTAAGCCTTTTGGTTTTTATTCAAAATCGTGTGGCTATTTTTGGCACTGCTCACAAAAGAAGGTATTGCGCTGCCCTAGGGTCACCGACTGAATTTCGCTGTCGCAGACTTCGCACGCTTGACCTTTACGTCCATACACGCACAAGTGCTGTGCAAAATAACCTGGGTTACCATCCGCTTGGGTAAAGTCTTTTAAGGTTGTACCGCCCTGCTCTATCGCTTTTGCGAGTACCTGCTTAATGATGTCACCTAACTCTAAGTAACTTTTTTTACTGACTTTTTTAGCTGCTTTGCGTGGGTCGATACCAGCAATAAATAAAGACTCGTTGGCGTAGATATTCCCCACACCCACCACGACTTTGTTGTCCATGATAAAGTTTTTCACTGGCACGCTCTTGGTGCGAGAAAGATCATATAAGCGTTGCCCATCAAAGTCAGATGTTAATGGCTCAGGCCCAAGAGCAGCTATCATACCGATTTCGGGGTCATTGACGCTTTGCCAAAGGCAAGCACCAAAGCGGCGAGCGTCGTTAAAACGTAAGCACACGCCATTGGTCAATACGATATCGACATGATCATGTTTAATAACCGGTGTTTCACTGTTCACAATCCGTAATTTACCCGACATACCCAAATGCAAAATAATGCTACCTACATCGGTATCAATAAATAGGTACTTGGCACGGCGACGCACGTCATTCACCTTGTGCCCCTCAGCTGAATGCACGTCATCAGGCACCAACCAACGTAATTGTTTATGGCGCACAATGATCTGCTCAATATGCTGACCAATTAAGTGCGGGCTAATGCCTAAACGGCTCACTTCAACTTCGGGTAATTCAGGCATGGGGTGTGTCCGTTAAAAAGGTATTGGTTAAAAAAACACTTGTTAAAAGCTTTCCTCAAAAAAAAGCTCAGACCATGTTTTGTTGGTTACTTTATAAAGTTGAGCGCCTTGTGCTGGGTATTGCACCAGCATGTCAGCACCGACTTGAAAAAACAGATAGTGACGGGGGGCGCTTTCTCCCGCTAACCAAACATTGACCTGAGTCGCGCCCGCTAGCGTCGCCTCACCTATAGGCTCAAGCAAGGCTTCTTGCCATGCAAAGACGTTGTCTGTGAGTTCCTGATTGTCTATTTCATTGTCGCTAGTTTCGGTGTTCTTGTTCACTGTACGCTCGCCCCCATTATCGTTGTCTGCAAGGTCGTCATTATTGCCGTCTTTGAGAGCCCGCAAAAAGCGCCATCCTCTGCCTACTCGCTCGAGGGTATAGGCATGGGTGACAATGCTCGTGAGCATTGCGTCAGTGGGGACAAGCTTATCAATAGATTCATCTTTAACGCCACTGCCGGAAAACAGATTTCCAGTGAGGTTAAACATCAAAATCAGCAGCAACATCGAAATAATCAATACATTATTCCATGCGCGGGACGTCAATCGGATCATCGTGAAATAGAGTAAAGTAACGAATGCATTGACTGATTATGTCATGTAATGCACAACAGAAAACAGTCTATTTGGTAGGTTTACGAGAGAAAGTAAAACGCAAAAAACCCGACATACGCCGGGTCTTTCGGGAGACAAAACAAGTATTAATTACTTAATTTTGGCTTCTTTAAACAAAACGTGCTGGCGTACTTTAGGATCAAACTTTTTGATCTCCATTTTGCCAGGCATGTTACGTTTGTTTTTATCTGTGGTGTAGTAAAAACCGGTACCAGCAGAAGACACTAACTTGATTTTATCACGCATAATCTGTGTTCCTTAAATTTTTACGCCATTGGCACGGATATCAGTTAATACTGAATCAATACCTTTCTTATCAATAATACGCATACCTTTAGCAGATAAACGCAATTTAACGAAACGGTTTTCGCTTTCAACCCAAAAACGGTGGGTTTGTAGATTTGGCAAAAAACGACGACGAGTCGAGTTTTTAGCGTGTGAACGGTTGTTACCTACCGCTGGACGCTTGCCTGTCACTATACATACTTTGGACATCGTATTTGTCTCCAAACAATTCTAAAAATATTTAGCTCTGACAAGCATGCAAATACGCGTGCCAGCTTTAGCTATCAACAAGAGGGCGCATTTTATACAGCAAACAGCTATTTAATTCAACGATTAACTGATAAAAACCCTAGTCTTTTATTATGCCATAAGCGGTACGGGTTAATTTATTTGATTTTGTGGTCGCTCGAATAGCTTTATTTCTAGCAATCATGTTAGGTGTAACATAGCTATGACCATGCTCTAAATGCAGGCAGGCTGCAGAATAGCGAATTTGAATGCCTCTCACGCCACGATTAAACAAGCGCTCGCCTAACTCCCTGTCTTGCCCACCGTACTGCATTCTCTCATCAAAACCGTTTACCGCAAAAATATCATCGCGCCAGCCGGAAGCATTGTGCCCATTCCAGGTTGGTTTAGCCGGTGTGACCGAATTTAGCACCCTGCGCTTCCATTGCAAGGTGGTTAATTTCCCCAATTTGCGATTACGTTTAACGCCATTTTCCACCAGCCAACTTCGATCAAACGCCTGGCCTGAGGCAATATGTTGCTGATTAATTAAATCACTAGTGGGCATGGGAAGTTTAAAATAACCTCCCGAAAGAAATTTACCTGGTCGGGCATGCGCCTTGTGCACAGCAACAAAATCTCGCCTAGGAATACAATCGCCATCGGTAAACAGCACATAGTCACACGTGCTAGCAACCAGCGCTTTATTCATTATGCGCGACTTTTGAAAGCCTTCGTCTTTTTGCCAAACATGTTTAATGTCCATGTCTGAGGTGTGGGCGAAGCGCTCGATACAGGCTTTCGTATCCGACGTTGAACCATCATCTGCGATGATCAGCTCAAAATTTTTATCCGTTTGATAATGAAAGCCCCACAATACCTTTTCAAGCCAAACGGGAGAATTGTAGGTGGTAAAAATAACAGATATTTTCATAATGAGACCAATTTAGACATTAGGAGTAATGCCGTTATCTAATCTCGTTTATTTGACAATGACATGACCAACACGTGACACTTTTGTGGTAGTTAGCAAGCCTCAAGGCCGAGTCGTCAAGCGACGGTTAAATCAAACCTCGCTCAGCGAATGAAACTGCAACACCGTCCCCAACCACGAGGTGATCAAGCACTTTAATATCTAATAAGTTCATAGCGCTGATAATCCTCGCGGTGATGTGCTCATCGGCTTGACTTGGCTCAGCTATGCCTGAAGGGTGATTGTGAGTCAATATTACAGCAGCAGCGTTATCTTCTAGCGCCTGCTTCACTAACACACGAGGGTAAACCGATGCGCTATCGATGGTGCCGAAGAACATTTTGCGAAATTTGATCAATTGGTGCTGACTGTCTAGCAGCAGCATGCCAAACACCTCATTGGGCTCGTCACGCAATTGGGCGATCAAAAAGTGCTTGGTTTGTTGAGCACTGTTGAACACGGTTTCACGTTGCAATTGCTCGGCAAAAAAACGCTGACTTAACTCGATGGATGCTTGCAATTGCACAAATTTCGCTTCTCCTAGCCCTTTGGCTAAACAGAAATCTTGCTGACTCGCACTGATTAAACCACGCAACGAGCCAAAGGTATTAAGAAGGTTGCGCGCCAAGTCAACGGCACTTGAGCCCTTAATGCCCGTTCGCAGAAATATGGCCAATAGCTCCGCATCAGACAAGGCATCGGGCCCTTGGGTGAGCAGCTTTTCTCTTGGTCTTTCATGGGCAGGCCATTGGGTTATTTTCATGCGTCCCTGTCTTATTAAACGTTTCTTTTTTGCGCCTACTACCGGTACGAAATAGAAATTAAGTGGAAATTAAGCCTAGCAAAAGCGGTCTATTCCAGCCAATAATGGCCGTATAAAATGAGTAAGATAGCAAAATGATCCCTATGCAATTAGCCCAACAGAAGATCCTACTTGGTATAACAGGCGGTATAGCAGCCTATAAAGCCCCAGATTTAGTCAGAAAGCTCACTGCGCTTGGCGCACAGGTGCGCTGCGTATTGAGTGCATCGGCCGCAGAGTTTGTAAGCCCACTGGCTTTACAGGCGGTCTCAGGTAACCCTGTAGGTGATGACCTATTGGATCGCAACGCGGAAGCCGCTATGGGCCACATAGAGCTGGCGAAATGGGCTGATAAAGTGCTCATTGCGCCAACCACAGCAAACTTTATGGCCAAATTAGCTCACGGTTTAGCGGATGATTTATTATCGACTTTGTGCTTGGCCACCAGCGCGCCCATTTACATCGCACCTGCAATGAATCAGCAGATGTGGCATGCCAAAGCGACACAGGCAAACCTAGGCGTATTACAACAAAGAGGTGTCACTATTCTAGGTCCTGCTCCAGGTGAGCAAGCTTGCGGCGATGTTGGCTTGGGCCGAATGTTAGAGCCGGTCGATATCGCCAGCATGCTAGCCCAAAGTCCAATAGAGCCCTTGCTCGCCAACAGGCATATTGTGATTACAGCAGGGCCAACACGGGAAGAAATTGATCCCGTGCGTTTCATTAGCAATCACAGCTCAGGTAAAATGGGCTACGCGTTAGCGAAAGCGGCTGTTGCTTTAGGTGGTAGAGTCACCTTGGTATCAGGGCCGGTAAATCTACCGCGCCCAGCAGGTGTTGATGTAATTGATGTGGTCAGCGCAGAGCAAATGCACAAAGCCGTTATGACAGCCGTGATTAACCCCAAGGTTAGTGGCACGCAGTCAGATAGTATGCAGCTAAATTGCGACATATTCATCGGTTGCGCCGCCGTAGCAGATTACAAACCACAGCAAAAAATTGAGCAGAAAATTAAGAAGTCCGATACGGAGTTAACACTTACTTTTACTAGAAACCCTGATATCCTTAGTGATGTTGCCCATTTAGCTCAACCTCCTTTCACGGTTGGCTTCGCCGCTGAAACTCAAGACGTGGCTCATTACGCACAAGACAAACTGAAACGCAAAAAGCTCGATATGATTGCCGCAAACGACGTATCCCAAGCCGGTTTAGGCTTCAATAGCGAGCAAAACGCACTCAATGTTTATTGGAATAATGGTGGAAAAAACCTTGGCGTTGCCGATAAGAGTCAGTTGGCAATTTCGCTAATGACCTTAGTTGCTCAGCGTCACGCATTAAAAACAATATAAACCACACTAGGGATAAAGCTCGTTAGGTAATAACGCACACAGAGGTCACTTTAGGATAGAAAATGGCTATAGCAAAAAAGATAAATCGCCGTGCGCAAATATTACAAGCACTTGCCAGTATGCTGCAAACCAACCCAGGCCAGCGGATCACTACCGCTAAATTAGCTGCTCATGTTGGCGTGTCAGAAGCCGCGCTGTACCGTCACTTTCCCAGCAAGGCCCGCATGTTTGAGGGCTTAATAGAGTTTATTGAAGAAACACTTTTTTCGCGTATTAATAAAATTATTAATGAAGAAAAAGACTCCACGACTCGCTGCCAACTCATTCTGCGCCTCATACTTGGCTTTGCGGAGAAAAACCCGGGGATTACGCGCATCTTAAACGGTGACGCTTTAATGGGCGAGCAAGACCGATTGCGTGAACGAATAGCCCAATTATTTGAACGTTTAGAAACCCAGTTGAAACAAGTTCTCAGAGAAAGAAAATTACGTGAAGGTAAATCACTGCCCGCTGAAGAGGCCATAATTGCGAATTTCCTTATTTGTTATGTAGACGGGCGCATTAATCTGTTTATTCGCAGTAAATTTACCCGTCGCCCAACAGAAGGCTTCAACGATCAATGGCAACTAATTAGCACCCAGTTCTTTTTGAACTAGCTACGTTAAAATTTGCACATAAAAAAGCCCGTTGAGTAACAACTCAACGGGCTTTTTACTATTACATATACTTTCAATGAGTTACGCCAACTCCAGTGCGTACCTAACCCGCTTTATTCGCAGACCGCTGTACATCCGCTACCCAAGCTTTGACTTTCTGTTCAAGAATATTTAGTGGCACAGGGCCGTCTTTTAGCACTTGGGCATGAAAGCCACGGATATCAAATTGCTCACCCAGTTCTGCTTGCGACCAAGCACGCAATTCCATGATCTTCAACTTACCAATCATATATGCCGTCGCTTGGCCCGGCATAGCAATGTAACGCTCAATCGCTTTAACCGAGTCATTTTTTGGGTTTGGTGTATTTTCGATGAGATAGTTAATTGCTTGCTCACGGCTCCACTTTTTACTGTGAATACCGGTATCAACCACTAATCGACAAGCACGCCATAGCTCCATCGCCAAGCGACCAAAGTCAGAATATGGATCTTGATAAAATCCCATATCTTTGGCTAGCTCCTCAGTATACAGGCCCCACCCTTCGGTATAGGCAGTAAATGAACTGTACTTTTGAAACTCAGGAATACCCTCAAGCTCTTGAGCGATCGCTCGCTGCATATGATGACCAGGTATACCTTCATGGTAGGCCAAGGCTTCCATTTGATAGGTAGGCATGTCATTCATGTCATATAGGTTTGCGTAGTAAATACCTGGGCGAGAGCCATCTTTCGCAGGGCTTTGGTAAAACGCTTTGCCCGCTGACTTTTCACGAAACGGCTCAACACGTTTAACGACCATCTCAGCCTGTGGAATTAAGCTAAAGTACTCAGGTAGTTTGTCACGCATGGTGTCGATAAGCGCTTTCGCTTCAAGCAAATAAGCATCACGACCTTCGTCCGTATTGGCGTAGTAGAATTGTTTGTCGCTGCGCATAAATTCGAAAAATTCATTCAAACTGCCGTCAAACTTTACTTTTTTCATGATGCTGCGCATATCTTGATGAATACGCTCAACATTTTGTAAGCCAATGTTGTGCACTTCATCGGCGGTTAAATCAGTGGTAGTAAACCATGCAAGGCGGTTTTCGTACCACTTGTCGCCGTTAGGCAAGCGCCATACACCATCACCCTCTGGGGTTAACTCTCGCTGCACTTCCAATTCGCTAATGAGTGCTTGATACGCAGGCTTAACGGACGTCAGAAGGGCGTTTTTAGCATCATTAAGCAAGGTCTTACGTTCGCTGTCGGTTATCTCTAACTTGCTGGCTTTGTCTTGAAAGTCCTGCCAGATACTTGATGCGCTGTCGCTACTATCAAATGGGGCTCCGGTAATCACATTTTTTGATGCTTGTAGCATCTGATCGTAAGACCATTTTGGTGGAAACACGCCCATTTCTTGTCGAATACGTAGCTGGTCAATGACTTGCGAAAACAGGGTTTTTACCCTTTGCAAACGACTAATGTAAGCTAAAGCGTCTTCCGTGTTGGTCACTCTGTGTACATTAATCAAGAAGCTGGGGACCATAGTGTGGTAAGCACTAAACTGATCCATGATGTAGGTGTGATGACGAAACTCATCATTAGCTAATTGGCGCTCTAAGGACACTTTATTTAGCGCTAAGCTGATTTTCTCTGCGGAGCTTAACTGACTTTCATCGAAACCGTTTAACGTGTTTAACTGCTTCTTGGCGAGTTCGCTGCTTTGTTCAATGAATGTTTCACTGATGTTGTTCCACTTGTCGTAATCCAACTTGTAACCTAAATAGCTTTGAAACTGCGGTGAGCGATGCAGTCGCTGTTTAAAGTTATTAGCAAAAAAGTCGGCTAATCGTTGTGATTCCTTTTGCGCGGTGTCGACTGTATGTGTGGTGGATTCATTATTCTGACGCGCTTGTACGTTTAATGCAGCAAAAGTCAAAGATGCAGCGGCAAGCGAAAGGGCGATGATAGATAGTCTCATGTTAGCTCCCTGATTTTTTTATTATAAATTGAATGGGTAAGGTTGTTTCCTTACCTTTTGTAGGCATATTTATGACGACACAAAATGAGTGCAAGTTAGGTAATCTTGCACTCATTGGTTTTTGGTGAATAAGGCAATAGCGCCTTATACGCTGCTATTTAGAAAACGTATCACCGAAGAAGTCACCTTCATTCCAACTAGATCGCTTAGCTTGGTTAGCCAAGGTGAGGCCGATATGATAATTCACTTCAGCGAATTTAGTTGCCGCCTTCCAGTTAAAGGGTTGATTAAAGTCATCCCCTGGCTTGTGGTAATTAGTTGCTAAAAATTCACCGAATTTCTTACTGCCATCAACTGCTGGGTCGGCTGATTGCAGTCCAGGTACTAAAAACACTGAAGGTACACCTTGCTTAACAAAGCTGTAGTGATCAGAACGGGTAAACAATGCCTGCTCAGGCCACGGATCTGGGCTTAGGGTTAAACCAATTTTTTGTGCTGCCAGACTCACTGACTCCTTCAAATCACTGTGATCCGCACCAAAGGCAATGACGTCGTTAAACTCGTAAGTTAAAATGGGCATGTCTAAATTAACGTTCGCCACCATGGCGTCCTTTGCCACGGTTGGGTTTTGTGCGAAGTAATCCGAGCCAAGTAAGCCCTTTTCTTCTGCTGTGACCGCAACAAATAAAATTGAACGCTTAGGGCGCTCAGGCAGTTGGCTAAACAAGCGGGCTGTTTCAAGTAACACAGAAGTACCTGTTGCGTTGTCCATAGCACCATTGTTGATCTTGTCTTTCTTAACTGTTTTGGCGATCCCGATGTGATCTGAGTGGGCTGAATACACAATATATTCATTCTTCAGTGTTGGATCTGAGCCTTCCAATATAGCCGCAACATTAGGACTACTAATAGTCTTGTGTGCGCTACGCTTACTGAAATCAATACTTACCGGCAAAGAGAAGCCTTTAGGTGACTCGTCTTCTTCGAGTAACTGATAAATCTGCTCTAAATTCATATCTGCATTGGCAAACAATAATTCAGCTGCTTCTTTACTTAAATAAGCACTGTTTTTAAGTGAAGGATAAACATTGGCTGGCTGGCCGCTTTTGTCTAACCAGCGTACAGTCGGCGTGTGAATATAATTAAGAAGGTTTTGATAAGGTCGCACCTTCTCAGCAGTAGGTGTGGTAATAGTCACGTAACCAATGGCGCCGTGCTCTGCAGCGTGGCGTTTCTTCTCATTGGTTGAACCAAAATGCGCACCTTCTTCACTGGGGAAAGAAGCCGGTTTACCAGAAAGTACCACCACAACTTTGCCTTTTACGTCTAAGTCAGCGTAATCATCATGTTCAAGCTCTGGGGCAACTATACCGTACCCAGCAAAGACCAATTGTCCTTTGACACTGGCCAATTCACTGACTGGGCTTGCGCTAGTGATGTATTGTTTAGGATAAGCTAAATCTAGCTTACCTTTAGCGGTTTCAAGCACGAGTGAGGGTGAAGATTGATCAAGTGATGCTTGGCGAAAAGGGGCGCGTTGTAAAAAACTGCCGTCATCGCCAGCAGGTTCAAGGCCATAGCCTTCTAATTCTGAGGCAATGTACAAAGAAGCAATTTCATGACCACGAGAGCCAGTATCACGGCCTTCTAATAAGTCATCAGATAAAAAACGTAAGTGAGATTTAATTCGTTCTGCATCAGCATGGACACTTTGTTTGACGGGGGCATCTTGGATTGCATTTTGATTTGCTGATTGGCAACCAGCAAGCATAAGCCCAGCTGAAAGCATGCCTAAATACATGATTTGGCGCATTATTGTTCCTTTCTATCGGTGCGTTTATATTATTTTATCAACAGATTGACGAGCAAAGCAGGTGTTCGCAAGACTTGTGGCTAAAATAGCTGAGACTCTGTTGTTCGCTAAATTGTACGGCAAAGCCAATGGCAAACAAAATCAAGTACGGCCAATGATGGGTTTTATCAGCTCACTTGTGCTTTTCTTGGTTACATTGGCTTTCAGTGTAATTCCTAGTACTTGGCGAAAAGCCAAGGACTGGGTAGACTGCAGCACATTTTAAATTATCTACACTTTACGCAGTAATAACCAAAACTATGTCGAAAAATACTTCACTCTTTAGAATTCAATTTATCGCCAATGGCGTACGCTACGAACTATACGTGCGCGAATTATGTCAGGGCAGCTTATTTGGTTTTATCGAAATTGGCGATTTTGTGTGGGACAACCACACCAGCGTTGTCGTTGACCCAAGCCATGAAAAACTCAAAGATGAGTTTGCCGATGTCACCACCACGTATATCCCGATGCATAATGTTTTACGTATCGATGAGGTAAAAAAACAAGGTACGGCTAAAATCAGCGAGCTATCTGATAAGGTAACGGCTTTCCCAAGCCCAATTTATACTCCGAAAAAATAACCTTCTATTCGCGACCTATACGCGACTAATAACCCAAATGACAACGAGGGAGCACTATGTACAAGCGCAGTTTGATGCTAGCGGCAGTAATGTTGAGTTTTTGCTTTCAAGCCTTCGGAGCAAGCGAACCTTCACAGTCACGTAAATTAAGCGCTTTGCTAGAGCAAATTTGGCAGTACCAGTTGTCGGTTGACCCAATAAAAGCCACCCGTTATCAAAACAATCGCTATAACGACAAACTAAAAGATCTCTCCCCCGAGGCTTTACAGGCTCAAGAACAGCGAAACCAGCAGTTTTTAGCTCGCTTAAAGGCTGTGGACGATAGCGGCTTAAACCACCAGCAAAAAATCAACAAACTGATGCAGATGCGTGAGCTGCAAAACGACATCGATTTATATCGCTTCAACGCCCATTACATGCCTATTACGTCCGAGTCAGGCTTTTACAGCTCGTTGGCCTTTTTACCAGCCTCAGCCCCTTTTAAGACAGAGCAAGACTATCGTAATTACCTAGCTCGCTTAAACCAATTTCCTCGCTATTTCGCCCAACAAATTGCTTGGATGAAAAAAGGTATTGAAACTGGCCGCGTGCAGCCAAAATCTGTGCTTGTTGGGTTTGACGACACTATTAAAAAATTCATTACCGAAGAGCTGCATGACAGCCAATTTTTCGCCCCGTTTAAACGCCTTGCCGAATCAAGTTTTAGTTCAGCAGTTCAGGCTAGCTTATTCACGCAAGGTGAAACCGCCATTAACCAAAGTGTATTACCTGCCTATCAAAGCTTTCATAACTTTTTAGTGGATGAATACATCCCCAATGCAAAACAAGATATTGCCGCCAAAACATGGCAAAACGGCGCTGAGTTTTATCAAAACCGTAGCGATTACTACACCAGTACCAGCCTAGATGTAGCCGATATTCATCAAACCGGTTTGCAAGAGGTGAAGCGCATTCGCAGTGAAATGCAGAGCGTATTAGACACCCTTAATTTTAACGGTGACATTAATCAGTTTATTCAGTACTTGCGCACCTCCCCCGAATTTTATGCCGACAGTGCAGATGAGCTTTTAATGCGCGCGTCATATATAGCTAAACGTATTGATGCCGCGCTTCCCCAGTTATTTTACACTTTGCCACGCGTGCCTTACGGTGTGGCGCCTGTGCCTGATAATATCGCCCCTAAATACACCACTGGGCGTTATATTGCCCCCACAAGGGACGATCAACCTGGTTACTACTGGGTAAACACCTATGCACTTGATAAGCGCCCCTTGTATGCCCTGCCCGCGCTTACTTTGCATGAAGCTGTACCTGGACATCATTTGCAAATATCGCTGGCAAGTGAAATGCAAGACTTGCCCCCTGTACGGCGCTATACCTATATTTCAGCTTTTGGTGAGGGCTGGGGCTTGTATTCTGAATATTTGGGTAAAGAAGTGGGAATTTACACCACTCCTTATGAAGAGTTCGGTCGTTTAAGCTACGAAATGTGGCGCGCGTGTCGTTTAGTGGTCGATACAGGTATGCATATGCAAGGTTGGTCTCGCCAACAAGCCATTGACTACATGCTGGAAAACACTGCTTTGTCAGAGCATAACGTCACCACAGAAGTGGACCGATACATATCATGGCCAGCCCAAGCCTTGTCATACAAAATTGGTGAATTAACCATTAAACGCCTACGTAAAAAAGCCGAAGACGCATTAGGCGATAAATTCGACTTACGCGCCTTTCACGATGCAGTACTCGCCTACGGATCAGTGCCCTTATCGATTTTAGAACAGAATATAGATACGTTTATTGAGGAAAACTCTAAACATAAGTAATGTTTGTTGGCATGTGAAAATATGCCTTTCACTTTTTTACACTCTCAATAAAAATTGTAGCTAATTGGATACAATCCATTTACACTCATTTCGAATGAATCGGGTAATTAAATTAACATTGAGTTAAATATCTCTGCCTTATTGTTCAAATTCTAAATAAAAGTCACCAAACACCAACTTGTTTTACGCGAGCGTAAAGTTAGGTGAAAAATAATAATAAAAATTGCTAAGGGACTAACTATGCTTAATTTTCAACATTCCGTAAAATGCCTTTTCATCGCCATTGTCACTTTAACTCTTACTGCTTGTGGGAGCACGCCCCAGCCTCTAGTAAAAATAGAAAGCAATGTTTTTACCAAGCCTGAAACTAAAGTAGGTTACGTATATATAATGCCCGAGGAAAAAGCGACGACCCATATTTACGGTGCTAGTTGCCTGCTTTGTTACGGCGTAGCGTCTTCACTGACAAGTAAATTAGATACGCATCTAGAGGGAGCCATCGATCAACAAGAACTAGACAATATTCGTACCCTCGTTTTAGAAGAATATTCGATAAGAACGTCAAACATCAAAGAAATAACGCTTGCAGACCCTATCTCAAAGTTAAGTAAATTCAAAGGTGAATTAGGATTTGCAAAAAAGGACTTCAGATCACTTAAGGAGTCTTTGGACGTAGATATTTTGGTTGTTTTAGAACTTCATAGACACGGTGCTTACAGAAGCTTTAGCAGTTATGTGCCTAACGGAGATCCACAAGGTTATATAGCTGGGCTGCTTTATGCTGTTGATCTTAATTCTAATGCATACATTCAATATTTAGAGTTAGATGAAAAAGTTCAGCCAGAAGGTGAATGGGATGAGCCAACAACATTTCCGAGCGTCACTACTTCCTATTACCAAGCAGTAGAAAATATAAAAAATAGAATTCGCAACGCTATTTAATTGACGAGTATTAATACGTTAATGCGCTTCTTATTTTTATCAGTCTTCTTTCTCATTGTTGGGTGTAATAGCACGCCCAATAGAGATGATTATGCCAAACACGTAAATACGATGGGCAAGGCATTTCATGGTGAAAATAAACTAGCCTTTAGCTTTACTCAAAGCGAAGGAATTGATTTAAGAGGCATTCACAACCGCGATGATTCAACCAGTTCGACTCCAATACTTTATCAAGGCGGTGCTGGTTTAGTAGGAATGTTTGCCCAAATTGGTGCTCATGCTGCCTTTACTAATTCATCTCGCAACGCTAAGTTAGCCGAAGAGCAGGAGCGAGCCGACAGTAAAATTTCACCTCTAATTGATTTGATCAGTGGTGTTTCTATTTTTAGTTTGCTTGATAGAACTGATTCTTTATTTGTCAAAAATAACGACGTCGATAACGAGACTCTTAGATTGAAACCCATTTTTTTCTCAAATGAGAAAATGAATCAAGTTATTTTAAAACTCATTGCTTGGTTGCCAGACGAAAGAGGACGAACAAAAAATCTTCGTTATCAGAATATGATTCAGGTATTCAGCCCTATCCTTTCAGAAGATGAGCACGCTTTATTCATCGACAAAGATAATGATGACGTTAAGCGAATGATGGCAAGGCAGTTAAACACCGCAATCCATATCCTTCAGGGTGATTTAACAGGGCGTTACACTGGTCTTAATGAGCCACAAAACACTTTTACTATATTGAGAAACAACAGATCTAAAGTTGTACGAGGAAGTGTTGTAGATAATAGGTGTGGCTTTCAAGTGGTTCAAGATTTACATTCATGGTACATCGCATTCCCAACAGAAACACCGGTTCAACAAGATACACTCTCCTCGCCTGAACAGTGCTAAGGTAAAAAACGCTCTTATCGCGAAGCAGCTAATAAGGCCGAAAACTCTTGTTCATTCACCGGCATTATCGACAGTCTATGGCCTTTTTTCACTAAGCCGACTTCGCTTATCTCGGGCATACTTTTGATTTTTTTAAGCGGCAAAATAGCGGGGAATTTCTCGACAAACTTAACATCTACCATGACCCAGCGAGGGTTGTCAGGGCTTGATTTAGGGTCATAGTAGTGGCTTTCAGGGTCAAACTGGGTGTGATCAGGGTAAGCTTCTTTTACCACTTCAGCGAGTCCTGCAATGCCAACGTCTTTGCAGCTAGAGTGATAAATAAAGACCTTATCGCCTTGCTTCACTTGATCACGTAAAAAGTTGCGCGCTTGATAATTACGAATACCATCCCAGTGCTCGATTTGATCCGGTCTTGCGGCTAAATCATCGATACTAAAGGCATCGGGCTCTGTCTTGAATAACCAATATTGCATCTGGTGTCACTTATGAGGAATGAAGAGGCAATTATGCCCCTTCACAACAGATTTTCAAGCTGTGGCATAGGCGAGTTTCAAGCAGCCTTTTACAACCAATTACGAATGAGTTGAGCAATTTGCGTTGCATCCACCAGCTTAAAATTTTGATTAAGAGTGGGCATAATGTTGCGCCCATCTTGCGCCACCATTAAACCGTTAGGAAAGGCATCACCAAAGCTTAGTAAGCTGATTTCAAGGCCGTCAGTTTCTGATACGCCATCAATATTCGCGGGCAGGTTCATGTCGATAGTAAAGCTACCTAGATAACGATTACGATCATCTAATGCGAAAACCCCATAGCTATTGTTTCCTTGACTAGATGCAACCAAGTAGCGCTTTTGATCTAGGTGATAAATCCCCATACCCTCAACATCTGCCACAAAATCGTCGTTTAGGGGCGCGATCAGTCTCGGTAACGCTTTGCTCACTGTTGCATCCACTTGCCAAATTCCTTTGGCTTCTTCCCCGAAGTAAAGCTGAGCATACTCATCATCAACCACGCACCCTTCTGGTTGACTGGCAACCTTAAATTGCCGTACAAGCTTGCCTTTAATTTGGCTGCCTTTACCCTCAAGTTGGTACTGCTCAAAATGCCCATCTGTATCGTTAATAAAGACATAATATTGGTTATTTACATGTGCCATACATAAGCCATACACATCATTCAGATCAGTGGCAACATCTTGTAGATACGACACCTCACCCGAGTGTGGTTCGATAGCAAATAAACTAATACTGCGCTTGCTTCGGTTGCTCGCAGCGGCAATGTCGAATGTTTTCCCAGCCAGCGTAAAACCATGACGAACATCTACATTATTCACACGACCTACCGCCAAACTTTGCAACAACTCCCCCTTTAAACTGTAAACGTTCAAGCCGCGTTTTTTGTTGGTACCAAGAATACGTGACAGCTCAGGAGCTTGAGCATTGTGCCAAATGGCTGGATCGTCAGCGGCATCGCCTGACGTTGCTACCGCTTCGGTTTGCACCGTTGCCAATACGGCGTTAAAGCGAGGGATAACGGGGCCTTGAATAGCTTCTGTTATAGGTAAAACAGCCTGTTGATACACACCTGTTTCATCATCAAATAGCCCTACCAGTAGGCCTTGCTTGGTGCTTAACCCATGAACACTTTCAACCCCGGATGTACCTTTCAGTGCGATCAATTGCGCTTCATTAACTTGCTTTGGGTCGATATACCAAACTCCTTGCTGCTCAGGCGTGGCCACCAGTAAGCGCTCATCGGCTAAGGTGTCAACAGAGGTCACTTCACCTTTTAACGGACCATGCACACCTGAAACAGCCACAAGCTCGCGCACAAGTTCGGCTTCGGGCTCAGCGGCGTAACGCCATATACCGATGTTTTCTTCCGCTAGGTATAAAGATTGGCTTGCGTCATCCACTGCGCAGTCTTTCACTTGTGGTACGCCGACAAACTCGCGCAACAAAACATTGCTTAGGCTTTTTTGCTGACCATCAACCATTATGCGTTGGGTAAGCTTACCCTGATCATCTGCAAGTATGACGGCTACATTGGGCGTTGAACCGGGTTGATGAGGCAGTGTCTGTAAGCATAACGCCTCAATACTTGAGGGGTGAGTAATAGTCGTTAGCAGCTTAAATGCCTGATTTTGCCAATCTAAGCCTATGAGTAACGCAGCGCCGCTTTCATTGTCGACAGTGGCTAGCATATCCCACTTTTTATTTGCGATATCAATATCAGCGCGCCGGTCAAGTGCCTCAAAATTACCTGGGTATTGAGCTAACGTGACTCCATTTTTATCGGTTAACAGTAAGCCTTTCTGCTCGCTGGTCATTAACCAATATTGTTGCTTGTCGTGCGTAATAGGTAACACTACTTTGCCGGATACAGCGGCATTTTCACTAAAAGACTGCGGGCTTACCTGCATGGTATAAGAGTTACCTGAAGGCTCTTGAGTCTTTGCGCTGTCAATAGGTGCCATTTGGCAAGCACTTAACACAAGGGGCAAACTTGCCCATAAAAAAATGTTTCTCACGAATTGTCCTTTTTAATTTGATACTGATAAAGCAGCTTCCCGTCGGCGCTAATGAAGCGCACATTCATGTGCGCTTTGTCTATTCCCACCGTGGCAAAGCCTGCTTGTGAAATGGCGAATTTGGTAAATTCGCGCTGGGCAACAGGGCGCACTTCTGACCCGGCACCTGATACAAAATGCGCAACGCGGGTGCCCTCTGGTTGGTTGTGCTGTAAATCATGCTCATGTCCAGCAAAGTAGGCATCAACTTGATGACCTTCAAGAATAGGCTCTAACACACCTCGAATACCGCTAGTTTTCCCATAGCGCTTGCCACTGGAGTACAATGGGTGATGACCGATAACCACCTTCCAGGTGGCGTTTGAGTTAGCAAGTTGATGCTTCAACCAAGCCAGCTGTTTGCTAGCATCTTGTTGCTGAGGAGCGGCATATTTAGCTTCGTGCTGATATTCAGGGTTGAGTGGGTTGGTATCCAGAAATACCATCAACACGGAAGCACCATCTTCTAGCGCAATGTTTTTGGCATAATATTGTGCAGGCATTTGCCAGCGCCGACTAACATGCGTGTAGTCAATTTGCGCTTGCCAATTACCTCGGTAATCATGATTTCCCAATATTGCGTACCAATCTTCAAATAAATGAGGCCCTTGGTATATGTGTTCAAATGAGCTTTGCCAATAGGGGTCATTAACCGACGCAACCCCGTTTAAATAGAAGTTATCGCCTGTGGTGACAATAAAATCACCATCAAGTTGCTGCATGGCCACATCCATCCACATAGCGACTTGCCTTTGCTGGTAGTGACCATTTCGCCCCCAGTCGCCTAGCACCAAGAAATCAAGCCCTTCTGGGGTTTCCTGCAATTGCTTAATGTGATGCTGTTGGTAATGGGCTTCGTCGTAAACCTGCGGTCCGCTTTGTGCTAAAGCCAATGAACTCAATATGCACAACAAGCCGCACACTATCGCATTACATCTATTTAAGAACATGAATTAACTCCCAAACCGCCTATTTGGCGGTTATTTAGAAGATTGAGTTTGAGCACTTACTTAGCTTAAGTGCTCGGTACACGATTTACAGAGTCCAGTTAAAACCTAGCTCTAAGGTACGGCCATATTCTTCATACTGCGCATTTACGCTAGGGGTATCAAAGTAATTATAATAAGGCTCATCATTGATATTAATGGCGTTAAAGTAGACGTGCATACTCTCATTGATAAAGTACTTAGCGGTAAAGTCTATTTGCTGATGGCTGTCTTCCATGCGAATCAAGTCACCATCAATCTCTTCAAGGTTTTCGCTTTTGTAAGACATGGTTAAGCGCAAGCTCATTTGGTTATTTTCATATCCCAACGTAAGGTTGCCTATTCTGTCTGATTGATTAGGTAAAGAGGTTTTATAAAGCTCACCATCTAACAAGGTTTCTGCTTCAGAGTCGGTTATTGTCCCATTAGCTGAGATTAAAAAGCCATTGTTGAAGCCTTTGACCCAAGATAGTTCAATGCCATCTACGGTTGCGGTATCGCCGTTTATGGCTTGGGTGACTTCTTCGTACCCTTCCCAACCTTCTGTTCCTGCCACGTCTGCGATAATAATGAAATTATCAATACTCTTGTGGAAATAACCTGCCGATAGCACCCCTATGTCGCCTGGGTAATACTCGATAGATAAGTCAATGTTCTCTGACTCATAAGGCAGTAACTCTGGGTTACCCGCTTCAGCTTCGCGCTCAGTCACAAAGACTCCATCGTCTTCTTCTGTTTTAGTTTCAATAATTTGATACGCAGCTACGTCTTCGAATTTCGGGCGAGAAATAGTTTGGGTATACGCAAAGCGTGCGACTAATTTGTCACTAAACTCGTATCGCGCATTTAAACTTGGCAGTAGATGATTGTAGCTTCGATCACTTTTCCAAAGGGTATTTACCACTTCTTCAACATCGGTTTCTTCATTCTCAATGAGTTCAACTCGCATACCTGACGTACTAAAGTCAGTGTCTTCGTAGCGCAAACCAGCCACAATGCGCAGGTCATTAATGTCAATTTTACCCATTAAATAGACGGCTAGAATATCTTCTTCATTACTATAGGTAGCGCCGTTTGATTCGACCTCAGAATCTAACTCTGCTAATTCAAGCGCATCTTCTTCTTGGTTGAAGTAGTCGCGCATAGCGCCCTTATGTAAACCTGGCCCGAAGTCCCCTAGCCCCCAATCTGGCGCTGCCGTATCAAATTGGCTAAGGTCAACGCCTTCAAAGTCTCCATCATAAAGAGAAACAATGGCATCATTGGTTTTTTCTCTATCCCGGTATTTTCCACCGAATTTAATTTCGGCGCTGTGTCCGCTTACTTCTAGAGAGCGAGTGACGTCAAACTTGAAACTACTTTCTGTGTCTTGTGCTTCGTTTTGGCTAAGCTCTATTTCATCAAGCTCATAGTTTGATAGCTCCATCACTGAGGCATCTTGCACGATAGTCGGTATCTTTCCCTGCATATCTGAAGATATATCCATTTCTTCGCCTACAAAGGTGTAGTACAAAGAGCTCGGCTCATCTTCATCTGCTTTCGAGTAACCTAGTTGATATTCAATTAACCAATCATTAAGTTGATGTTCGGCGCCTGCAGTTAATGACAAAATACTTTGCTCTTCGTATCTGTCTTTACTCCCACGCTCTACTTCAGAGTCATCATCATCGAAGGTAAAGGTGTTTGCTAAACGATATTCATCATCAGCAAATCGGCTGTATAAAGTACGCAAGTAATATTGATTGTTAAAATCAGGACGGTAATCAAAATTAACTGCCGCGCCCAATCTTTCACGGTTGATACTGTAATAACGCTGCTCTATCTCGTCGTCACCATTGGACTCTATGTTGTCAGAACCAAAATCACGATCGTAATAAGATAGCGCGGCGGCCACCCCAAATGTGTCATTAAACACATTTGTCACGCTGCCAGATAACTTAGGGCTGACCTCATCACGTAAATCGTTGTGACTGACCTGAGCGGTGACACTGGCACTTGTGCCTTTTTTATCAAACGCACTTAGGCTTTTAACTTCAACGGACCCGCCGATGGCATCTCCATCCATGTCTGGGGTGACGGACTTTGATACTTCCAAGGTTTGAATGAGTTCAGATGGTATAACGTCCAGCGCAACCGAGCGTGCGCCGCCATCCGGAGAGGGTACGTTTAAACCATTAATCGTTACATTATTTAAGTTAGGGTCAATACCTCGTATTCCCACGTAGCGCCCTTCGCCTTGGTCCCGTTCGATAGACAAACCAGGTAAACGTTGTAAGGCTTCTGCGGCGTTTTGATCAGGAAATTGACCAATGGCATCTGAAGAAACTATCGATTTAATGCTATCAGCACTGCGCTGTTGATTTAGTGCGCTTGCTTGTCCCGCTCGTTGGCCATAGACGATAATATTTTCTAAATCTGCGCGTTTCCCTACTAGTACAAAGTCTTTCGCTAAGATCTCACCAGACTTAATCTCAATAGGGACCTCAAGCGTATCAGCACCTAAGTATGTTATCTCTAGGGTATATTGCCCTTCAGGTAGATTGGTAAAACGAAATGAGCCATCACGCCTAGATACCGTGCTCAAACCCAATTCTTTTACTGTGATTTGCGCGCCAGAGAAATAGCTTGTTTGACTGCTATCTGTTAACAAACCTTGTAGCTTCCCCGCTTCTTGGGCTACGGCCGATAAACTGAGTAACGCACTCATGCACGCTATAGTGAGAGTCGACTTTTTGATTGGCATCCTGTTTCCTCGATTTAATGGTGTCAGTGATATAGCTGATTAATTGCCCGTCAAACTAGTCAGGACGTATGACAGTTTCATGAACACCTTGGCTGTCTTACCGCCATCTCAGCGACTTAGGCGCATATTCGAGGTTAATTTGCTGGTAATTGAGCCTATTTGACCCCTCACCGTTCACGTAAATACGCTTGCTAGGCGCTATTTTCACGTAATTATAATGTGTGAAAGTTCATTCAACTGTCACTTAGCTGAGCCAATATGACCTCTTTAGTATTAATGCTTTATGTCAGGATCAGGTTTTGTTGTTTGAGAAACCCACTATGAATATATCTTTATTAAGTCGTCACCAGAATTTGGTGTCGCTCATTGCGGCATGCCTTTCGCTATCAGTAAGCTTGAGCTTTGGTTTGGGGCAATTGAAAGACTGGCAAGAGATCAGCTGGCTAGATATTTTAGGCGAAGGCAGTATCGCGTTGCTCTCACTGTTCTGGTTGTTTTTTATTTTAATTAGCCGCCCACCAGGGCGTGTGACGACAGGCTTAGTACTGGGTTTAAGCTGCTTTATGTTTTCTGCCTTGCTGGATTTATTTGATGAGTTTGTGCATTACCAAGCAGCCGCCGCTGGGCTGAGTTTGATTGAATCTATCCCCGCAGGTATCGGCATGCTGATCATGAGCTACGCACTGTGGCATTGGCATCAAGAACAACTTGCGTTAAACCGTCAGCTATGTCGCCGTGAAGCGAATACCCGTGAGCATGGGCAAATTGATTTTATTACCCAACTGTACCGCGCCGACTATATGCGCGGGCAAATAGACATGCAACTGCGTACTAAAGACGACAGCCCTTTTTCGATCATGATGTTAGATATTGATAATTTTGACCGTTTTAACCGTCAATTTGGCCCTCAAGAAGGTGACAGGTTATTGCGTGAAATATCAGAGCTGATTTTAATGAACCTACGCAATACGGACTTGGCATGTCGTTATGCTGGTGATCGATTTATTTTATTGTTGCCAGGTACCGACTTAACACTTGCCAATGAGCTCGCACAGGATATTCGCCAAGCTATCTCTCATCTTGCTTTTAAGCCTTATGAACAAGCATCACCGATTTTCCACTCTATGACGATTGCCACTGAAGCAGCTCGAACCGGGGACGCGGTTGACAGTATTATCAGTCGGGTTAATCGACGCCTTGATGACTCTAAGCAGCATGCGTAAATGACGCAGCAAGTGACAGCATGTCGCCCACGATACCTCAGCCTAGAGGACAAATGCTTACCTGCCCATCAGCTTGCGGCAAGTTTAATGGACTTGGCAATCAGCCGAGGAGCGAATAAAGAGCGTTTTTTGCGAGGCACAAAGATTTTCTATCAAGATATTAAATTAGGACGCGCTCTGCTAAGCCCAGCCCAATTACTAGGGTTAATGGCCAACGTTCAATCTCAGGTAGCCAGCCATGATTGTTCATTTTTGCTTGGGCGACGAATATTTCCCGGTAATTACGGACATATTTCCAATGCCTTGCTACACAGTCGTGACTTAAAAGATGCTCTGCGTTTATTGCAGGTCTTTCGGTTGCAGATTTGCCCCTTTATGCACGCTTATACCTACCGGGATAATCAACAGCTGCACCTAGTATTCAACGATGCTTTAGGGTGTGCTGCTCAATGGCAATTTATTACCGAAAGTTATTTTACCGCACTGGTGGCTGGCACTCGCCTCTTACTTGATCGTAGAGTGCCCTTTCATTTTGACTTTCCCTTTGCCAGACCAAGGCATATACAGGAATATGAAGAGAACCTAGGTTATCGACTTAACTTCTCTCAACCATTATTGCGTATCCGCGTTGATTTACCTTGGCTAGATGCGCCTTTTTTGCAACAAAGTCAGAGCCTTAAATGGCATGCTATACAGCAATTAAAACAAAGCGAGTCAACACGACTTGGTTTTATCGAAGCCATCAGAAACCATCTGCGTCATCATCGTCAGCAAACCCTACAAGATACAGCTAACGCCTTTGGTATGAGTCCAGCAACGCTAAAACGTAAGCTAAAGCTTTACAATATACGCTTCCAGCAACTGCAAGATGAGTTAGGTATGCAGCAAGCTATTCATTTACTGCAAGTGAAAAAACTGAATAACGAAGACACAGCGCACCTAATGGACTTCTCTGATGTGCCCAATTTCAGGCGCGCCGTTAAACGCTGGACAGGCTCAACCCCAAGTCAATTACGCCTATAATACT
>OJDH01000162.1_pt1 | contig 50894 bp, 45 predicted proteins | sample 1592761 | NCBI WGS metagenome assembly OJDH01 (sample SAMN05416855, study PRJEB24817) | seawater metagenome | isolation source: Sea water | place: Canada:Atlantic | collected 2013-11
TTAACGAGCTTAACCGTAGAATAACTATGCTCTTCACTCGTTGCAAACCACATGGTCTTGTATGTTCCCGACATACTTAAGACATTTCCTCCATCCATGGAGGTCAGATGTAGCGAATGTCATTAATGCACGACTATATGGATATAGGAGGTAGGGCGAAGCAGGATGCTAGAGCCGAGGAGCAATTAATGACCTTGCCTCAGGACCGCTAAACTCTCGCTGAGAGATCAAATCTTTATACTGATTGGTATAAGTAACGTCCAGTAATTGAGGTCATGGTTATTCCAATCCTATACCCTCTCTTGCTGATTCGTTATGATAGGGCTCACTCTCAACTAAGATGAACATCAAAAATGAAAATGATTTTGGCCGTAGTGGTTATCGCAGGTGTAATTTTTTACTTTTTTACCAGTATGAATAATCAAAAAGCCTCGCAGGAAAACATTGAAATCGGCGCAAAGTTTTTAGCTGAAAACGTAGACAAGGAAGGGGTGATTGAAACTCTATCTGGATTGCAATATAAGGTCTTAACCAAAGGCGATGGCACCGTACATCCTAAAGCAAGCGATACAGTGACAGTACATTACCACGGCACTCTCATCGACGGTACGGTTTTTGACAGTTCAGTTGATCGTGGTGAGCCAATTGCCTTCCCACTAAACCGTGTCATTAAAGGTTGGACCGAAGGGGTTCAGCTAATGACTGCTGGTGATAAAGTCCGCTTCTATATTCCAAGCACGTTAGCTTACGGTAATCGCAGTACAGGTAAAATAGTGGGTGGCTCAGTACTAATTTTTGATGTCGAATTAATCAGCATCGATTAATCGTTAAAGCCTCTCTACAGAAATACATTAACGCGCCTTCATGGCGCGTTTTTTGTAAACCAAGGCGTATAACACTATCTGATTAAATCGCACAGCTAGTGACTACAAAGTGAAAATTGCAACCTTTAACATGCTCTATTCAATAATCTTTAATGGGAAAAGATGAGGGAGAATAGTTTCTCCCTCATAAAGTATCGTTATCAAGAACAGTGAAAAACGATGGCCTAACTATGACAAAACAATGGAAACTTAGTTGGCACCAAGGTCATTCCAGACAGAGGCAACACCAGGCTCTTCACCTTTTGTCCACCACTTAGCCTGCCAAGTACGTCCATTGTGAGTGGTTTGCTCGCCGCCGTTATAGGCAACACCTGCATTCCACCCCATTTCAACATTACTTTGCAGTGTCCACTGTTCAGCCGTTACTGTCGGCTCATTACCTTTAGTCCAATATTTAGCTTTCCAGACCAAGCAGTTATGGCTCACAATCTCACCACCATTGTAGGTAACGGCGTTATCCCAAGCAGGATGATTTCCTGCATCTGGGTCGCTTGTCTCACAACCACCATTTGTGGGAGCTTTGACGGTCAACACGGTTTGAGCCGATGCATCAAGGGCACCATCGGACACTAATACATTTAAGCTATAAGTTGTATCTTCAGTCACTGTAGGTGCTGTCACCACAAGGGAATCACTAGATTGACCCGTTGCCGTTAACCCAGCAGGTACTGTCCAGCTATAGGTTAAGCTATCGCCATCGGCATCACTGGCTGTCGCTGCAATACTGACCTGCTGAGCAGAGTCTACGGTGACTGCAGAGTCGAGTGAGACTTGCGGTGCTCGGTTAGCTTGTGCCGCCATGTTGGTTACCGATGTGGTAGCTGTTGCTGATAAGCCTTCTGGATCTGTCACCGTTAGCGAGAAACCATAAGCAACATCAGTATCGGTTGCATTGAGACTTAAACTTGCTTGCGCCATGTCAGCATTCACAAGTGTCACAGCTGGGCCAGATGTTTGCGTCCAAGCGTAAGTCAGCCCTTGGTTTTCTGGATCTCGAGACAAACCGCCATCAAGCACGACTTCACTTGGACCGGTGACATTCTGAGCACTGCCCGCATTGGCAATCGGTGCCTTATTCACTGGCGGCGTTGTGCCCTCTCCATGACCTAAGCCTTCATGCATGGCATTGAGGATGTCACCATTATCCGCGTCGATCTCCCAAGCGAACACGCCACCGAGCTGATTAGCCGTAACATACTGACCTTTAGCAATGACAGAACGCGCATTATCAAACGTGATTAAATCCCCTGTTGATGGCTTAAAGACGTAAGGTGCTTCAGCAACTTCATCATACTCATACTGCCATTCACCCGACATGTACTCATTGGCTATCTGACGGTAATCAACCACACCATCTTCCCAGGTCCCTTTCACTTTACCTGTTGCTGTGCCTGTAAACGGATTGCCACCTTGGTAACCGCTAACGCCAGTCCAGCCACGACCATACATGGCAGCACCGATGACGATTTTCTCAGGCGTCACACCTTGTGCTAACAATGCATTCACGCCGATTTGAGTGGTATTCTTAGTATCAGGCTTCCAACTAGCAGCATAAAGTGCAGTCTGGTGGTTTAAGTCAGTGTTTGACCATCCACCGTAAAAGTCATAACTCATCAAGAAGATGTTATCCATGTACTGCTGCGCTGCTTGATAATCCACCATGGCTATCTTATCTGCACCAGCACTAATCGCTGATGTAAGCTCATAGGTTTTACCTGTCTCAGCACTCAGCGCATCTAACATGGCACGAAGATCTTTCATTAAGAGCACATAGGTTTCACCGTCTGTCTCAGGATTGCCTAAGTTCGGATTCGCTCCGTTACCACCAGGGAATTCCCAATCAATATCGACACCGTCAAAGAACTTCCAGGTTTGCAGGAACTCTTTAACCGAGGCAACGAAACGAGCACGCTTCACATTATCATCGAAAAAATAGAAAGGGTCCGACAGAGTCCAGCCTCCAACAGAGGGTAGGATCTTCAAATCAGGTTGCGCTTGCTTAAGCGCCATCAACTGACCAAAGTTGCCCTTGTAGGGATCTGAATGCTCACTCACTCCACTTTGAGGCATCTGCACTGCCGCCCATGGATCATGAATCGCCACCTTAAAATCTTCCCGTCCACTACAGGCGCGCTGCAATGCTTGGAAGCTACCTTCAATCTCTTTTAAGCTGTCATTGATGCCATCACCACCACAGATTGGCGTGAAGCCATAGAGGATATGAGTCAAATTTTTAGTTGGCATCTTATCCACGGGGAACTTACGTCCGTAAACACCCCACTCAACAAAATAACTCCCAACCACCTTGCCTGACTTATTGGCATAAGGCCTATTATTCTCACCAAATTGGGTATCTAGCGGTAATAGGTGACTGCCATCAGTATCGGCAACGAGGATCTCTTTCACATCACTTAACGTACAACCATCGGCATTACATAACGCCACTTGCATCTGGTAGCGACCACCTTGGCTGATGTTAAATGTGGCAGAACCTGACGCCGTTGAAGTGCCCGACCAGACCTCAACGCCGTCAAATAGTACCTTTGCAGTGTCACCTAGCTCACCACTCCATAAGTTCCAATTTACAGACACTTCTGCGGCGTCTTTAATTGTCACAAGTTGGTTATAAGCCGTGGCAGCTTGGTTTACTTCTATGATGGAAAACTTAGTTTCGCCCCAACCTATGGTCGGCTTCCCTGGCGTTGCAGCATAAGCTGATGTGGAAAGAGTACTGGCGACGATAAGCGCTGCCAGAGAGAGTTTAGTGTTAATCATAGGGTGTCCTTATTGCTTTTATTTTTATAAATTATCAATAAGGCAAGCAAAGCATGAACAGGAGTAAAACCCATTCTTAATACCATGAGCATCTGAGACGTGACCTTTTCGGTTCTTAGTGTCGTCAAATACCACATGAAGAAACTTCCTGTAACATCCCCGCTATCATAGGAACAATACTATTTTGAGAATGCGACCTTCTCAAAACTATCCCCTTAGACCGGAAGCTTTGCGTCCCAACCTTTCAATTGGTTTGCCTTTGTACATATGTAAGTTACTGCGCTAGATGACAACGCTGTCATCTACTATTTAGAATAGACTTAATTTGACTTGATATGCAACACAATAATTTAACATATTTTAAATTACTGATTTTTATAACTTAAAATGTGATTATTTTACTGTTTATTGCTAGAGGTGAGTTTTAATGAAGAAAAGGAGTTCATTTGATTTGCATGAAAAACAGGAAAGGCATCCATTAAATTTGGATGCCTTTAACCATGAAAAAGCATTGGCTTTTTACGCTTCGTAACCGAACGGATCATCGATTGAGTGAGCGGGCTTAGTGAACCAAACCGGACCAGTGTCAGTCATGTAAAAGTGATCTTCATGACGTACACCAAATTCACCAGGAACGCATAGCATGGGTTCGTTACTAAAACACATGCCTGAGGCGAGTGGGGTTTGATCATTAAGCACTAAATAGGGCCATTCATGGATATCTAAACCGATACCATGACCGGTGCGATGAGGTAAACCTGGTACGTTATAACCTGGACCAAAACCTGCCGCTTCAAGTACGTCACGCGCAGCTCTGTCTACACTGGCGCAAGTGGCACCAATTTTAGCGGCATCAAATGCGGCAATTTGCGCATCTTGCTCATATTGCCACAACTCACGCTGGCGAGGACTTGGAGTACCAAATACAAATGTACGGGTAATATCAGAGTTATAGCCCTGTAACTGACAACCTGTATCGATAAGCACTGTATCATTTAAATCCAGTACTTTAGGTGATTTAACCCCATGTGGATAGGCACTGTCTTCACCAAAGAGGACGATACAAAAGTACGAACCAGCAGGTGCGCCTACGCGTTTGTGAGCCTCATTAATAAAGGCCTCAACTTCACCGACAGTGATCCCTTCACACAGAATACGAGCAACGGCTTTGTGCACTTCTAACGTCATGTCTTTCGCACGCTGAAGCAGGCTAAGTTCTGTAGCAGACTTGATCATACGACACGTTGCTGTGACTGATTTAGCATTCACATAATCAAACTGGCTGTGGGCTTGACGCACGCCATCAAAGATAAAGAAGGCAGCAGATTCATCGATGCCCACTTTGCCGCTATCAATGCCCATCTGTGCTAATACATCACCAAATAAAGCATAAGGACTTTCATCTTCCTGCCAAGTGTTCACCTTGCCTTCGATGACCATAAAGCCTAGCAGCGTGTCCACTTCAAATGCTGGTGCGATATATTCAAGCTCACCCTTTGCAGGAATAATGGCACCCACCATACGCTCACTGGCATACCAGCGTGTGCCAGTGTAGTAGTATAAGTTGGTTCCCGCATTAACGTAGATAGCTTCAATTCCCTGAGCAATCATTAATGCTTGGGCTTTTTCAATACGCCCGGTAAATTCTTCATGACTGATAGGCCCTGTGCCTTGAGTCATGTCGGTTAATTTTGCTAGCTCTTGCTCTGCGGTTGAACCGCCTACACCTAAGGTCATCTGCTTACCCTTTTATATTTTTTATATCAGGAAAACGCTACGTAGTTCCTGACTTTGTCGCTATTTGTCTATGACCTTGCTGACCAGTCATAAAATCAGAATCTCTTTTTAGCATAAAATATACAAAGTGTCAGTGAATAGTTTTTTCATCACCCAGCAAGCTCACGTGTTAACTCACATCCAAGGCATTTGAGTTGCTTTTAGCGTATCGCCACCACGCTATCAACAAAAGTTGTAATGCGATGAAAGGCAAGCAGATATTGAGCAGCAACTGCCAACCTAATTGATGAATAACCCAGCCAGCGCTGAGAGAAGCCAGCGCTTGAGATCCAAACACTAAGGTGTCATTCAACGCCTGTACCTTAAAGCCCTCTCCTTCACGGTAACATTGAGGTAGCAACACTGTGCCACCCACAAACAATAGATTCCACCCTAGCCCTAGCAGTACCAAAGCGCTCCAATAATTCAACAATTCACTGCCCATGAGCGCGACAACGATGGTCACCAGATAAGCGCCAAGGCCGACAAGCATCATTTTGGTGACTCCCCATTTGGCCACAAAGTAACCAGTAAAAAGAGAGGGAAGGTACATCGCAATAATATGGCTCTGAATAACCCACTTAGTATCCGCCAATGAGTAATGTTCAATATGATGCATATGCAAAGGCGTGGCAGTCATCACAAAGCTCATCATGGCAAAACCAATGATTCCGCCAGCAATGGCAACCCAGATCTTAGGTTGGCTCAAAATGGCCCCAAACGTTCGCACATCATTGTGGGTTATATCCGTTTGAGCGTGACTCAACTTGGCAGGTTCACGATAAAAACACAGGGTGATCGCCGCTAATGTGCAGATAAAAGTGAGAAAAACAAAAGCGCCCACATAGGGAACGTCGATAAGCTCGCTGCCAAAAACCGCCAGTTCAGGCCCTAAAAATGCAGCCACTAAACCACCAAGCAGAACTCGTGATGCCGCCTTGGCACCTAATGCTGGCTCCACCGCTTCCATGGCTGCAAAACGATATTGCTGCACGACGGCTCCGCCTGTACCAAGCAAAACACCACTGATGCAAAAAAGCGTAAAGTTACTGTCATAGGTGGCATAAGCTGCAATAAGCCCTGCAATAGCAGCCAGCACTGAACCTGAGATGAAGATAGATTTACGACCAAAGCGACGCATCAATTGCGTCACTGGCAATACTGATATCGCCACTCCTATCACCATTGCAGTAATCGGCAGTGTCGCCAAACCGGGTTCTGGCGCCAGTTCAATACCAATAATGCCCCCGAGCAGCATCATCATCGGTGCTGCGCTCATTGCAAAAGCTTGAGCTAAGGTCAAAATCCACACATTAAATGGCATTTAACACTCCCGTTAAGCCCAATTTATCATTCACTCTAATCTAATTGATTCAAACAAAAATGTACTAATTAATAACAAGTAAAATGTTTCAAAGTTTACACATCTTGTCTGTCCACGGCTAAAAATCATCAAGCATGAACTTCCCTCACCTGATTTGAACTGCGATAATCGGCCGCAATCCTATAACGAAAAACAGTGATGAGCGTCTCATAGTCAGTTCATCAATCATAACCGGAGCCTCTATGACACCAACGATAGCCTCACGCCTTAATGCAGTACGCAGTGAAATGGCAAAAGAGAACCTCGACGCTTTTATCATCCCTCGCGCCGATGAATATTTAGGTGAATACGTACCTGAGCGCAATGAGCGTCTGCAGTGGATAAGCAACTTCACCGGTTCTGCGGGCATGGTTATTGTGCTAAAAGACAGCGCCGTGATTTTTGTTGATGGTCGTTACACAGTACAAGTTAAACTACAAGTAGATAGCGAGCTGTTTCAATATCTAAGCCTGACCGACACACCACAAATTCAATGGTTAACCGACACCTTAACGGCTGATGCCCGTATCGGTTATGACCCACGTTTACATCCTCTTAGTTGGCAGAAAAAAGCACTATCAGAGCTCACCAAATCCTCCATGCAGCTTGTGGCGGTTGAAGAGAATCCAATTGACCTGAATTGGCAAAACAGACCTGCAATATCAAACGCACCCGCTATCTTATTTGATGCTAAAAGTGCAGGAAAAACCAGCCAACAAAAACGCCTTGAGATAGGTAAAATTGTAGCGAAATCTGGCGCAGACATGGCCCTTATTGCCGCTCTCGACTCTTTCTGCTGGTTATTGAATATTCGTGGCAACGATGTGCCTCGTCTGCCAGTGATTTTAGGCTCAGCCCTGCTTCATGCAAACGGAGACATGGTGCTATTCACTCAGCTGGATAAACTGCCAGCTGGCATTGCAGCCCATGTAGGGGAAGGAGTCAGCTTCAGAGCCGAAGCTGAGCTACAGTCGGCATTGAATGAGCTATCAGGCGTTAAACTACTCGCCGACCCAAATTCTGCCAACGCTTGGTCACAGCTTACCGCCGAGCAAGCAGGTGCCAGCTTAATTGCCGGTTTCGATCCGGTATCGTTAACCAAAGCGCAGAAAAACCCCAGTGAACTTGCTGGCATCAAAGCCTGTCATATCCGCGATGGCGCAGCTGTTACACGCTTTCTTGCTTGGCTTGATGCAGAAGTCGCAGCGGGTAATTTTTATGATGAAGGCCAACTGTCCGATAAACTGGAGACATTCCGATTAAGCGATCCACAATATCGTGAGCCCAGTTTCGATACGATCTCAGCGGTAGGTGGTAACGCCGCAATGTGTCATTACAACCACAATAATGGTATTCCAGCATTAATGACCAATAACAGCATCTACTTGGTGGATTCAGGGGCTCAGTATCTTGATGGCACCACAGATGTGACGCGCACTATCGCTATCGGACAGGTCAGTGATGAACAGAAGAAGATGGTCACCTTGGTCTTAAAAGGTCACATTGCATTGGATCAGGCACGTTTTCCTCGCGGCACGACGGGGCAACAATTGGACGGCTTTGCTCGTCAGTACCTCTGGCAACATGGGTTTGATTACGACCACGGCACAGGTCATGGTGTAGGTCACTTCTTAAGTGTGCATGAAGGACCACAGCGTATCGCCAAAAACAGCAATGATGTTGCGCTTCTCCCCGGCATGGTGCTCTCTAACGAACCCAGTTATTACCGCGCCAATGAGTTTGGTATTCGTCTGGAAAACTTAGTCTATGTTCGCCCGTGTGAAGCACTGGCTGGTATTGAGCGGGAGATATTTGAATTTGACGCGCTCACGATGATCCCAATGGACTCTCGCCTTATTGAAAAGAGCCTACTCACCGATGCGGAAATAACCTGGTTTAACGATTATCACCAACTCGTTTGGACCAACCTATCACCATTAATGCAAGGTGATGAATTGGCTTGGTTGAAAAACGCCACTAAAGCTATTTAAAATAACAACATAAAAAGCGGCCTTCTCAAGGTCGCTAAGCCCACAAATCCTAGGAATAACGTCATTCAGGCATTACTGTTAAACGCGTTGTAAACTTGCTATACTCCGCCACCGCCATTTTGATGGCATTTTCAGTAACTCCAGACAAAATTCGCTGGCGTATGAATTGGTTTATTACAGGAAACCCAAGATGAGATTTGAATCTTTTAGTTTTGCTCCCGAGATTTTGCGCGCTATCTCTGAATGTGGTTATCAGAAAATGACGCCAGTTCAACAAGAAGCGATCCCGACCATTCGTCGTGGCCAAGATGTGTTAGCCAGTGCCCAAACAGGTACGGGGAAAACAGCCGCATTTGCGTTGCCTATTTTACAGAGAATGATAGATAAGCCGAGTGAGACTCAACGTTCTAACACTCGCGCGCTGATATTGACTCCGACTCGTGAGCTAGCAAGCCAAATTGCTGACAATATCAATGATTACTGTAAGTATTTAGAAGTGTCTGTTTTAACCATCTACGGTGGTGTAAAACTTGAAACTCAAGCACAAAAAATTAAACGTGGCGCGGACATTATTGTCGCGACACCAGGTCGTTTACTCGAGCACATCCAAGCGTGTAACTTGAACCTGTCAAACGTCGACTTTCTCGTATTAGATGAAGCTGACCGTATGCTAGACATGGGCTTTATTGCCGATATCCAAAAGATACTGCAATCGGTGAATAAGAGCAGCCAGAAGATGTTGTTCTCGGCCACGTTCTCTTCATCAGTTAAAAAGTTAGCTAATGACTTATTAGTTAAACCTAAGCTCATCTGCGTTGATAAGCAAAACACCACCGCTGATACTGTCAGCCAAGTGGTTTATCCAGTAGAACAACGTCGTAAGCGTGAACTAGTTTCAGAGTTGATCGGTAAGAAAAACTGGAAGCAAGTACTGGTCTTTACAGCAACGCGTGATGCAGCAGACAAGCTTGTCAAAGAGTTAAACTTAGATGGAATCACTTCATCAGTTGTCCATGGCGAAAAAGCTCAAGGTAACCGTCGTCGTGCATTACGTGAGTTTAAAGAGGGTAAAGTCCGCGTATTAGTCGCAACTGAAGTGGCGGCTCGTGGTCTGGATATTCAAGATTTAGAGTATGTAGTTAACTACGACCTACCATTCCTAGCTGAAGATTATGTTCACCGTATTGGTCGTACTGGTCGTGCAGGTAAGTCAGGTGTTGCCATCTCTTTAGTCAGCCGTGAAGAGGAACGTACCTTAGCCGATATCGAAAAGCTTATCGGTAAAAAGCTACCTCGTATCACCATCCCTGGCTATGAAGTGGGCAGCCGTGAGCTATTGATTAAGCAACTACAGACTCGTCGTAGCTTCGCCAAGAAGCAGCACCGTCAAGATAACGTATCTGAGCAAGTAGTCGCTGAACGCAACATGCAAGGTCGCCGCGTAAAAGTGAAAAACTCATCTAACGCTAAGATTAAGAAATCTAAATAAGCTTATACAAACTTAATTAGATTAATGCCGCTCCCACATGAGCGGCATTTTTGTATGAGCTTTTTAAGATTTAGCTCTCAAGCGTAAATCACTGCAACAAAATCTTAGCTTCCTCGGTCTGTTCAGCATATCAATTTCATTAGGAAGTAAACCAAGATGTTCACCAAAACACTGACCGTACTACTGCTCTGTTTAACTAGCCTCTCTTTTCATAGTGTCGCTAAGCCCATTGCCAGCGATGAACTCAATGTTATGCCGTTAATGAATGGCCAAACCTTACCCTCTGCTCAGGTGAAAAACCTCGCTGGTGAGACGGTCGATCTATTAACCTTAACCGATGGAAAACCCAGTATTATCTTCTTCTATCGTGGCGGTTGGTGTCCATTTTGTAATTCACAAATGGGTCAATTAAAAGAGATAGAGCCAAAGTTAATAGAGATGGGATTTCAGCTTATTGGGATCTCCCCTGACAGCCCTGAAAAACTAAAAGCCTCAATGATAGATCAAGAGCTCTCCTACACTCTATTGTCTGACACCGATCTTAATGCCATGCAAGCCTTTGGCCTCGCTTACTACACCAGTGAAAAAACCACCAAGCGTTACTTAGCTAAGTTAAAGCTCGATAACCTACTCAAGGTCACGCCAGAAGGTGATAAACGCTTGGTTTTACCTGTACCCGCTATCTATATCAGTGATGCAAAAGGACTTATCCACTTTCAATATGTGAACCCTAACTTTAGAGTGCGACCCGCGGCAAAATTAATAGAAACGGCAGCGAGTTTAGTTCCTATGTAGGTTATAATCCCCACTTTCATAGAACAGAATAGAACTGAATAGAAACTCAATGACAGAGCAAACCTATAATCAAGCCCTTTTGGAACTCGTACAAGCAGGGCTTGCTGCGCTCGAACAGAGATCAGCTAATACCAGTGCAATTAATACAACCACAGCTGAAAGTCACTTTCTATGCAGTTGGATGGTTCAAGCATTAAAAGAGCGCCGTTTTGCAAAATTAGTCGCAGATGATCTGACTCACTGGATCAGCATTGCAAGAAGCATGGGCGCAGGTGCTCAGCTGCCATTAATGTTTAAGCGGATCAACACGCAATACAGTGCAGTAGTGAACTCAAAGCACTTAGGTGATGCCCTACAAGCAATGCTGACCGAACTCGAACAAAATGACTGGCTGGTGATTCTAGATGCCGAAGTCGACACTAAGCTTAAATTAGCCAGTGATGGACGCAACAGCTTGATAATCTCGGCTGAACAGTATCAAGGACGCATCAAAGAGCACAAAATCATTAAATCAATCACCCTGTACGTGCGCGCTGATGAGCAGTTATTGGCACAAGCAGCCACCAAACATGGTTTATTAGTGAGCCAGGGCAATAAGAAGTCCAGCTTGATTAAGCATCATAAAGCGTACCGCGTCTTTCCAGGCAATAAGCAACCCGCTTTGGCGCTGTTACTGGATTAACAGTTCCTCCCCATAACAGATTTATTGGCCTTCGAATGAAGGCTGATGACATTTTCTCAATTTTAAGTTTATTATTTTTGGAAGGTATTTCTGTAAACCATACCTTCATCGTTATCTATCACCTGCGGTGAGATTTTGTGCAGATGCTTCTGTTCATCTATCTCTTCGCGTTAGCTTTACTTGGTAAAATGTTATAACTCGTTTCAGCCTAAAGTTACCTAACCTTCAATTAAGCCGTGTTGGCTGGTATTGTGGAGATTTAGATTAACTTTTCACCTCGCTTAGATTAACAATACTTTAAGAAAATATTTTTGTGAGCAAAATCAAACTCTAAAACTGATCGGCATGCAATCTTATCCCTTGGTATTTAATGAGCTAAGGTTTCCCCATGGAGTTTGTAAAGAGTGTCCCAGCCCTTTTTTCAGTGCTGATGAGTATCGCTGGTGTTCCAATTGTCGTTGCTATTATTGGAGTCATGATAAAAAGTCTGCAAGGTATCTATAGACCAGAATAATATTCATTGATAACAAAGTCTGCACCACAGAATCAGCTAGCTTCAAATGAAGCTTGATCACATTTTCTGATCTGGTTCATTTGGCTGATTTGGTATTGGTTAGGTTATTTAAGACCATACCTTCATTGATATTTATCGCTTCCCAGCGGGGGATGTGCACTATTTCTTAGAGAAGGTTCTACGAACCGCCGCAAGCACGTCTGACCTCCAGGGATGGAGGAAATGCAGAAAAATGTCTGGAACATTTTCTGCCATGTGGGCTCTACCAAAACAAATAGCCTCCCTGTTAAAGTGCCTGTTCGGCATCCCAGCCTCTCGCTCGAAGAGTATCACTACGCGATACCGCACCTTCACTTGCTGATTTACAAGAATAGTATCTCTTCGATTTGGCTTCGTCAGTAACTTAACATCCGAATTTCTGACTAATTTCTGACCCAAAGTTAGCTAACCTTCGAATGAAGGCTGATTACATTTTCTATGTGTTAACTTTTATCTGAATTGGTGTTGGGTGTGTTGTTGAATCTTGTATCTTCATTGCTGCTTATCGCCTCCAGCGAGGTATGTGCAGCTACTTCAGTGACACGACACCAGTATATCCCTATAGCCTCGGCCGTGACGTCCATGTCACGGACGGTCACTGCCGCATCTACACCTGTTCATCTATCTCTTCGATTTAGCTTTACTTGTTGGGATTTGAAACTGATTTCTGCCCCTTTATCAGTTTCACCACAAGAAGTATTGAGTAGCAGAAGTCAACCTTTGCTAATAGAAAATCTAATGTTAAAAGCTTATGCATAGCCTTATCTTTTGATGACACAGCCCATCTTTGCACTAGCTGTACATATAAACAGTTATAATAAGCATTGTGAATTTTCAGCATTATTTTGGTGTAAGAAGGAAAGCGATTTAGAGTTAACAACTGCTAAGTGGCTGTTTAAAAACATTTCTCCCCAATAGTTAAATCAAATCACGTCACAAATAAGTAAATTCTGGTTTTTACCATCAGAAAAGTCAGTAGACTCGCAGTAAAGCGCACTTTAAGCTGTTGATTTAAAATATGTTTTAAGTTAACTTGTTCGCATGAGATTCACTAGGCTGACTGTTCTTATTCGGAATTCAGCCTAATATACTGTTATGTATCAGGTGCAAAATGGACATAGTACTAAAATTACTAATAGGATTTACTCTCCTAATACCTTTTAATTGTTTTTCATCAACAGAGCCTTATGTGCAATTACTATGTGATGAAGATAAGAAAAATATTAGTATTAATTTTTATCGGCTGGCAAACGACTTTGAGCAAAAATGGAATAAATTGAGAGCGGAAACGAATGGACCTACACCTACAGTTTGGAAATTACGTGACATGCGTACTATAAAACAAACTGATGAAAAAGGTTATTGGCAGGCATGGATTGAGTCGACAGATGTTATTGAGAGAAATTGTAAAATTGGGAAAAAAGAGTTAATTATTTCGTTCGGCATAATATCAGGTAATTCAAATAACCTTTATGGTCATTGCGGTGGTTGGTTTTCTAGTTGGATTAAGGTAAGTCATAATAATAAGCTTATTTTAAATGAGCAATTTGAGGACGGTTGCTCAGGAGATAGCATTATAACGAATATTGAGTTACTCGACGTTGAACAACCACCGAAAATAACAAAAATGAAATTAAAGGAATACTTCCGCCAGTAAATACATAATCGGGTAGCCGGAGGTATCTAATCTCCAGCCCCCACACCACCCTGCATGCGGCTCCGCACAGGGCGGTTCATTTAGAACACCTAATTCATTTTCTGATTAGGATATTGAACTGCGATCCATCCATCTCTCAGTGAATATAATCCTGCTTTCTTCAGATACTCATTGCTCAGCGCTTGCTGTATTCCTGGTGTTTTAGAGCTACGCCAAGGGCCTTTACTTGTGATACCACAAGCAACGGCTGCTTGGATCCTGACGCCACGTTTAAGTAAATTCTGCACCTTAGTCCGTGGTTTTCGCCACTGACGCCAGTAGCACATACGTACGCGACGACGGATCCAATGGTCCAAATCGACACATCCTTGGTAAGCATTGGCTATGCCAAAGTAGTTGATCCAGCCTTGCATGTATTGCCGCACTTTAAACAGCTGATACTCCATACTCACGCCCCAATTTCGGTTCGTCAGCCGTCTCATCTTTTGTTTGAAAATGTGCAATGTTTTAGCATGCCACTGGATCTTTCCGCGGTTAAATGTAAACCCTAGAAACTTGCTTTGACCTACCTTAACAACTTGGCTTTTCTGTTCATTAACAACCAGTTTTAGCTTAGTGGCAAGGTAGCGAGTTATGCTCTTGAGTACCCGTTCACCCGCTCGATGAGACTTAACCAAGATGATAAAATCGTCCGCGTAGCGGGCGAATTTATGCCCTCGGCTTTCCAGCTCTTTATCCAGACTATCCAACATAATGTTTGATAATAATGGCGAGAGTGGACCGCCTTGAGGCACGCCTTCGAAACTTGCTTCAAATTGGTCGTTGACCACAACGCCTGCACGTAGGTATTTACCGATAAGTGCCAACAGACGCTTATCTTTCACCTTGCTCCTAAGTTGAGTCATCAAGAGATCATGATTAACTCGGTCAAAGAACTTAGACAGATCAACATCGACGGCAAATTTGCGCTTCTGTTTGATGATATCCCTTACTTGCAGTACCGCTTGTTTTGCATTTCTATTCGGCCTAAAGCCAAAGCTGTTAGCCGAGAAAAATGGATCAAACAGCGGAGTGAGTATTTGAGCAATAGCCTGTTGTATCACCCGGTCAATGACATTAGGGATCCCCAATTTACGTTTACCGCCATCGGGCTTGTCGATCTCTACACGCCTGACCGCTGAGGGTTGATACTCACCCAGTTCTAATTGAGTTTTACACCGTTGCCAGTCGCCTTGTTGCATCCAGATCGGGAAAGCTTCGATGGTCATACCATCGATGCCTGGCGCGCCTTGATTGGCTTTAACTTGACGCCATGCTCGGTGTAGATTCTCAGGTTCGAGGAATTGTTGGAATAAATCGCTGTTGAAGGCCGGTTGCATATCAATAAGCTGCCGATAGTAATCGTCTGGCGACGTAGTGGGTATCGACAAGTTTGACAAGACTCCTCCTTCTTCTAAATGTTCAGGCCTTCACCATGTACCCACTACGCTGACGCGGGGTATGCTATCCCATCCATTACGATGGGCGTTGGGCTACTATGCCGTCTGCTGACTTCTGCTTAATCACATGCCAAGTTACCCCGTCATGCGCTATCGATTTCCATCTGTTTCGCTCTTTTCAGTCGATGAAGTTGAAAAGCCGAGGCACTTATAGACCAGAGCCTTACTGGTTACTAAGCCTTTTAAATCAGCAATCGCATGTTAAACAGATCTCCCCGCTCTTTATTAGTAAGCAGGAACATGAACTTTCTTTGCACTGCTGCATCATTTACGGTGGCCATTAGATCACGTGGTTTCGTCGTCTTGTGCCAACTCACCTCTAGCCTACGCCTCATATGATGTTCTTGTTCATCAGCTCGCAAATTTGCTAGCGGCTTCCTCCAGACCAACCCTCACGGATAAGCCCTTGCCATTCGCTAGTAGTTAACGTTTAATAACAGCATGTTATTGAACGGTGACCTTCCTACAGAGGACTTTCACCTCATTAGTTCATGCCCATGCTGGGCGTACACAAAGCATTCCAGCCGACGCCTACGGCGCTTCTGAATGTGACGTTATAACGCAGTGCCAGTCCATAGGAATCCAATTTTGATTATTGATCTACCAACAAAAGATGACTTTTATGATTCAGCGACTAACCTGCTTAATTTAGCTTGGGATCAAGTTATAGGCTTATTAGTTGAACATGATAATGTAACTGAAGATCCTGATGAAGAATCATTAGAAGTTACAGATTCTGAGCGTTATTGGAAAGCAACTAAACAAACGTTATCAATGTCATTATCTCTTGTTCAGCAAGGCGTCGAATTTTATGTAAAAGGGCGTATTGTTTCAGTGTCTCCTTATCTACTCATTTCTGGTTCTCCGTCTTCTTGGCCGAAGCAGTCAAAATCTGAAGAAAATATTTCTTTCTCTAGTTTTCGTTCTATAGATGCCCAAGATTTGATCAAAGTTCATGACACTGTTTACAAAGAAAAACTATCCAGTGAATTTGTTCAATGGAATAAAAATATGCGCGAACAAAGGAACAAGATAATACATACAGTCGACAAAAATCTTGTAGTTACACCAGAGAGTCTAATTGAATCTATTTTATTCGCTCACGAATATTTTATTGGTCAAAAAAGCTGGATTAAAAGTAGAAATACTTATCTAGTTAACTCACCATCAAATTCAACATTGTATGTCCAAAAAGACGATCTTAATGAGTCATATTTAGTAAGTGAGCTGTTAGCTGATGTTGAAGCGGTAACCTCATTTTTACCACCATCAAAAGTTAAAAGGTATCTGGGTTTTAATAAGAAAGGTCGTTCACTCCATTGTCCTAATTGCTATGACAAAGTATCAAATATGGACTTCTTTGATTACGATATTGCTGAGACACTATTTAAACCATATTACCAACTAGAATCGGGTGATTTTCAATGTGTTGTTTGCGATCAAAAAGGCACATTATTGAATGTTCAATGTTCAGAAGATGGTTGCGAAAGTTATTGTATAGACGAAAAAACAGGTTTATGTCTAGTGTGTGGTCATGAAAATGCGTTATAACAAGGCAATTAAACGGAAATAAAACAGTTGGTTAGATTCCGCTTATTGCGGCGTTACCGTTTATCCACTTGCCATACTTTCCCTAATAAGAGTCATCACTTTAAGAATTTTGACTCTAAACCATTTCTGTCCAAAAATGAGTTAGCTACTCGAAGAACCTAAATCGAAGAGATAAACAATCAGGTGTGAATGCGGCTGAGGGCGTTGGTGGCAAGGATGCCACCGTCGAGCTTACAGGGATTGTACTTGCAGCGTCCCGCAGAAGTATTTACACATCGGCCTGTTGCAAGCAATAAACACCAATTTGGCAATGATATTAGTTCAATTGCCAAGTACCAATCCAGCCCAATGAAACCAATTCCGGAAAAGGTATTTGAAACTTGCTATCAGACAAATCACAAAACTCTTGTCCAATTACCTGTTAACCCGAAGAACTTACCTTTGCCTAACTCCCGCCCTCGCAGCGCATCAATTAGCATATTTTTCATGATCTAACCTACTTAATCCCCATTAAGGTACCCATCAGTCAGTAGCGAGTAATGAATAAAAACTTGCAAACAAACACTATCAAATATATTCTTCGCTTACAAAAAACTGACCGATCGGTCAGTAAGTTTAAAAGCGATTGATAAACTCGCTTAGGTACGAATAAGTAACATGGACAAAAAAAAACAAATCATTGAATCCGCGATTGAGCTGTTTGCTACTACAGGCTACGAGAAAACTTCCATTGCAGCTATTTGTGAGCATTCACAGGTATCAAAGGGATTGGTTTTTCATCATTTTAAGAATAAAGAGGGATTACTAAGAGAAGTCTTTATGCGTATGGCTGAGATTATTAACGAGGTCGGCGACAATATTGTTGATGTTAATAAAGAGCTAGATCCTAAAGAGAAGTTGGTAAATCTTCTGGAGCAGATATTTTTATCGATGGCTTCTCCTGAACAGAGGTTGTACTACCAATTCGATTTTCAAGTTTTGTGTCAGCCTTCAGCACGGGCGATTTTGAAAGATTTATTCGACGAACGATATCAGTTAATGATGGTAACTTTTCAAGATATTTTATGCGATATACCCGCGGCTATGCCTTTTGTTGATAGCCAAATGTTAATCGCCGAAATAGATGGTATTGCCCTAAATTATTTGTTCGCTGACGATGACTATCCTCTAACAGAGCTCAAAGATCGATTCATCCAAAAACAGTTGTTATTACTAGGCCTTTAGCAAAAAAGTCCAATATGCACGATATAAAGAGTTAATTAAAATGAAAACACCTTACCAAATTCAATATGAATCTTTCTCTACCGCAGGCGGTATCTATGATGAGCGGCACGCAAAACTGTATGCTGAATTCGCAGACAACCTCATTGCAGATGGAAGCTTTTCTATCGTCTATGAAGGCGTGGCACATGCATGTTACACACCTATTACCGTAGATGCAGCACCACACTTAAAGTGCTACGTGTTAGCACCTTTAGCCGTGTTACCTGCTTATCAGAGAAAAGGATACGCTACGAGACTGATGGAGGAAGCAGAAAAGCAACTGGATGCTGACGTGATTTTTGTGATGGGCGAGACATATCATTATGGCAACCGTTACAATACTCCTCACAAGATTCAGCTTCCAGTGAAAACGTTAGCGCCACTAGAGAATTGGTTCGCTCGAGAGTTGACACAAGGTGCACTAAACGGCGTGGGTACATCGACTTCAAATATAACCGGCCCTTACGCTGAACCATTAATATGGAAACATCCTAGCGAACAAGTGTAGAATTTAGAGGTGATGTAGCCCCACGAGAAAGGGGCTCTTAGTACAACCTCATCTAGCTACCAGACCATTATAGCGAGTCAAAATAGGTAATATCTGAGCATATTATTAACTCGCTTGGCATAGGAATAAGTGATTCTAATTTTACGAATCTAAATGCGTTTGATTTTTTAGCCATCTACTCTTTCAAATTCAGATCTGCATTCTTTTTAATTAAATACGTGCCTAATCCCAAAATATACAAATAGAAATTTTTATCAGACAAGTAAGTTTTAAATCGAAAAAACAAATACTGCCCCCATAATAAACACACTATCTATCTGTTTTAAATCAATAATGGTGTCATATCATTGTTAAACCATGTTACTTTTGTCACTCGATAATGAGCCGTCATTACGTGTATGTATAGTGTTTGCCACTGAAATCTTAAATTAAGGGAGTAGTTTAATGTTTAGAGTATTTTTACTAAGTGTGTTTTTCTTCACTTCTAACCTTGTGAATGCTGGCCAGGATATTAATCAATTAAAACAGAAAGTTAAACATAAAACGGAAGTGATGGTTTTTGACAGCATTCATCTTACTAATATTGGGAATAAACTAAATACAGATACACTTTTACCTATTATCAATCTACTTGAAGAGTATGAACCTACAGCCATTGCGGTAGAATCCTTAAGAGCAGAAGATATCATTACCATGTTAAATGGTTCAGAAGATTATCAAGAGGCTCTATCAGCCTATGTTGGAGATACGTTGCTCTCGTTAGCCAAAGTAGAGCAGCAAAACTTAGGCATTTCTGCAATTGAAGCGATCAAAAAAATGAATCAACTGCTAGAAAACCCCGAGCTTAGTTTTGAGCAGATAATTGAGGTGATAAAAGTCGCCATTGCGGGATATAACCCAGATACCGCAGCACTTCATTGGAAGTATTTAGAAAAAAGCTCATCAACAAGTGCTTTGTCACACGAGTTACAAGAGTACCTCAACCAGCGAACATCGAGTAATAACGAGAGAATCACCATCGCGACAGCTTTGGCTGCAAAGTTAAATCTAAACCGCATTTATCCTATTGACGCTCACTTAGATAAAGATATCTATCAAGATATGGTTGAAAAGTTGATGCCGTCATATGAGAAATCTCAATATGTAAAAGACCTGCTTAACAGCGAATATATAACTAAGCCATACAAATTGAGCGACCAAGCGCTACTAACGGGTAATTGGCTACCCCTTTTTCTTTGGCTAAATAGTGAAGAGTACAGTGCTGATGTCATTAATCTAGATTGGGTTCAATTTGTTGATAAAGATTTAGATCCAAAAGCTGGCTTAGCAAGAATCGCGTTATGGGAAATAAGAAACCTTAATATGGCCTCGAATATAATGAGAATAGTGGCTAAGCATACTGGCGAAAGAATAGTGATTGTTGTAGGTTCTACCCACAAGGTCTTTTTAGAGCAATATTTATCAAACATGATAGGTGTAAATCTTATTCAATTTTCAGATTTTTCTTCTAAAGAAAGTGAGTAATAGCAATAATTCAGCTCTCGTCGATAATCATACCCTATAACTGTAAACTCAGGGATGGTAATCGGTAGCAGGGATGGATGAACCATCCCTGCTAATCTCACTAAGTTAATTTTTGTCCAATATTAGATTGATTAAAAGTTTAGTGATCAATGGCACGGTCAGGTAAAATCCACAGATAATCTGAACGACTTAATGTTTTAAGGCATGCCGTTTCTGGGGTGAGATACCCTAATAACTCAGGACAATCTGGATTCTGATAACTGGCGGTTCCCGCACCGTGATCAGCTGCTGTAGGCCAACCGGCTCGTACGTGACAATTTCGACAACTGGTCGCGACGGGATGGCTTACCCCTTCGATGTAAGGATTAACCGCAATATCCATCTCCCCTTTGTCATTTGGTGGCACTGCATAAGAGTCAGTCATTAAATAATGCTGCCAAGGACCTTGTGCATTAGGCAGTACTGGACGGCTTTTTCCATAGGGGTTATTGGGCTGACTAATCTCCTCATCATCTGCCCACCACACACTTTGCAGCGTCCAACTTGGCAATTCTTTGGTATTGACATGCATAGCGACGGTGACTAAATAGTCCCCCACATTAAAGGGTTGGCTATTCGCCCAATAGCTAGAGGCGGTAATAATGGCTTTGTCTTTATCATTAAAGCTAGCCCAATCAGCTTCGGTGACTTGATGAAAATAGAAGTCGTTAAGATCATAAACCATGGCACTCTTACTCACCGTTGGCATCATCGCGGGTATATCTTTTGAAGTGATACTCCCTGATGGGCAATACCAGCCTTTTTGATACTCCCTTACGCCATACAAGAATTCCACATCTGCTTTTTGGCCCACTTTTGTCCCAGAAGGATCAATGGCCACTAAGCTATCCCAAATCTCATAACCAGCGTAGTTTGGGTTGTTGGGCTTAATTTGGTTTTTCCAAACGGGTAACGCTGTTAATCCTTTTGCTTTCACTGGCCAATACATGTGCTTAGTGACAATGGAGCGCTGAGCAATGTCAACGTCTTGTTTATCTTTGTACTTTTTATCTAGTGTGGATTGTAAATACAGCTTTTGATCACGGATGCTGGCATAAGCTTCTTTACTGAGTGATTCTGTGGCAATCATGATATCGCCATTATTTTGGAAGTTTTTACCATCACCAATGGTCGGTTGCCCATGTGAGTCCAATGATATTGTATTTGGATACATGAGCTGAACTTCATTAGGGACACAATAGATGGGTGTTTGCGTACTCACGCTAGGGGTATTACCAAGGTTATGACCCCGCAATGATTTAGCCACAAAAGGTTTGGCTGGCTTTAAGCTTGGATCCGTAGGAGATGCTGAAAACACTGAGGTAGTGTTTCCCCAGCTATACCATAATGGCCAACCAGTTATGTTATCTGGCTGCATGATACCCGCCCACATTTTCCATGCGTGATCGCGAATAACAGCATCATCACCCTCATCGGTGGCTTTTTGTAACTCACCTAATTTCTCCATATAGCCAAATCCAGGTGGAAACGGCACATACTCATGACTATCTGAAGATTCATCCGAACATGCAGCACAAAACACAACTGATACTAACGCAGCGATTGCAGTAACTCTCATCATTAGTTCCTTTAATTATTATTCTAATCCTGTATTGACGACTATATCCCAAGCTTATAGGCAGAGGTATTACACACCATTACATCAACTTAAAGAGCAATGAAAACCTAAACTTAGGCCGCTGATTTTTAAATATCCTTAGAAATTATTGTTCAGTAAACGAAAAATGCTTCATTTTGGACACAAAAAAAGCGCCTAAGGCGCTTTTTAACTGAATTGAGTGAGTTCTATTTAACCAAAATCACTTAATTCAAATTTGGATTCTCCTTCTTCTCAAGCCCTTCTACGCCATCTAGTAAAGGTCCACTGCCATTAAGCTTAAGTTTGTCTGGGTCTAATAAGGATGTCGCGTCACCGGCAAATGAGTTGTTGCCCGTTAGCAGATCATTTAAACCGCCCTTCTCAGCATCCACTAAACCTAACTCACGTAGCATGGCATCAACTACCGGGGCATTGGCGCGATAGTTAAGCGCTGCAGTCGTGACCTGCTCAGCGATTCCACCTTGGCCTGATTGAGCATGAGCACCGCCTTGAGACGTCCCATTGCCAGCAGCACCGTAACCTTGCAGTATCTTAATCCCTTCTATGTTCTCAAGAGGCTTCACCGATTGCTTAATCACCTCAGGCAATGCCGCTATCGTGGCTAACGCACGGCGTAATTCAATCTGATCACTACTCAGTACATTCTCTGCTTCATAAAGGGCTTGCTTACCAGCAGCATCAACGGCAAAAACTTTCTCATCAGCTGCCGCTTGCAACATTTTCGCATCTGCCGCTGCTTTAGCTTCAATCAATATCGCACTGGATCTGTCTTCTGCAGCGCGCTTCTCAGCTTCGGCCTTAACAGTAACGCCGACCGCTTCACGCTCGGCTTCTTTACGAGCGTCAATCACTTCAATCTCTTTACTACGATTGGCGATAGCAACTTGACGCGTGGTCGAAACGGCTTCCTCTTTCTCTACTTTCAACTTCTCGGCTTCTGCGGCTTGAGCCCTTGCTGCAGACTCCTCTTCTGATTTTTTGGCTACCGCAATTTGCTTGTCTTGCTCAGCAACTTCAATATCTCTTAATTGCTTAATTCGAGACTGCTCAATCGCGTTACGCTTCTCAATTTCACGGGTCTCGATATCTTTGGTTTTCTCAATTTCTGCGGTTTCGATTGCGCGTTCTTTGGTGATCTCAGCTTCACGCTCCTCTTGAGTCTTCTGCGCTTGCTGCTTTAAAATTTCGGCTTTTTGCTCGGCGCGTTTAAAATCTAGCGCTTGCTGCTGGATCAATCGAGCCTCCTCTTCAGCTTGCTCAATATCAAGTGACTCTTTTTCAGCCTCTAAATTACGCATCTCAATCTTAATACGGTTCTCTTGCTCAATATCGTTGGTCTCTTTACGCTTCTCTTCGATGATTTTAGCAAGGCGAGCACGACCTTCTGCATCGAAGGCATTATTTTCATTGAAATATTCTAATTCAGTTTGATCGAAACCCGTCAGTGATACCGACTCCAACTCTAAACCGTTTTTCTCGAGATCATTGGCCACATTATTTTGCACTCGCTGCACAAAATCTGAACGTTGCTCATGCATCTCGATCATCGTCATCTCAGCCGCCACTGCACGAAGTACGTCGACAAACTTAGATTCCATCAACTTTTTAACTTCTTCAACCCGAGTGGTTCGTGTACCTAAGGTTTGTGCAGCCATTGAAATACCTTCGGCACTCGGCGCAACTCTAAGGTAGAAATCAGCCCTAACATCCACACGCATTCTGTCTTTAGTGATCAGTGCATCTTTTTGCATCTTCTCCACTTCAATGCGCAACGTATTCATATTTACTGCAATCGTTTCATGCAGTACGGGCAGCACAATCGCGCCACCATCTTTAACGATCTTCTCACCGCCAAAACCTGTTCTAACAAACGCTGTCTCTTTCGATGCTCGTTGGTATAGCTTGGCAAAAATCAGCCCGATCACGAGTATGCCCAATAAAACTGCACCAGCAATAATAAACACAAAGCTGCTACCCAATGTTGAGCCTATATCTTGAATTTGGTCCATTTTATTTCCCTTAAAATTTAACTATTTTTTGAATTTATAATCGTTCTGCTCCGCAGATCTATTTATGCCGCTATGTGACGGCCAGCCAATCAAACCCGATAGCAGAAGTCTTCACTTTGAAAGTGGCTGAATATTGAATATGGCTTAAGAGTCGAACTTAGCAGCTGACCAAACAGTGCCTTCGCGTTTAAGCAGGACAACCTGAGTTCCGGTTTGAAACTCGACCCCAGCCACTTCTGGCTCAACCAATACATAGTGCCGCTGTTGATATTGGTCTCTCACCAAGGCTTCGCTTGGGTTTCCCTTAATGGCACAGCCTAAAGTTACAGTACCCACACTGCCCAATAGCGTGTCGATAGACACGGCGCTGCTCTCATTTTTTGGTAAGATTTTAGCCAATGAAGCCCCCAAATATCGACAAGATATTGCCGTACACAACAGTGCAATGGGTAAACTGATTACTTGAGGAAGCATCTGTTCGGTTAACAACAAAAAGAGGAAGTTACTGGTGTATCCAGCGATTGAAAAACTCACTAATACAAGCACAAACCAGATGAGTAACGGCAGTCGATTGAGACACAACCAACCAGATACACCGGTAAAACCGCTTGTTGAAATATCAGAATCGACATCAATGGGCGCCCAATCATCCAGCGCGCCAATCAAGCTATAGCCAATGACTAAAGAGAGTGCTTCAAATACTCCTAATAGGAGGACAAATGAGAGTGAGATAGAAAAAGGTAAATTTGCTTGGGTGAATAAAAATTCAACCATAGTAGCCTCCATGTACAATACAACGTCCATTTTACTGTAAACAAAGAGAAAATATGAATTTCACCTTAATTTAAGCTTAAAACTATACCAAAACAGAAACAAATTTGAAACCTAATTTACCCACGTAAACCCTACTGTCTATTTGTATTTTGATCTTGGATTAAAAGTCAGTACCATAGATATACACATGACTTAATTTAGAGTTGATATGACCCAGTCCAGCACTACTCATCATTACCAAAAGCTCACTCAACACTTTCAAAAAATCTCTCATTTTGAACACTTAAGCGCCCTAGGGGACTGGGATCAAGCCACCATGATGCCCAGTGGCGGTAGCGAAGCCAGAGGCGCTGCCATGGCAGAACTTGCAGGTCACATACATGAGCTCAAAACGGCTGATTTTTTAGAAGAAGTACTTGGACTTGCTGCTGATGAGCAACTCAACACTGAACAAGTGGCCAACCTAAGAGAGATGCAATATCAGTACTTTCAAGCCAACATCGTGCCAGTATCACTTGTTCAATCTAAGACTCAACTGGCCTACCAATGTGAGCATGCATGGCGCGTTCAACGTAAAAACAATGACTGGCAAGGCTTTAAGCCTAATCTAGAGGCGCTGATCACACTCGTCAAAGAGGAGGCGCAAATCCGCGCCCAAGCTCAAGGCCTCAGCCCTTATGATGCGTTATTAAATAAATTTGAACCCGGAATGACCACCGCACGATTGGAAACGGTATTTGGCAGTTTAAAAAGCTGGTTACCAGGATTAATAACTCAAGTACAGGCAGAGCAAGCCAGTGAAAAACCTTTCTCTATTCCAAGCTTCTCCACCGCGAATCAAGAAGCCTTAGGCCGTGATGTGATGGGATTTCTGGGCTTTGACTTTAACCAAGGTCGTCTGGATATTAGTAGCCACCCTTTCTGTGGCGGTGTTCCCGGTGATATTCGTTTAACCACTCGTTATGACGAAGCTGATTTTACTCAAGGTTTAATGGGGATTGTCCATGAAACAGGCCATGCCAGATATGAGCAGGGATTGCCTAAACAGTGGCGGGGACAGCCTGTTGGCGGCCATCGTTCTATGGCGATTCACGAGAGTCAGAGCCTGTTTTGTGAGATGCAACTTGGTCGCGGCAATGGATTTTTAACTCAGATCCAACCTCTTATTGCAGAGCACTTGGGTTCAGTCCTCAATGCGGACGCCCTAACCAATATCTACACCCGAGTCAAACCCGGTTTAATTCGTGTAGACGCCGATGAGGTGACGTATCCTTGTCATGTTTTACTCCGATTTGAAGCGGAAAAAGGACTCGTCGATGGCAGTTTACAGGTTGCCGATCTACCCGAGTTTTGGGCAGAGAACATGAAGAGCCTTCTCGGCGTAGATACAACAGGTGATTATCAAAATGGCTGTATGCAAGATATTCACTGGGCCGTAGGTGAGTTGGGATATTTCCCAAGTTATACCTTAGGCGCCATGTACGCCGCACAATTTCACTACGCTATCGAGAAATGCTTAGGCTCAGTCGACACTTTAGTAGCACAAGGCAAGATACACGCTGTATTTGATTGGCTTGAACATAATATCTGGTCAAAAGGCTGCTTGTTATCTACCGATGATCTCGTGAAACAAGCCACAGGAGAAATCTTAAATCCTGAATATTTCAAACGTCATCTAGAGCAAAGGTACCTTAAATAACGTATTATATCGCCACTGTGAAGGGCTATTGAGAGAAACAATGCAACTACGAGATATCGTACATGACGATTGGGAAACCATTCTTGATATCCAAGAGGAGTGTTATCCCCAAATAGTCCCAGAATCTCTGGGTGTATTGCAAAGTAAGTGGCGACTGTCACCTCAAACCTGTTTTGTCATTGAGCTAGATAACCAGCCAGTAGGCTACTGTCTAGCGCATCCTTGGCAACTAGGCACACCGCCAGCACTGGAACAGGCAATTGAAGCTCAAGCTCACTCAGACACCTTATACCTGCATGACATTGCTTTGTCGGCAAAGGTTCAGGGAAAAGGAGCCGGTAAGTTGGCTTTCGACAGATTACTGCAGAGCGCGACAGATGCCTCATTGACCAGTATTTCGCTTGTTGCTGTACAAGGCGCTGATAGTTATTGGCGTAAACAGGGCTTTATCACTCGAAAAATAGATAAAAGTCTTGAAAGCTATACCTCTGATGCCTGCTATATGGTGTTAGACATTTAGATATATTAATAATCAATTAGTTAGAGAATATTATGGCTCGTAGAATTACGTATAAATACAAGAAGCAGGCAAGAGAGATTAATTTTGCTTATGACAAGTTCAACAATATTCACGAAGCAGTTGCTGCTGCTGAAGGGATAGATCTCACCAGCTACCATATGATGGAGCAACAAGTGGTGACGTCATCAAAAGGTAAATCTGCCGCTCGTGACTTCAGAGATAAAGAGTTTGCTAAGATGGGATTTAGTGACATTTATTACATTAAAGACGATCCTAAAGAAAAATAAACCAACACCTTAATCACGGAAAGAGAATGTACATGAAAGAGAGTTCAATGCCCAATGTCGAGCATGCCAATTTTCCTCGCGCAGGATTCTTTCGTCGCTGCGGTGCCATCATTTATGACCTATTACTGGCGGTGGCCGTTTATATGATCGCGGGGGCGATTGGTTTTGGTGTTTTCACTGCACTCATCTCCTCTGGTGTTATCAATATGGGTAGCACTGAGCTTGTGTCAGACTTGCTTAATGAAACGCCGCTATACAAAGGGATATATCAGTTTTGGATCGCTCTTTGCGTAGGCTTGTTCTATATCGCTTTTTGGAGTTATGGCGGGCAAACATTAGGCATGAGAGCATGGAGACTTAAAGTGCAGCACCCTAATGGTCAAAGCTTGAGTTTTATCACCGCATCAGCAAGGTTGATCTGGTCACTGCTTGGCATAGGTAATCTATGGATCTTGATTAACGGCGACAAGCTCGCGTTACAAGATATGATGACTCGCTCAGAGATCGTCGTTCTCTCTAAAGAAGCGAATCAGATGCGAAACTGGCACGGGGTGTAAACAATTTAACCTCATTTAATTTAATGAAAAAGGGCGTCGAGTTAACACATTAACTCGACGCCCTTTTATTCGATAACCTAATTCCTAACAGTATGAGTACCTGTTTATCAGGCACTCATCTCTGAAGATTATTTTCGAATAAAGTACACTGCGACAACACCAAATATCAGCGCCGGCATCATGGCCCCTATGAATGCGGGTAGCCCATACACTAAGGTCAATGGGCCAAATATTTCACTACTAATATAGAAGCTGAAACCGGCAATGACACCTAACAGCACACGGGCTCCCATAGTAACGGTTCTGAGTGGACCAAACACAAACGAAAGTGCCACTAACATCATCACAGCAACGGTAACCGGCTGCATAAACTTGCGCCATAACGCCAACTCGTAACGAGCTGAATCTTGATTATTCACTTTTAAATAATCTAAATAGCCCATCAAACCTTGTATCGACAAAGACTCAGGTTTAACCGACACCACGCTCAATTTGTCCGGTGTTAAGGTCGAATCCCAACGATATAGGGTCAAGTCGGTTAAGGTCACTTTCTCGTCGGTCAAATCAATTTGCCTGACATCAAGTAAACGCCAATGATCCTTTGAAAATATCCCGCGTTCCGCATGAATAGTACGGGTCAACGCGAGATCTGAATTAAACTCATACAAGGTGATATTGCGCAGATTACTAATGTCGACCACTTCACCTATATTGACAAATAGATCGCCATCTTTTGCCCAGATCCCTCGACTTGATTTGATCAGACTGCCACCGGATATCTTGGTCGCTTGCAATTCGTTAGCTCTTTGCTCTGCAGCTGGTGCCCCCCACTCCCCTAGTGCCATAATGATCAACATCAAAGGAATCGCAGTTTTCATCGCAGAAAGTGTAATTTGGAAGCGTGACAAGCCAGCGCTCTGCATCACCACTAACTCAGAGTTAGATGCCAACATTCCCATGCCGATTAACGCACCTAACAACACTGCCATTGGGAAAAACATCTCTATATCCCGTGGGATAAGAAACAGTACATAGATGCCAGCATCCATCATACTGTAGGTTCCGCGGCCCACTAGACGCAGTTGATCGACCCATTTAATGATGCCCGATAAACCCGTAAGAATAAGTAAACACAGCGCTGACGTACTCACCAAGGTACGCGCAATATAGAGATCTAAAATTCTCATGCTGCCACCTTCTTACGCTTAAATAAGCCGGTTAATTTAATGCCAGACGACCGCTCTTTTCCGAGTAATAGAATCCCGAGAAATAATGCCGATAGATGTATCCACCACATACCTAAGTAACCCGGAATAACACCGTCTTCTAACGCTTTTCTCCCGGCGATCATCAAACCAAAGTAACCAAGGTAAAGTAAAATAGCTGGGAACATCTTGGCAAACTTCCCCTGACGAACATTGACTCGAGCCATAGGGACGGCAATTAAGGTCAACATGATAATAGAAATTGGAATAGCCAGCCGCCAATGGAACTCAGCATTACTTTCTGGGCTGTCTAGCGCCATCAACTCTTTAATTGGTAGTGCAGAAAGCTTACGACGACGCTCGTTCACCTCCTGATCCTTAATTTGCATCTGGTAACCACCAAACTCGATCACCTGAAAATCAACTTGCTTAGGGGTCGCTTGGTACTGCCTTCCATCATGTAGCTGTAGGCGCTGCCCACCGGTTTCATCTTCGACAACTTTGCCTCCCTGAGCGAGGACAATATTGCTCTGTCCAAACTCAGCGTCAGGATCCGGTAACTGGGCAACAAAGACTTTATCCAGTTGATTATCTCGGCCAATGCGTTCGACAAAAAGAACCGCTCTACCATTGGGACTGGTCTGAAAACGGCCTTGAGTAATGGCAGCTAAACCTGCTTCAGATTGAGCATGTTCCAATACCTGATTTTGTCTCTCTTCAGCCCAAGGGGTAACATAAACCGATAAGACCCCAGTGATCAGCATATTGAGTACGGCCAACAATAGCGTAACGCGAGTGATGTACCACTCACTGACGCCAACACTGTGCAGAACCACCATTTCACTGTCGGCATACATACGACCGTGAGCCATTAGAATGCCGAGAAAAAGACTTAAAGGGAGTACTAAAACAGCCAGATAGGGTAAATTGAGTCCTAATAATGTCATCACGAGTGAAGCTGGAAACTCACCGTCTGACGCATTAGCAAGTACGCGAACAAAGTGTTGGCTAATAAAAATAGCTAATAACACGAAAAGTACTGCAATTTGTGCCTTAAAAACTTCTCGAATCAGGTATCTAAATACAATCACAGGCAGGATCCAGTCTCTAAACTTATAATTATGCTGGTGTCAGTCACACTTTCATGTAGACTGTCTACTTTTGGTAGTTTTGTGACCAGCTATGAACTAAAAATGGCAGGGAAACACCTAAAAATCAAACTATTGGTGTACCAATTTCAGGCCCACTTTTGGGCACAAGCAGACATTATCTAATAAATAATAATATTTGTCTTTAAGAATCTAGGAGAGCTCATGGAGTTTAGCGTTAAGAGCGGCAGTCCAGAGAAGCAACGCTCGGCTTGTATCGTAGTAGGAGTATATGAACCCAGACGACTATCAGGTATAGCAGAACTGCTTGATAAAATCAGCGAAGGCTACATTAGCAACTTGCTTCGTCGCGGTGATTTAGAAGGAAAGCCTGGTCAGATGCTACTTTTGCATCATGTGCCAAACGTCCTCAGTGAGCGAGTATTACTGGTAGGTTGTGGTAAAGAGCGTGAGTTAGACGAACGCCAATACAAGCAAATCATCACTAAAACGATTAAGACACTCAATGAAACTGGCTCTATGGAAGCTGTTTGTTTTCTAACAGAACTGCATGTCAAAGGTCGCGATACTTATTGGAAAGTACGTGAAGCCGTTGAGACAACGCAAAACAGTCTATACAGTTTTGATGCACTGAAAACCAGCAAAGACGAAACTCGTCGCCCACTGCGCAAAATGGTTTTCAACGTTCCTACTCGCCGCGAATTAACCGTTGGTGATCGCGCCATTGAGCATGGTATGGCTGTGTCTGCCGGTGTTCAGCTGTGTCGCGATGTGGCGAATATGCCGCCAAACATCTGTAACCCAGCCTACCTCGCCTCACAAGCACGTCAAATTGGCGAAGTATGTGAAGAACTGACGGTCACGACCGTGGGTGAAGAGCAGATGGCTAAACTGGGTATGAACTCATACTTAGCCGTAGGCCGTGGCAGTGATAACGAATCTATCATGACCATCATGGAGTACAAGGGCGCTGTCGACAGCACAGAGAAGCCTATTGTACTTGTCGGTAAAGGTCTGACGTTTGACTCTGGTGGTATTTCACTTAAACCCGGCGAAGGCATGGATGAGATGAAATACGACATGGGTGGCGCAGCCGGTGTTATTGGTGCAATGAAAGCACTGTGTGAAATGAAGCTGCCTATCAATGTTATTGGTATTCTTGCGGGCTGTGAAAACATGCCATCAAGCAATGCTTACCGCCCAGGTGATATTCTCACCACCATGTCAGGCCAAACTGTTGAAGTGTTAAACACCGATGCAGAAGGTCGCTTGGTATTGTGTGATGTTTTGACCTACGTTGAGCGTTACGATCCTGAATTAGTGGTTGATACAGCCACTCTAACAGGCGCTTGCGTCATTGCATTGGGTAAGCACGCATCGGGTCTATTCTCAGGTCATAACCCACTTGCACATGAGCTATTAAATGCCGGTGAGCAAAGTGGTGATCGCGCATGGCGCATGCCATTATGGGATGAGTATCAGGAGCATTTAGAGAGCCCATTTGCTGACATGACTAACTTAGGTGGTCGTGCAGCGGGTTCTATTACTGCCGCTTGTTTCCTTTCTCGCTTTACCAAGAAGTACAACTGGGCGCACTTAGATGTGGCTGGTACAGCTTGGAACAGTGGTGCAAATAAAGGTTCTACTGGTCGTCCAGTACCTTTGCTGACCCAGTTCCTAATCAATAGAGCTGGTGTCGTTCAAGGCGATTAAGCATAAGAAAAACGGTGACATAAAGTAAATTTATAACCATCCATGGTAAATTTACATAAGTGTTCTGACCTCCAGGGATGGAGGAAATGCCTTTAAATGTAGGGAACATTTTTGGCCAGACACAAAAAAGGTGAAGCATGACTGCTTCACCTTTTTTATTTATCTTAGTTTTACTTTGGTTATGCCTCTCGACTACGCGAGAGCGTCGGCCATTAGCTTCATCTCAGCCACTTCAACACCATCAAGTCGAGTCACGAGCAGCTGATCCACCTTGTAAGCATCGACGTCAACCACTTCAAATTTGAAACCAGCAAAATTGACAGAGTCGGTACACTTTGGAATTTTTCTCAGTTTAAACATCATAAAACCAGCGATGGTTTCATAATTATGGTTCTGCGGAAACTCATCAATGTCGAGCGCGCGCATCACATCAGTTATCGGTGTAACACCATCCATTAACCATGAATTGTTATCACGAGCGATGATCTGCTCCTCATTTTCTGGCAGAGACCAAGCGCCCATCACTGCATCTTGCAGATCTTTCGCGGTAACAATCCCCACGACCAGAGAATACTCATTAATCACCGCTGCAAAATCGGCTCGGCTATTTTTAAAATATTCCATCGATTCAGACAAGCTCAGGGTATCAGGGATGATAAAGCAGCTCTCAACCAGCTCATTGTTTCTAAGGCTGATGTTCTGACCGTTTAACACACATATAAGCAGCTTCTTTGCGTTTACAATGCCTTTAACTATATCGAGTTGTCCATCACAGACTAAGAAGTTTGAATGAGGATCCTCTGTAATTTTACGTTTAATCTCCTCCTCACTGTCTTGTAGCAGAAAATAGGACAAACTTTCCCGTGCCGTCATCGCTGCAGTAACGGGAATGGTTTGCATCTCAAACACTTTCTCCATCATCAACTGCTCATCTTTATCCAAGACACCCGCTTCAGCTCCAGCGTCCATCACCGCGTAGATATCATCTGATGTCACAGCATCATTACGTAAAGTCTGGATCTGCAACAAACGGAATAATTGATTGGCTAAACTATTAAAAAACCAAACTAGTGGTTTAAAAATAGTGATACTCACCATCAAGGGACCGACTAAGACTAATGCGACCTTTTCAGGAATGGCCATCGCCACCCTTTTAGGCATAAGATCGGCAATCAAGATAAATAAACTTGTCACTAAGGCAAAGGAGAGAAAGAAGCTTAGCTTTCCTAACCAAGGCTCACTCACCCATGGCGTGAGGAATGCTTGAATATAGGGGGTAAAAGCTGACTCGCCGACGATACCGCCCATAATGGCGACGGCATTTAGACCAATCTGGACGACGGTAAAAAAGTTACCTGGATTAGCTTGCAGATGCAGTACTTTTTCAGCTCGACGATCACCCTCACTCGCCATTTGCCTAAGGCGGATTTTTCGTGATGCCGCCAAGGCAATTTCCGACATAGAGAAAAAACAACTTGTCCCGATCAAGAACAAGATAATCATAGCGTTATCAAAGAAACTCATTTAGCACCTATACGAAACAGATATATCAGGAAGAAGAACTCTATCGACTCACAGTGTAACATCGCAAGTTAAAACACTTAATTTACAACAACTTAAACTAAACCTCTGTTTAGTTGAAAATTATGAGATGCGGATTATATCTGCTTATTATTTAACTCACCACATAATAAATGACCAAGGTTCGTTATTTTAGAAGTAGATCCTAAAATGGCTATCTCATCAGAAGCAGAAATAAGCCATCGCCAGAAGAAGGGAGTGTGGAACGCTACGGGAATGATTAACTAGGCGGTAGATTTAATTGCCAAATATTACTGCTGCTGCGCTCAATAACATCACAAGCAAAAAACTCACCTAAATATGCCATTTTACAACTCAGAGGTGCTCGCCCCTTAAAGCGATGAATCAGGGTTGTATTACCGGACTCAAGTGCAAACTCTTTGTATTCTGTCCCTAATAGGTAATAAAGTCTGTTGTTACTCAATTGCCAGTGTCTCCAACCTGCAATGGGGAAGTCAGAAATTAACACAGATTCTTTGCCCGTGATTGAATCCAACTGATAGAGACCTGCTTGATTAAATTTGGTAAACAAGACCTTGTCACCATCGCCTTGAACACTATATCCCCCCTGGGTTGTTATTTGTTTAGTCACGCCATCAGTGAGAGATAATTGCCATATGTTCCATTGCCCATTTACTTCAGCACTAAAAAGCACTGACTCTTTTGCGAAAGCAACATGGTGAACTTGAGTAAACTCCTCTGCAAGTCGTGACCACTTCCCGTCAGCCAGTGAATACAAATATAAGCCATTATTAATACTCGCCACCAGCGATTCATCTTTAGGAGACCATGCCATAGCTGAAACATGATCAATAGGTTCTACAAATTCACTACTAAAATCAGCGCCATTTTCCGGCTTGATATATATTATTTTCTCTCCACTCCTATCCGAAATAAATGCAAATATATTCGAACGATGACCTAATACGATCCCATAACTGACTCCACTGCTTGCTGTTAGTGAAGAGAGTTCATCCTTATCTCTATAAAATGCAAAGATATTAATCGTTACTTGGCCTCGTTCAGTCAATACTGACTCTGGATCAAATCCTTGAGATAAGCGGCCAAACTGATCACTACTCTCTAATGCAACAAGTGATTTACTGTCGAGATTAAACTCATACAACCCATCGTTATTTGCGCCTAAAATCAATGTATCAGAACGCCAATGAAGCCCGGATACACGATCAAGGAAGCTATGTTTAGCGATGACCTGGTTATCACTTAAATCAATCAATTTCAACTGGTCGACATCATCGCTGCGGTACTCTATTACCGCCAGAGTTTGACTATCAGGAGAGAGAGAGAAAATATAATCTCCAAGGTTATTGCCCTTTTGTTCAGGCAGCGTAATTTGCTCCCTAGCACCACTATCAAGCTGAAATGAATAGAGCGCATATGGCTCAGAAATACTTGCTCTTGAACGATAAATCAAACGTCGATACTTCTCATCAAATACCAGTGGGGTCACCACCCTTTGACCACAACTCAACAAGGTGGTGATCTCCTTATCATCAGGATCTATCCTGATAATTTCACAACTCCTCTGCTGTAAATTATCTAGTCTAGACGCATATAGATAACCATCTGGGCCATACAGTACATCCGTGTAGTAGAACTCATCATGGGATATTTGCTGAGGTAATTCACTCCCTGTCTGCATATAGATTTGTGCATTAGCATCCTTATCTGCTTTATAGAGAAAAACTAACTTACTGCTCTTTGCTTGATAAAATGAATTAAAAGCACTGCCCATTAAGGAGGTCACAGGTTGACGACTCAATACGCCTTCAGGCTTATTTGTTGGAGGGAACAATAGGTATATGGTTGCAATAGCAGCTAACAATAAGGCTAGCCAAAATAATCGAGAACTAAAAATGAGTGGATATTGTCCGTCTCTCTCATTCATTAAACTAGCATTGGTTAACGATTCACTCTCCTGAGGAATTGATGTGGTATTTTGCTTACTTAGATCAATTGTATTATCAGCTGAAAATTGATCATCTATTTGAACAGGAGTAACTGTTAATTGATAACCCACTTTACTCACGGTTTTTATCCAACAAGGCGTTGAGGGCTTATCTTCCACCAATTTTCTGAGTTCACCAACGGCTCGATTAATCGCCGCATCGCTCACGATTCTTCCCCCCCAGACCTGCTCAACTAATTCAGCTCGCGATATTGCTTCTTGTGGGTGCTGACAAAGGTAAACCAGAAGCTCAAATACTCTGGGTTCACACTCGACTGGTAAACCATGCTTAGTTAACTTTACCTGAGCGGTATCAATTTCCACATAACCAAAAACAAAGCGCATTTATATCCTCATGATTTAATTTATAATTATCATTTCATTATCAAACCATTCTCACCTCTTTATTGTTCTTGATCAAGCACCTGACAAACTGAACAAACAAAAAATTGAGGTAATATTATGAAATACAGATTAACACGTAACCTAACACTTCCTATGACAATAATCACAGCAACCCTACTCAGCGGATGTGGTGGGAGTGGGGGGGACGGTGGAGGTACAACCCCCGATCCGGACACGCCACCAACAGCAAAATGCGCAGGTGCAACCTTAGATAGTGGTGCCAGCTGCGTCACCTTAGACAGCCGTGATGCAATAGTCTACAAGCCTACAGGAGAAATAAAAGGTATTGCTCTTTTCCTTCACGGCGCACCCGGAACCCCAAAAAAAGTTAGCAAGATTTTTAACGCTAAAGCCATTACTGCCGACAAGCAACTATTATCGGTATCACCTCAAGGAAGTAACGATTTTTGGGGGTGGGAGAGTCTTAATGACGGCGAAAGCAAATCAACAAAAGATGTCGATTTCATTGTGAAACTTTTTACACAACTAAGAGCAGACAATAATATCAGTAGCGACAAAGTCTATGTTTTTGGTTATTCCGCAGGTGGATTTATGGCTTACAAGTTAGCTTGTCATACTCCTGAGCAGATAACCGCTATCGTCTCCCTTGCAGGGCAGTTCCGTGGTGATTTTACACACTGTACAACATCGACATCTGTTACCTTGCACCATTTTCACAGTCCCGCAGATACTGATGTACCGATGAGTGGCAGAAATACTGGCAATATTAAATCAGTGGCTAATACTCTCACCCATTGGCGTAATATCAATGGTTGCGACGAAGCATCAAACACAGTGAATAATCCAGGGGTCATAAGTTCCAGCGCAGGTACAGAAACACAAACCTGGCAAAATTGTACCCGAGATATTAGCTTCTCTAAGATGAATAACGTCTCTCACGAAGCATCCTATGATGATGCGATTCTAAGACAGATATATTCACCAATATTTAACTAACACTTTTAACGTGAAGTCATTCGAAAGTGCAGTGCTAAATTCTGCACTCATTACCCAGCTAAGGAGAGAGCATGCGAACAAGTTTATATGTAACAATACTCATACTCAGCTTGTCTGCATGTGACCAAGACACTGCTGATAATAATGAACATAAACCTGTGCCCCATCGCCCCCCGGCAGAGACAACCACACCAGATACCAATTTGTCTGTTCCTGACAATCGTAATTCCAGTAATTACCGAGTATTACTATTTGGTAACAGCCATACTGTTAAACTTGCTGGTTTGATCCGAACTTTAATCTCTAATGGTAATCCAGAAGCATCGATTGAAGTGGAAAATGCCGGAGGAGGTTTTCTGGTTGATAATCTCAACTCACCTAGTCAAGTTGCTAAACTCGAGGAAGGAAGTTGGACTCACGTGATTTTACAAGGACAAAAATATTCACAATCAGACGCAAGAATATATCCAACAATAGCAGCACAGCTCTGGATAGAGAAGACCAAGAAGAAAGAGGCTACCCCTATCTTGTTTCCTGAACACCCACAAAAAGGAAATACAGAAGAAGGAATGCGAGTCCACCTTATCCATACTGCTATTGCAGAATTACAAAAGAGTTGCGTTGCGCCAATTGGATTGACATGGAATAAAGTGCTAAACACCTCTCCCCCGCTTACCCTTCATCATAGTGACGGTAATCATGCAGCATATACTGGTAGCTTACTTACCGCTCTGGTTTTTTATGAGGTGATCACTGGCAGCTCAGCAGATCTGCTTCCTTATATCCCTAAGATAGATGTCGATGAGGACACACAACAGTTACTAGGTCAAATGGCATCAGAAACCATTCAGGCTAACCAGCCGTGTAAATATGAAGAGGGGAGCAGGAGTTAGCTCTTCTCTTACTAAAAATTAAACAAACTCAAGAAATTGGTGGCCTAAATGGCCACCAGAATTTTTACAACAATGAGTTGTGTAGTGAGATTCTATTCTGCGTATGCTCGTCCTAGCATCAACATTGCAAAACCTGACATCATTAAACGCACCCCCAGTAACAGACCAATTGCCCATGCACCAGATATAGGCCAGTCACTCGCAATGATGATACCAAGCGCTATCGTTATAAATCCGTTAATGAGCATCCAACCCCAACCATTCGCTGGTTTCATCGCCAATGATGTCGTAATAGTAAATATCCCATCGATCAAAAAGTAACTGATTAATAATAGTGTTATCGACGCGAGTCCGAACATTGGAAATAAAACTAAGCCGACACCACAAATGACGGTCAAACCGCCAAATAAAAACTGCCCAGCACCTCTTCCAAACGATTCAGCTTTAAACGCAAACATTGTCTTGGTGATCCCTGCAATGATTAACAAAGACGCAATCAAAGCATTTATCCCCAACCCTGCAAAATAAGGAGCGGCAATAGCTACCATACCTAATAGAACAACTAAAATTCCATAACCCATGCTCCAACGTGACACAATTTTTTTGGTATCAGATATCGAATTCATATCAGCTTTCCTTAAGTGATTTTCAGTAATGAAGCACCTAAATAAAGTTTTCCGATATGAATGCCGAGTTTGTTGCATGTAGGCAAATTTGCCAAAAGTCCATGCTTTAAGCTCTACTTAAATATCGATAATTAGGTGTGTATTCTTGGGAAGCGTCCTATCTGTATTAGCGAAAACCGCACAGAACCTGCAGTAAATTCAGCGTGAATAGGTCGGATCGGAAAGAAACAATAGCATAAACACCCGCTGGAAATAAGAAGCTCGTCACAAAAAACCACTAAAGTACCACTTACCTGGCTATACATAAAAAGTTAAGTAATAGCCTTGTTAGGTTCATGTAATCTCCATATCTAGAGACTCACTCAAGCCCATACCAATCAATATAAAAACATGACTTACTTCCCATTGTTTTAACTGAAAAATTAATTCATCAACCCCCTATCCATTGAGATCAGATCTTGTGTCGCAGCACTTATTTCTGGATTCCATAGATAGAGTCGTTAGATCATGGACAGATACAAATACCAAGGAACGACTAATATCATTAGCGCTAAAACACCAAATATTCGCGATGTACAGCTTCTCTTTATTGATTTAAAGCGGGGTAAGCGTCCGTGTAGATCCAATCAGTGTTTTTAGCAGGAACATGGCATGCCAAACAGTCTGTTTTGTGATTTTCGGCCTGATTTTGCTCGAGATTATCAGGCTTAAATAGCGCCCAACCCCAACCCTCCCCCCAAATAGGATTATCATCGAAGCGATTTTGGCTATCCTTCACCATCACAAACCACTGCTTATACTCTCCCGTCGCGGAGTGAACACAGTCGTTAACCCTTTTGTGATGGTTAAACAGTAGCTCTAAATGCAAAAGGTTAATCATCATGTTTTCACTCTTTTCCATCTATATTTAAAGCACCCAGCACCCGTTAACAAATGTAAATATTGCCTAAAAGTCCTCTTATCTACTTTACAAACACCTTAAAACCACAAATGATATCAATTCTCATTTGCATTTAAACTAATGTAGGGATATTGATTATGGAAACCTGGCGCCAACTGATCAGCAAAGCAAACCAATCATTTAAAGCTGGTGACTGGCAGGATGCTGAAAAACGATATCTCACCGCAATTACAAGAGTCGAACATCTCTATAAAGATTACTCGGACAATGAGCAAGTATTAATGGCATGGTTGGCCAGTTACCATAATCTATCAGAGCTCTACGGCAGACTTGGCAGAGTCGATGCACAGCTATCCCATATCATGGTTCCCTACCATCAGTTAAAAAACAGGCTCATAATCCAAGCCGATCATGAGCCAATCTACGCAGCAATACTTCATGGTCTAAGCCTGAGCTGTAAAGAACTATACCTATATCAAAAGCAACAACTTGAAAACAGTGAAGGCGTAAATCTCAAGTACATGCATCAGGTGCTCCACTGATGTTTGTTTGATACCAGCATAAACCCAGAGTTTGATTCACCTCCATGCCCACCAGCACTATTTAAGGCACCACTTTATGAAAAATAGAATTACCACAGGCCAGATCATACTATTGCTAACAGCAATTATTTCACCGTTTGCGAGCGCTCATCCGGGTCATGATCATCAACATTGGTCATCATCATTGATACACCTGTTTTGGATTTTACCTGCGTTGATTGCCGCAGGGGTTGCCATACACCTTTACCGTCGTAAGCCTAAAACAAAGTCTGAACAATAAGGAGCGAGCATGCTTTATTCACTGTTAAATATTCGAGATAAAAAACAAGCATTCTCACGAGTATCAGCTCACTGTGATATTCCATGCAAGATCTATGATCCCATCACCGCTCAACTTGCCGTACTGACTATGATCCGCATGGTCGATTTGCTCGAAGAGTTCGCGAAAAAGTCAGATCCAAGCCCAAGTGATCACGCCCAGTTCTCACGGCTTGTTGCAGAGAAAGAGATTCATGGCCGAAAAGTCAAAGATGAGATAAATGTGATATGGGGGGATTATATTAAACAGCCTCAACTGGAGCAGTTTCCCGAGCTTCATGAACTGACCCACAGCATCATGCTAAATACCTCACAAGCAAAACAGCATATCAATCGCGAGGCCTGTTTAAGCTTGCTAGAAAAAGTAAATCGATTTGCTGATATATTTTGGCAAACCAAAGGGCTAGAAACTTATCAGGCGGCCTGCCCTTATCCGCCATCAGAGACCTTAGTTTACCCGAAGCTGACTTAATCGTTTCATCACCTGTTAGCTCTCTAATGATATAAGGAGTTCCTATGTTTGGCGTCAATATTTACCGCGTATCAGGAGTCAGTATGCAACCTCGCATCCCTGCGGGAAGTTTTGTCCTTTGCATGGGAGCCCTTCGTACCAAATTAATACCCGGTGCCATCTATCTGTTTGAACATCCGCGGTTTGGCCAGTTAATTAAGACCCTGTCTAACATAGACAATGCTGGCAACCTCTGGTTTAAAGGAGAAAATGGTAACAGTATGTCAACCCAAGAGATGGGGGCGATTAGGCAAAAAAGAGTCATAGGTAAGGTCACTTGGGTGATATCGGCTTAACCTACTTCTTCGATGAGGATGTCATTGAATGCTGTAGCAATGCGAGAAGCTCAACGACATGAAATATGTCATAACCAATTCTCGTCTAAAAATGGAATATAAATGTTTAAAATTATTGGAAAAATAATTTATAGGATAAGATTCACCGCCATTATGACAAAGACAACACGGTACAATAAAATATTAACGGATATAAAAAATTCTCAATTAAAAAGCCAGAAGTAAACTCTAGCTTTTTAATTAAACAAACGTAAGTACTACATTACTTTGCTAATTTAACAGAGTTAACGTCAATCGTTGTATATGACCAGTCACTATCAACCTCACCTTCAATAACTAGTTTTGTTTCAGGCGTGGCTTCAATACCGTGCCAATCACGATGATCGATCTCAATAATCACCACACCTGTCGAATCTTTGAATTGATACTCTTCATCGCCCAATGCAGCAACAATATAGCCAGTTAGGGTCACTGGTGTATCATCCTTTGCCTCTAAAGCCACCTCAACAGTCGTAACGGTAACAGTACTAGGCCCTGTAAACCCACCTTTTTGTGGATTGATTTGAGCAGCGAATACACTTGACGATGCCAAAACTAATGCACTTACTAATACTATTTTTTTCATGTGATCAATTCCTTTGTTAATGACGATTTAATACTTAATGATTAATAAAAATATATAAGAAATAATAAACAGCATTCAATATGAATAGCGATGAATTCAAATTTTCAAGCTAGATAACACAGCTTATCTAATAACGATTTACTAACTTAACACTAAGTTTAGAACGACTCTGTATTTGACTGCTAAACTTACTATGCCATCTCAAACATTATCGTTATATATTAACCAGATTAATGAAGACTATACGCCTAATATTATAATTAGTAACCAGCCCTACCCTATGGATTAATATTTGTTTTAATTTGCAATAAGATACCATAATGGATAGAGCGTGAAGGAAGCGTGAAATAGCCATCGAATGAAGACTTATACATTTTTAGATGTAGCTTCTAGCTCGTTTGATGTTGGTTGATTTATGATTCTTGCTATCCGACAAGTAGACTTACTTATTGGGCTGCTTTTAGTGTAAAATCCCCCTCTTCGCCAGCAATAATGCCAACTTGGTCAATATAGAGCTAAATAATGTCAAATGCCCTGTTTTATGTGATGCCGCCTGAGGCCAATAGCCCAGCAGAAGCCAGTGCACAAGTACACAGATTAGCCTGTGAATTGGCACAAAATGCTTTTGTTAATCAGCAACTGGTTTACATCCATACCCAAGATAGAGAGCAAGCCTACGGTGTTGACGAACTTTTATGGCAATTTGAGCCAACCGCTTTTGTGCCCCATAACCTTAAAGGGGAAGGGCCAACGACCGGTGCTCCAGTAGAAATAGGCTTTGATACGTTAGGGCCTAATAAAAATCGCCATCTTCTGATTAATCTTGCAGACCAAGTGCCCTCATTTGCGGTAAACTTTGGTCAAATTATCGATTTCGTTGCCAATGATGCAGGACTTAAAGCGATCGCCCGCGAACGCTACCGTCAGTATCAAAGCTTGGGTGTGGTTTTACAGACCCAAGATAGAAGCAAAACAACCACTAATTTAGTTTGAGAAATGTCCTCCATGGAAAAAACATACAACCCGCAGTCTATTGAACAATCCCTTTATAAAAACTGGGAAGAGAAAGGTTACTTCAAGCCACATGGCGACGAGTCACAAGGCAACTATTGCATCATGATCCCGCCACCAAATGTGACAGGTAGTCTGCACATGGGTCATGCTTTCCAAGATACCATTATGGATACCTTGACTCGTTACCAACGTATGAAGGGCAAAAATACCCTTTGGCAGGTCGGTACCGATCACGCGGGTATTGCGACGCAGATGTTGGTTGAACGTAAACTGGCAGCCGAAGAAGGCAAGACACGACATGATCTCGGTCGTGAAAAGTTTATCGATCGTATTTGGGACTGGAAGAACGAGTCTGGCGGTACGATCACTAAACAATTGCGCCGCCTTGGTGCCTCTGTGGATTGGGATCGCGAGCGATTCACCATGGACGATGGCATGTCTGAAGCGGTTCAAGAAGTGTTTGTTCGCTTGTATGAAGATGACCTCATCTACCGTGGTAAGCGCTTAGTCAACTGGGACCCAACCCTACACACTGCTATCTCAGATCTCGAAGTTGAGAACAAAGAGAAGCAAGGTAGCCTATGGCATTTCCGCTACCCACTGGCTAACGGCGCGTTAACCGCTGATGGTAAAGATTACCTAGAGGTTGCCACCACCCGTCCTGAAACCATGTTAGGTGACAGTGCTGTTGCAGTTCATCCAGATGATGAGCGTTACGCTTCGCTGATCGGCAAGTTTATTTTACTGCCAATCGTTAACCGTCTCATTCCAATCGTTGCCGATGATTATGTCGATATCGAATTCGGCACTGGGTGTGTAAAAATCACTCCAGCCCATGACTTTAACGATTACGAAGTGGGTAAGCGTCACGCGTTGCCTATGTACAACATCTTGACCTTTGATGCGGCAATCCGTTCATCGGCTGAAGTGGTCAATACAGATGGCACCAGCAACACTGATTTAGATAACAGCTTACCAGAGCGTTATGCCGGTCTTGATCGTTTCAAGGCCCGTACTGCTATCGTTGCAGAATTTGAAACTTTAGGCCTTCTTGGCAAAATCGACCCACACGGATTAAAAGTGCCTTATGGTGATCGCAGCGGCGTGGTTATCGAGCCATTATTAACCGACCAATGGTATGTATCCGTTGCCCCTATGGCGAAAACAGCCATGGAAGCAGTAGATAACGGTGATATTAAATTTGTCCCGCAGCAATACGAGAACATGTATAACTCGTGGATGCGCGATATTAACGACTGGTGTATCTCACGTCAGCTATGGTGGGGACATCGTATCCCTGCTTGGTACGACGAAGCGGGTAAAGTCTATGTTGGTCGTGATGAAGCAGAAGTACGTGCTAAGCACAACTTAGATGACGCTGTTGTTCTACGCCAAGACAATGACGTACTCGATACTTGGTTCAGTTCAGCATTATGGACATTCTCTACACTCGGCTGGCCAAAAGATACTGCTGAGCTTAAAGCCTTCCACCCAACCGATGTGTTGGTCACAGGTTTTGACATCATCTTCTTCTGGGTTGCCCGCATGATCATGATGACCATGCATTTCATCAAAGATGAAAACGGTAAGCCACAAGTGCCATTCAAAACGGTCTACGTCACTGGACTTATCCGTGATGAAGTCGGCAACAAGATGTCTAAGTCTAAGGGCAATGTGCTTGACCCATTAGATATGATTGACGGTATCGACCTTGAGTCATTAGTGGCTAAGCGTACCGGCAACATGATGCAACCAAAACTGGCTGCAAAAATTGAAAAGAGCACTCGTAAAGAGTTCGCTGATGGCATTGAGCCACACGGTACCGATGCGCTGCGCTTTACCTTGGCCTCTATGGCATCGACTGGCCGTGATATCAATTGGGATATGAAGCGTCTGGACGGTTACCGCAGTTTTTGTAACAAGATCTGGAACGCCTCACGTTACGTGTTAATGAACACTGAAGTTCAGTCAGAAAATGCTGACAGCGAAGTCGCTGGTGAGCCATTAGATTGCGGTCAGATTTTAGTTGACGGCAAGCCAGGCGAAATGGAGTTATCGATTGCGGATCGCTGGATTATCGGTTTGTTTAATGAAACCGTTAAAGCCTATGACGAGCACATGGAAAACTATCGTTTCGATTTAGCGGCAAACACCATCTATGAGTTCACTTGGAACCAGTTCTGTGACTGGTACTTAGAGCTGACTAAACCTGTTATGCAAAGTGGCACTGAAGCTCAGCTTCGTGGTACACGCCATACCTTAGTGACAGTGCTTGAGAAGATGCAGCGCTTAATGCACCCTATGATGCCTTACCTGACAGAAACCATCTGGAAACGTGTTCAACCACTTGCTGGTGTTGAGGGTGACACGCTGATGTTGGCTTCATTCCCTGAATACCAAGCTGATAAAGTTGATGTTGAGGCGATGGAAGATCTAGAGTGGGTTAAGCAGGTGATTGTTGCTGTACGTAACATTCGCGCCGAGCTGAACATAGCACCATCCAAGCCACTTAATGCACTACTACGCGGCGTGAGCTACAAAGACAGAGCACGTCTTGAAGCTAACCAAACTTTCTTCACCACATTGGCAAGACTTGAGACGATTACCATTATGTCTGAAGACGATGTTGCGCCTATGTCGACCACTCAGTTGATTGGTGATATGGAGCTGTTGATCCCAATGGCTGGCCTTATCGATGTGGCAAAAGAAGTGGCGCGTATCGACAAACTACTTGAGAAAGCGGCCAATGAGTTTGCCCGTATTGAAGGTAAACTGTCGAATCAAGGTTTCGTGGCTAAAGCCCCAGCTGTCGTGATTGAAAAAGAGCGTGCTAAGCAAGCTGAATACCAACGCGATATGGACAAGCTAACAGAACAAAAAGCTGAACTTGCTAAGTTAGAAAGTTAATATTTGCTATAAATAATGAACGGTTATTTTTACGTTCATGGCAAAATAAAAAAGGTGGCCATTTGGCCACCTTTTTTGTTTTGAAATAAAGTCTCTTTCACCAAAAAAGATACCTCAATCATCCGCAACACTTTAAAAGTTCGACTATATTTAATACCAATCCGTATGCGGGTTAACTGCCAATCCTTTTAAATTGTGAGCTGGCAGCCGTGGCCAGAATAACTTGTTACTCACTTATACCAATCTAACGGTTATGACTGATGCTTCACTGTGGTTTATTTAAGGAGAAAGCATGTTCACCAATTTAAAGATCACCTACAAGTTTCCTGTGGTTATGATCTGCTTCGCACTGCTTTCAGCTTTAATCACCGCATTTATCGCATTTACCATCGCAAAAAATGAAATGACAAACTCGGCCGAAGAAAAGCTTTCTTCGTTGCTGGAATCCAGAGCTACGGCACTGAATACATATTTCTCTGTAATCGAGAAAGATCTCTTTTTTCATGCTCAAAGCCCACTAGTGATCTCTGCGATTGAACAGTTTTCACAAGCTTGGACAGCGTTAGAGAAAGATCAAACCCAGCAACTGCAGAATACCTATATCCGCATGAATCCCTTCTCCAATGAACAAAAAAGTGCTTTCCACAAAGCCGACAATGCATCCCTGTATAACCAATATCACGCTGACTTCCACCCTACATTCACTAATTTGGTGTCCACCCGAGAGTTTCATGATCTATTTCTGTTTAACACTCAAGGGGAGCTTATATACACCGTTAAGAAAGAGGAGGATTTTGCGACAAACCTCATCACAGGCCGCTGGAATAAAACAGAATTAAGCCGCTTAATACAGGAGATAAATGCTCAGCCGAACACAAGTAAACACCTTTTCGCCGACTTCTCTCCTTATGAACCCAGTAATAATGCTCCCGCGAGCTTTATTGCATCGCCAGTATTCGACAAGAGCCGCCGATATATAGGGATTATTGCCTTTCAAATGCCACTTGCCCCTCTAAATCGAGTGATGCAAGTCACTGCTGGAATGGGAGAAACTGGCGAGACTTACGTGGTTGGCCCAGATCTGTTAATGCGCAGTGATTCACGCTTCTTCTTGGGACAAAGCATACTGAAAACTCGGGTCGATACCATTTCGGTGCATCGCGCGCTTGCTGGAGAATCTGGTAATACCAGAATAGAAGACTACCGAGGCATCTCTGTTTTTTCATCTTTTGCGCCTATCGATTTTCTTGGCACTCGGTGGGCCATTATTGCCGAAATTGACACAGATGAGATATTAACGCCTGTCTATACCATGAACCGTTTTCTTATCTTAAGTGGTGCCATTATTGCCATCGTTATCTTCTTTCTCGGCTACCTGTTAGCCGCAGATATCTCTTTGCCCATTGTCGCCATGACCAAGATGATGACCCAGCTCTCACGCAACGATCTCAGCGTCAACATCTCAGTATCAGAGCGGAAAGATGAAGTAGGTAAAATGGCCAAAGCCATGGAGGTTTTTAAGAATAATGCTATTGAGCGGGAGCTACTGCAGACAAAGCTCAATCATATGGCTCACCATGACACCCTAACCGGACTTCCTACTCGCGAGTATGTCGGCAAACAGATGAGGGATCACCTCAGAGTCCTGCAAGCAAAAGAGAACAAACTTGTAGTCATATTTGCCGACTTAGATAACTTTAAAAATATAAATGACACTTTAGGTCATCAGGCCGGAGATCAGCTCTTAAAAGAGGTCACGGTCAGATTGTCTGACGCGATTAGAGATGAAGATGTTATCGCCAGAGTTGGCGGAGATGAGTTTTTAATTATTCTTCCCCATGTGAATGACCTCTCTGCTGTTAAACATATCGCTCATAAGATGATTGATTCACTGGCGATCAACTTTGTATTGCAGGGGAAAATATGTGAAATAGGCATTAGTTTAGGCATTGCTGTGGCGCCCGACGATGGCACAGATGAAGCAATGCTTATCAATAAGGCAGACAAAGCCATGTACCTAGCTAAACATAGAGGGAAAAATAATTTTGTCTTTGCCAATGAGCTCAACTTAACTGCCAAAGAGAGCTCTCACACCAATTAACGGTGTATTGTTTCTTATCGCCACTTTGACTCATTGTCATTGCGGCTAACAATCAGATTTATCTCAATTTAATGACTTCCTTCTCATCTCTGTCAACATAATGGCCACGCCAATAATTTGGCTTACCCATTGTAATTTAAAAGGTTTTTGTATTTCGTTATAATTTAGTGCAAAATGCAACAAAATTGAAACCTTGGAAATTTACGATGAAGCATTGGTTACTCTTAACCTGTTTATTAATTAACATAACGGCATGTGGTGGCGGAGGCGATGACGCCGATTCAGGTGATAACAGCGGCGGTACCATAATCCCCCCCCTCAATGCAGCGCCAGAGGTTAAACTTGGCCAAGATATCGAAATTTGGAACCACCAGCCAATTACGTTAACTGCCGAGGTAAAACTGCATAACGAGGGAACAGCTAAATACCAATGGCGGATCATCAGTGGTCCTCTACTTCCTTTAAGCGGAGAAAACACTGAGAGCTTGACCTTAGATGCCAGTTCACTCATTCAAAACAGTAAACTGCGTGTTGCACTCAAGGTGACCGATAATGTAGGGAAAAGTAGCGAAGATGAACTCACTCTCACCCTCAATGATCAGATTAGCGCAGCGGTTAGTCTTGGCGATCCCAAACTCATCAACGGGCTAGAATCAAAAGTCATTGACCGCTCACTGAGTTTGATAGATCTGTACCGTCAGGATAATGCTGATTTTCTACAGCTTATCTATCAAGATAACAACATTCACTACGACTCAGGCAAACATTCACAGATGATCCGACTTAATCAAGCGGTTCATAGCTATCCTGAAGTGAAAAATTTCGAGTTAATTCGCGGTACTGGTGGTCGAATTTTTGCTGCAGCCAGTGATAAAAATGGACAACGAAATGCCGCCTTCGGCACTGACATCATCTCCAGTATGCAACAAGGTAACAATCTGGATTATCAGAGCAACTTCAAGCAACTGCTCGCTTGGCAGCTTAATAGCGATCAAACGCAAACTGAACAAGCGCATAATGTCAGCTTATTTCTAATGGGAGGCAGCACTGTTTCACGGATCACCAGTTGGATAAACACTCAATACCCAAACTGGAGTGTCACCCTATGTGGCGACAAAGCGGTACAATCGAGTTGCCTTGCCCAAGCAGATTTGATCATCACAGGCTCAAGTGGCGATCTCAGTGAACAAGAGGCCAGTAATCTACTCACAGCAGCTCAGCAACAAAGTACTCCCCTGCTCTACATGCACTTGCATGCTTGGAACAGCGTACCGTTAACCCAAACGGTACTTGGCTTGATGCACTTTTCAATGCAGGGGCCAGGCGGTCCGGGGAATTTCTTTTCTCCAGATAAAGCAGAGTGGTCAAATTACACGGCGATGCTAATAGCTAAGCCTTCTCTTACTGATGAGCACTTATGGCTCTCACTATTCAAAGAAGCTTCGCCTAACTTTAATTTATCAAACTGTGCCAGCAGTTGTGATGCCAGTTTTAACGATGCATACAGATCGGCATTGAATACCATCAGGGCTCAACTTCAATCCCTTGATAGCCAACATCTGGATATGTTTGACCAAAGCAACTACCAACTCTATAAGTTAATCACCTTGCTTGGGGATAGTTATCGTAGTCAGTTAACTTACCCAATGGATGTAGCAACAAGCGATGAGATGGATTACCTTAAAGCCATGTTTGCTGACAATACCGTCTACAACTTTCGTGATATTAACCCTGCTCCTACAGATCTAGGTAACTTTAGCCGTACCGACTTCTCTCATATCACCCCAAGTAACAAGACGGTTAAGATCATCAATAAGCAGGGCTTTCGCTCTGCAGGTGTTTATGCCCTGCCAGGGCAAACTGTTACCGTGACTCGAACAGACAATAATGCAGTAAAGACCTGGGTATTTATCAACACTCAACGATCGGCTTCCACCCATGAATTTGCCAATAATGGTTACAACCGTCCTAAATACCTGCAATCAAGTCATATTGAGGTAAAACCAGGGCAAACAATCAAGTTCACCTCTCCTTATGGTGGCCCCATGCAGGTAAGCTTTGATAATAGCGAAGCGGCAACAACCCAGTTCAACTTTACCAATATTGGTCTGCACCCATACTGGCGTGAGGGCGATGATGGCACCCTTTTTATGCAACAGCTTGCTGATGCTGAGTTTGACTGGGCTGAGCTCGCCACAGAGCATTTTGAGGTGCATTCACGCTTAGATAAGATGAAAACGACCATGAGCCATGAGCCCCTCTGGAGTACGCCAGAAAAGATGGGCGAGGCGATCGCGACTCATGTGCACAACTACCCTCACTTGTTAGCCGGATTTAAAGGGCCAAACATCGACACAGTTAGCGAGATCACTGACTTTGCAGCGACTCAAGGCTGGAAGCTGGATAATCTGGATATGGTCAAACATATGAATGCCGATCAAGCGACCTGTGGTTCAGGTTGTTCAGGTAACCCCTATGATGCCAGTTGGTCATTCAGCCCTACTGGCCATGGTGATATTCACGAACTTGGTCACGGTTTAGAAAAATGGCGCCTACGTTTTGATGGGCATGACGGCCACTCTTCAACCAACCCTTATTCCTATTACACTAAATCTCGCGCGTTTAAAGAGACGGGGAAACTCCCATCTTGTCAGGGATTATCAATACAGAAGGGATTTGACCTACTGCAAACCAGCATGAATCAAACCGATCCATTTGCGTATATGCAGCAAGCAAAACTCACCAGTTGGTCAGACGGTATGGCGACAATGTTGCAGATGATGATCGCGGCTCAGAAAAATGGTGCACTTGATGATGGTTGGCACTTGCTAGCCAGACTGCATATTCTGCTGCGTGAGTTCGAACGTGCCAAGGCCAATGATGAAACCTGGCTGACTCAGCGCGCCAGCCTTGGCTTTGATATCTATAATTTATCGTCAGCCCAAAATATCTCCAACAATGACTTCTTATTAGTTGCCATGAGCTATTCGACTAAGCTCGATTACCGTGAATTGTATCAAATGTGGGGGCTAGTCACTTCGCAAGCCGCTAAAGATCAAGTCGCGAAATTGGGCTATACCGCGATTGATAGACGGGTATATATTTATGCACCTAGTGATTACTGTTATGGCTTAGACTTACAAGCAGTGGCTGTTGACGGCAATCAGGTTTGGCCGCTATAAACAGTTCAATGCCGTTATAATTAGAAGCTCACCTTTCAATTTATAATGGCTCTCTTTCTCATCAAGTTTATAACGCAAAGTGAGGTGCTCTGTTTGAGCATCTCACTGCAAACATGTTTTATACCAATCAGTATAAAGATTTGATCGCTCAGCGAGAGTTTCGCGGTTCTGAGGCAAGGTCATTAATTGCTCCTGCATTAATGACATTCACCACATCCATGTG
>OJDH01000163.1_pt1 | contig 50650 bp, 46 predicted proteins | sample 1592761 | NCBI WGS metagenome assembly OJDH01 (sample SAMN05416855, study PRJEB24817) | seawater metagenome | isolation source: Sea water | place: Canada:Atlantic | collected 2013-11
ACTATCCTCTTCGTCGGCAGCGTCAGATGTGTATAAGAGACAGAATTACTATAATACTTGCCCGTTATCCTGATGGTGGCAAGGAATATGAATTAAAGCTTTACCCTGCAAAAGGTGAAGCAAGTATAAATGGTAAACTTACAAAAATTAGTAGTGTTGTTAAGGCCCTCGATGCAATCGTATAACAAGTGCATGTTGCCTCAGCCACCACGTGGCTTGGACGGTTTTTCCGTTCGTGCCTCACTACAAGAAAATAAATAAAATAAATAGGGCCACCCACAATAAATTGTGCGTTTTTCATCCGCCTACTAAGCTTTGGTTATTGGTAGCAGTAGGAGGTTAATATGCCCCGCCCCAGAAGAACACAAATGAGCATTGAAGACACGTCTTGGTACCATTGTTGCTCAAGAGTGACACGCCGTGCCTTTCTATTTGGAAATGATGAGCTTACGGGAAAGAATTATGATTATAGACGTGCTTGGGTTGAGTCTCTGCTACTCAAATTAGGTGATATTTTTGCTATTGATGTAGCGGCTTATGCGGTGATGTCTAATCATCTTCATTTGGTATTACAGATAGATATAGAGTTAGCGAATCGTTGGACGGATAGAGAAGTAGTAGAGCAGTGGCATCAACTGTTTAACGGTACCGAGTTGACTCAAAGGTTTGCTAAGGGTGAAGTGATAGAAGAGTACCAAGTTGCTAAGTTAAAACACCTTGTTGCCATTTACCGCTCACGCTTATGTGATATATCTTGGTTTATGAGGTGTCTTAATGAGCCAATTGCTCGTATGGCTAATAAGGAGGACAAGTGTACAGGTCGTTTCTGGGAGGGAAGGTTTAAGAGTCAGGCTCTGCTTGATGAAGCGGCGGTGCTGGCCTGTATGGCCTATGTTGAACTCAACCCTATTCGAGCCAAAATGGTTGATACACTTGAGAATTCAGACCACACCAGTATACAACTTAGGGTTAATGCTGCGTTGAAAGGTGAGCAACCCACTCAGCTACTGCCCTTTATTGGAGATGAGCGGCTTAATCAACCTAAAGGCATCAATTTTTCCCTAAAAGACTACTTAGAATTGGTAGATGAAACAGGCAGGATTATCCGTAATGACAAGAGAGGTTCTATCTCTGCTAACAGCACAAAGATACTGATTAGGTTGAATATTTCATCAGGCAACTGGATAAAGCTGACCTCAGAGTTTGGCGAACTGTTCCGCGGCCCTGTGGGCAATATTCAAGAGTTAACCACCTTCTGTGAGCATCTTCAAAAGCGTAGACGGCACTTTGCCAAGAGTTGCAAATATCTAGAGGATAGTTGACAACAAACTTAGCTAAACCCCCTTACCTTTAATACTACTTTTACTCTGCTCAATCTTCTTAGATAACATGAGTTCACAAGCTCTGTCCGTCGTTCATCATTTTAGCGTTAAATAGCTCTATTAATCATTCGTAAGCAGGTTAAGTTGCAGTGGTGTCAGCAAGTTGACCGCTTCAATGACAGTCTAAGTTGAAAGCTTGCTAAGGTAGCGATATGTTATTGATTTATTATGGGTGGCTCTATTTATTCGATTTTGTTATCTAGAGCATTGAACATCTACAGTAGAGCCGCTATGTTATTGATTAATAATGGCTGGCTTGATTTATTTTTGCTAAGACTGCACCTCCTAAAAATCATGGGGTTTCGGATAAAATAATATTAAAAATTGGCTCATCAATGATGCAAAAGCTTACCTGCTCGATGGGATAGATGACGAGACAATTAATGAGTTAATCACTGCAAGTGGAGAGTTTTAATGAGTGATTGGAAGTGTGACGATAAAGAATGGATGAAGCAGCGTAAAAAAGAGTGGCCACAGTATCGCTTTAATATTTCCGATGCCTTAGTGGAGGTATCAGATTTAGCAAAAGACGAGATGGAAGATTTAAAAAACTATTTTCTTACAGGTGACAAGAGTTCGCTTCAAACTATTTATAAAATAAGGAGTGGGTTACTCCTCGAGCTCTGGCTACATCCAAGTGAAGATATTGAGGTTTTAAAGCAAGTATTCAATCGCCATCGTGAAGAAAAAACACACTATTGCGAAACACCTGCTTATAGAGTGAATGAAAGAAATAAATTTTATAGCTTGGCTAAACATAGACACAAAGTACCATTCAAAGGTGCTAGTCGCCTGAATGGCCGGGAGTGGGTGATAGATCAAGTTTTTATGCCTCAGACGTTAGAGGAGTTCATAGCTATAGAGGGAGAAGAGCAGCGAGATTTTATTGTTGGTAAGTTTTGTATTGGCCCATGCTATGAATGGGGGGATTTTCTGACTAGAAAAGAGCATTTTGAGACCGATATCTGTGTGAAAAAGATAGATATATGGAAATCTGCAGCTAAATTGAGTTTTGAGCAGTATAAAGATGAAAAAGGAATCGTGTGGCTTATTGAGGATCTTGATACTTTTTTAGCTTCGAATGATGAAAAGCATCCTAAGCAAGTTAAACTGGCGCAAGATATAATAGATGCCATTAACGACCCTGAAATGCCCCAAGCACTCAGAGACCGAGTCGCTGAAATCAGAGCCAGTAAATATGCAACCGAGTAAATAAAATCGCCATTGTTAATTGTTCAAAGACTTCCCAATTGAGAATGTAAAATAGTAGGCGTTAATATGGCAAAGTTTAGCTTTCACAAAGAAGTATGGTTATTAAAAGACCCCCAATGGCTGTCTGGTAGGGCGCTTGCTTGGGAGCCTATAGAGTATCAGTTACTGTGTGAGAGTGCTGTGAACAAGAACCAAATATCAGCAATGAGGCGTTACTTTATCAAAGGCGAGTGGACTGAGGGTTCTGAATATGCACCATCTCTTGATACTCGAATGAGATGGTGCCCAACTATTTCAAGAGCTTATTTTGATGAAATGGTAAGTGAAGCAAAAACACAATATGCTACACAATACCTTAGGGAAACATTAGTTAAGTCAGTTATAAAAGTTGTTCCTGAAGAGTTTATGCCATTTGATGATTGGCATCGACGTTTAACTCTGTATCAGTGGGTGGTTGATAATGAAGTTGAATACACAAACAAACAAATAGAATTTAATTCTTTTCAGGTCAGAGCATTCCCTCTTGAAGCGAGCAAAAAAAATGATTTTTCTATGTCTTTTATTAGACATGCCAATAATTGGTTAAGTATGTGCGGTAGTAATCAATATCAAGGGTTCTTAATCTTACTGCCCTTTTGGTTCACTTCCCTACGTTACATGGATGAGTCAACTTTTGAACGGAAACAAAACGTAAAGGTAATAAATCAGTTGTTTCTTTATATTAGAAATTTTATTCCTGAACACTCATGCCACGCATCATCCCAAGCAAAAAAAGAGTTTGTCACTGAATTTTTAAAGTGTGTTGAAAAGTATGGTCTCTCTCTAGCGAAGATGACTGAGTTATGGAAGGCAACGGCTCAAAATAAGGAAGATGAGTCAGTTGGTCGTGAGGTTCGTAGCTTGCCGTTAACTTCAGATAATTTAGAGACTCGACTTGAGAGTGCTTTTTATAATACTTATATTTGTGATTATAAGAGTAAAGCTGACCCTGTTTTTATAATTCATCAGGCAATGGAGTCTTTGGGATTATGTGAACAGAAGTACAATAAAAGTGATATTAAGCTGGTTGATATTTCTAATGTGCTAACATCTGAATTCAAAAGTGAGTTATGCCACGATACTGTACATGCTTATCATGTTTGTTTCCAATTATCACCTTTTTACATTGGTTCGGATAAATTAACTGTATATCAGAATATTTTTTTATTAGTTGATAACAATAATAACCTAAAGGTTATTATGACTGAAAGCTCAGCATTGAGGAATGTTGTATGTAACTCTAGAATATTCAGTAGTCAAAGGTTATTCCTTATGGATACTTTAAGGGAGGAGCATGGTTTAAGTTTTAAACGTTACTTAAATTATACCCATGATGATAGTGACCCTAATAGTATGCCTCCAGAGCCAGAAGAATATCTAACTTATCTTGAGCTACAAAATATCCCTTTTGAGGATAAGGATTATAGTATCTTTGTTTATGGTGCATACGGCCTACAATATGGCGTAGATGATCAATTTACAGAAGTTGACGGTCCTAGTTACTCTGATTTTATCTCGAACAGTAACTAAACAAATTAACGGAAAAATAAATATGGACAGGCATAGTAAATTGCGTAAATTCCACACCTCCTACTAAGCTTTAGTTATCGGTAAAAAGTATGAGTTAACCATGCCTCGTCCCAGAAGAACCCAGATCAGTATTGAAGATGCATAGGGCTATCTTGTTGTTTTAATTTATATGATTTTTATTTTCCTTATCGTTCAGTTTTCTCTAACTGTTTTCGGTATTCACTCGGCGTTTGTCCAGTTTCTTGCTTAAATGCTTTATAAAAAGAAGATCGGGCGTTAAATCCAACTTCAAGCGCTATATCAAGTACGGTATTTTTATTTGCGATTATTTTCGGTTTTGCTGCTTCAATGCGCCACTGATTGACGAAATCAAAAAAGTTAGCTGATAGCGTTTCATTGAGAGTTTGCGAGATATAATTGGGTGAAATAGCGACATGATTTGCGAGTTTTTGCAGTGATAAACTTGAGTCTAAGTAGAGTTTATCGTTTTCCATCACGTTATTAATTTTACCTGCGATACGTGTTGCTTGCTCGACACTCAAGGCCGAACGTTGATATTTTTTTGGCGACTCTGGTGTGGTGCCACTTTGATTATCGTTGCTTTCTATATCAAGAACCGTTTCACTTACACTCTCATTGTTAAGTGTTGAGTTTAGGTTATTTTCTTCATTGTATTCAGTCAGTACTGGTTTTTGCTGTAAACCAAAATGAGCCAAGCTCCATATTAGTAATAGCAATAACAGGCTCTCGGTGCGCAGATTAAATAGTAAGTTGTCAAAGAGACTTGAGGAGAACAAGGTCGCTAAAGAAAATAGCCAAGCGCTAATGGCGACGAACATTAACCAGTTTATCCAATTAAGCTCTTTATCATCATTATTAGAAAATACATTTTTCAGTTGTTGTCGGTAAGCTACTAGACGATGAATAATTCGATAAATGGTATATGCGCATTGCCCAAGCCAGAGCAAAATTATGATTAATATACTAACCATTAACGTGCAAGTTAAAGGATCCGAGAGATCTGCATCATCAATAAAAATTGCAGTATGCATATCTTTGGGCAAGAACATCATCACTACGCTAATTAATATCGCAGGCCATAACAGTACAAAATGACGAGCTTGTGTCGAGTTGAGTTGCCAAGGTTTTTCAGCAGTAATTCCTTCAACGTAAAACCATAAAGATGGGGCCAATACAAAAAGTGCTGGAAATGCTAATGCTGAATATAGTTGGTACCAATTAGGAAAATAAGTGCTAACCACAGGCTCCATTGCTAAGGCGCCATTAGCGAATAAGAAGAGTGCTAAAGGTAAGCATATTACCGATTTTTTTGCTCTGGTTAGCAATACGGGAACACTTAACAAAATTTGTCCTACCATAATCATGGAGAGGGTCATTACTATAGGGTCGGTCAAATCAACTCCTTATATTTACACTTTTAATTTTTACGCTTTAGTATTTATTAAAGCTTGTAAGCCCCTAACTCTACTCTATTGTCTACCCGTGCAATATAGAAAACTGTCCGCGCTTCTAGTCTCGGACGATATAAGCCCTTATTAACTATATTCTTTTAATCAGTTGCTACTCGTGACAGTAAATAGACATCATTTACAAGTTACAGAGGGAGAGTATTACAGCCGTTGTTTTATCCTCCTCGCTGCTTAGCAATCAACTTTATTTGTTAAATGGATTTTATAAAGATAGCTGAGGTGCTGATGGTAAAGCCAAGCTTGAAGCTTGTATCTTTACAAGGAGTAACAGGGAAAGTCTAAACCTCTAAAATTAGTTAATTTGTAAAGGAGTAAACCCAATGTCTGATTCAATAACAATGCAGAATGATGCGAGAGTAAAAAGCATCCCCTTTAATTGGTCTGTTATTGGTTTTCTACTTTTTATGACGGCAATCCCAGGCGTGCCTGCTATTTTTTTACTCGCCTTGGTCGCCATCGGGTCGTCTAATGGCGTGAGTGATTCATCGATGATTAATGCCTTACACTTTGAGGCTCCAGCCGCTATTTTTGTGCATGGCGTAGCAGGCATTCTGTTTTTCCTAACCATGCCGTTTCAATTTTCACCTGCGCTACGAGCTAAAAATATAACATGGCATAAAGTCGGTGGACGTATTGCACTGTTATCAGGTTATGTCATGGGGTTATCAGCTATTTGGATGCATCATGTGTTGTACCTTGTGTCATTTGACGCTCGGTATATATCACTTCTAGTTATGAGTATTGCTATGTGTATAGCATTTTCATTGGCGTTATGGCACATCATTAATCGCAATATTCAATCTCATCGAAAATGGATGGTTAGAGCTGTCGCAATAACTCTTGGGGCTGTAACACCATTATTTGTTGAGGTTATTCTGCTCTTGTTGTTTGGCCAATTTGAAAGCACTCTGACAATACTAAACCAATTTCAACATGACTATGGTCGACTTGTGGGAGTCGCAATTAACTTGGGTATTGTTGAGTACATGTTTTTTAAAGAACAACCCAAGAAAAAAGCACGATCTCAACTAGCAATGTAGGGAGAAAATAATGACAGAATTACCTGTTGTAGCCCAATTGCATTTAGTTATAGGAACCTTAGCTGTGGTAGGCGGGTTTCTTGCCATGTTGCTTCCTAAAGGTAAAACACTACACAAATTCGCAGGTAAAATATTTTTCTATAGTATGTTGGGGCTTTGCTTTACCGGAGTATATTTAACGTTTGCACGCTCCCTTCAATTTACCTTTTTTTTGGCAATATTCTCTTTATATTTATTGCTAACAGGATGGTACGCTGTCGCGCGTAGAAGCAATAAAGTTAATTTCTTAGACAAACTTGGCTTTTATGTCATTAGCACGATTGGTATAACCACGTTAATTCTTTCTGTATTGGGATGGAGTTTAAATTGGTATTACCCTATTTCAGAGCCTTCATACCCCAGTTATCTCATCTTTGTTGTTTCTTCCGCTTTTATAGCATATTGGGATTATCAAATGCTTACCGCAAAAGTGCTTATTGGAACGAAGCGATTAGTTCGTCATCTTTGGCGAATGTACTTTGCGCTGTTTATCGCCACTACAATATTTTTGGGTGGTAATAGTCATGTTTTACCAGAAGAACTTCGTACCGAATTGATTTTAACAGCGCCTATAGTGACAGTACTTCTGTTTATGTTTGGATGGTTACTTTATTTTAGGTACTTTAAGAAGGCGTGATAAGTCATTGTGAATTTAAAGTCAGCTACTGAGCTCTCGCAAAGATAAGTGTGGGCAGGCTGAGTTGATTAGCCGATCACCTAGGCGGTCGGCATTTTCCTTTCCTAGAACGTAAAGTCCTGCTATAAAATTATACATCTTAAGAAGCTTAGCGTGAGCTTACAAGGCACTCTCTAATCTACATACAGATCAGTGAAGAACCTGTTTTCACGGGGAATGTAGTGATTGTCGTAATCGAGTGAGAATGCGATTTTAATCGCTTTCCCTTTAAGTTCATTTCTTGGCACAAATCCATAAACTCTTGAGTCAGCGCTGTTGCGGCGATTATCACCCATGACGAGGTAATGGTTTTCGGGCACTGTTAGCGTGTTAAAGTTGCTTAAACGATTGTCGGCATTTTTCTCAATGCGGACTTTATGGGTTAACCCGCTGATCGTTTCCTCAATAAACAACTCCTGATCATCGTCGCTGATTACCGAGTAATTCAATTTTGTGCCATTAACGAATAATACTTCGTTACTTAGGCTGATTGTGTCGCCAGGTAATCCGATAACGCGTTTTATCAAACGATTTTGTGCGGCTTCGGATTCAAAAACAATAATCTCCCCACGTTCTGGCTCACCAGTTTCAACTAATGATATTTGCGTGAAAGGGACTCTTAAATCGTATGCCATTTTATTTACTACAATGCGATCCCCCTCTTTAATGGTGGGTTGCATTGAGCCAGTGGGTACCGTGTACCAGTCGGCCACAGCACTTCTAAACACAGACATTAACATAATAAAAATGAACAACTGTCTGTTATTTTTCCAAAAGATTTTTAATTTACTCATAGAATAATTCCCCTGTTAACTATTTTACTATCCGATGCCGATGTGCAGACCATAGCAAAGTAGGCCATAGAAATAACAGGAAGTTCACATTGGGATTGTTACCAAGTATGTAATTTATCTCCCTTGATTGTTTGAATTATCCACAGCGTCTCAGCACTCAACTCTTTGCACTCAAGAACAAGTTATCCCATCTATCAAACCAGATTTGCAGTGGTGTTCTTTCTGACCTAGAAGAAAGTATTGGGTAATTATTACCCTATTTATTATTTCTGTGGCGCTGTAGTTTGCTCTCTGAAGTTTCAGGAAATGAAGTTAATGCTTTTCTGAAGCGATCAAAGGATGAAACATACTTTTATTAGAAGGAACTTTTAGATGGACAATTTATTCATGAAAACGGCGCTGTGTGCTGCCATGTTATCCGCACTGAATGCCAGCGCTGTTAATGCTCAAGAAGTCGAGAGATCTCAAAAGGAGCCGGTGGAACAATTTAACGAAGTCGGTGAAGGTTTGATTATTCAACATAAGGCCACTCAACACGAGCGTTCAGTGTTTAAAGCTGGGCAGCCACTATCGTCTTTGAGCAAGCAGTTAGGAGTCGAAGTTTTTCACAAGCGGTTTGATGCCAATCAATCTCAGATTGTCACGTTTGGCAAACCGCAGCCCGTTGAAGTACTGACCAAACTCGGTAAGCAATTAACAGAGACCGGCAATTATAAATTTGTTGAGGTGAACCGATATTTCCAGCCAACCTTAACGCCTAATGACAGCCGTTTAGGCGACATGTGGGGCTTAATTAATAACAATACTGGCATTCGTGCCGAAGCAGGCTGGGACAGTAACAGCGGCAGCAACGTGACAGTTGCAGTGTTGGATACAGGTTTTCGTCCTCATGCCGATTTAGCCGATAATATTGTCGGTGGTTATGATTTTGTCTCCAGTGCGTTTATGGGCAACGATAGTAATGGTCGTGATGCGGATGCTAGGGATCCCGGTGATGCAGTGTCGGCATCTGAGTGTGGTTGGAGTCATAGCGCTAGAAACTCCTCTTGGCACGGTACTCATGTGGCTGGCACCATTGCAGCTGTGGGCAACAATGGCCAAGGTGTGGTTGGCACTGCCTACAACGCTAATATTCTTCCGGTGAGAGTGCTGGGTAAATGTGGCGGTACTACGGCCGATATTGCCGATGCCATCGTCTGGGCATCTGGCGGTAATGTATCAGGCGTACCCACTAATGCCTTTCCTGCTGATGTGATCAACTTGAGCTTAGGTGGCAACAGTGGTTGCTCTTCGACTTATCAATCAGCCATTAATCAGGCGCGAAATAACGGTGTTACGCTGGTGGTCGCTGCCGGAAATAGTGGCCGTGATGTCGCCAATTTCTCTCCTGCCAGTTGTGACGGTGTCATTGCTGTTGCCGCTCACGATCAAGCTGGCCAACGTTCATTGTGGAGTAGCTGGGCTTCATCAAATTTCGGTTCGAAAATTGATGTGTCGGCGCCGGGAACAGGCATTCTGTCTACCTTAAACAGCGGCACCAATGGACCGGGTGCTGACAACTATGTCTCTTATAACGGGACATCAATGGCGACTCCCCATGTTGCTGGCGTCGTTGCTCAAATGCTGCATCAAAGCCCCTATTTATCACCTACGGCCGTAGAGATGCGGATCAAGCATTCGGCGCGAAGCTTTCTGCCGGGGTCTAGCTGTAATACGTCCAACTGTGGTGACGGAATGTTAGATGCGCCCGGTGCAATCGCGCTGGCAAGTTCACCCAGTATTGAGTATCGCGCTCATGTAGCCAATAACGGCTGGTTAGAGTTTGAAATGAATGGTGATACAGCAGGCACCACTGGCGAAAGTCGAAGAATGGAAGCATTGCAGATGTTTATGTACAACTCCAATATGGGGATCTGTTATAACGCGCATGTCGCTGGCATCGGCTGGCAACCAGCCGTGTGTGATGGTGATATTGCAGGCACCACCTATCAGAGTCGCAGAGTTGAGGCTGTTCGGATCTGGCTCAACAACCGTGCGCCGGGTTGCAGCGTTGAGTACCGTGCTCATGTTGCGGGACAGGGATGGCTTAACTGGGTACCTCAGGGCGGCGTTGCTGGTACCACAGGGCAAAGTAGGCGGATGGAAGCATTACAGGCTAGGTTAACCGGAAATTGCGATTAAGATTAGCACGTTAAATACACATGTTTGATGGTGTAAAATGACAGAAGGAGCGCTTATGCGCTCCTTCTGTCGATTCGGTCTTTTATGCCGTTATGGCTTGCTTAAACTCAACTTAAAGGAGCTTAAAATCGGGTCGTGGCAGTTTGTCTGATATCCCATATAAATAGATCACCAGTACAGAGAGTGCAGCACCGCTCATAAATAGCCAGAACCCACCAAAATGATCAAGCATAATGCCGCCACCAAGCGGGGCGAATGCAAAGCCAAACTCGTAGAACGACGCTGCGCCAAAGTAAGCACCACGCAGATGTTGAGGTGCCAACCTGTCGATATGCACGTTCATGGTGGGGAAGGTAATGGTCTCTGCGAGACTGATCACGATCACCGCCCCTATCCAACCCCAAAACAGATCAATGGGGTTAATCGCTAACCACACTTGCGAGATCATCAGCAACACTAACCCAAACTGAATTCTTGCAGTAATGCTAAAGCCTGACATGAGCTTTAACAGTAAAAACTGGGTGGTGATGATCACCATAGCATTGGTGAATATCATCGCCGAGATAAGCTCCAACAGATGTGGTGCATCAGCGCGAGTTAGGTATTGGATCAGAGAACTGTCCATCTGTGCATAGATAAACATGCAGATAATATTGGCGAATATCAGGCACTGAAACAGCTTGTCCTGCCACAACACTGTGATGATCTGTTTGCGTGTCGCTGGTGGCTGTGCACTCGCGAGCAGAGCTTGGTCTGAGGTGCTATCAGCTGACTTGTCTGTTTGCTTGCCTATTGTTTGATTATCTGTAGCCGACTTGAGCGCTGCTTGGCCTCGAAATCCCCAAAACAGCAAGCCTAACAATATGGCAAAGGCACCAGCAGTAATGTAAAAACTGGATTGCTCACCAGTAAGCCCTAACCAAACACCGGCCAGTGGCCCTACGGCGCAACCTACATTCACAATAAAGTAGAGTGACTGCATCGCCAGTTCACGGGTTTGTGGATCGGCAATAATGTCACCAATTGCTGCTGATGTAAGCGGTCGCCAAAGTGAGGTGGCGATTGAACATAAGGTCATCACCACCACATAAGCGGTGATAGTGTCAGCCTCTGCCAGCAGTGAGAATGAGATGATATAGAGCACACCGGTTAAATACATTAATCGGTGACGGCCAATGCGATCGGATAACGCACTGCCAATAAAGCTAGTGAACACCGATATTGTGGCAGCACCGGATAAGATTAAGCCGACTTCCGTTGCCGATAAGGCAAACTTTTCATACAAAATGACAGCCAAAAAAGGCCACACCATGTAGTAACTGCCACGGGTGATAAAGGAGCCAAACAGGAAAATCCACATCAAGCGGGGAAACTGTTTAAACCGTTTTATTGAAATGTCACTCTGCACAAATCATCCTTAATACATCGCTGTAGCGGGTTGTATGGAATACCCTTGGTTAATCCTTTAAAAATATCTCGTAGCGGTCGACATCAAAGCCCATCTCCTGATATTCGCTTTGAAAACCCATACCGAGCTTTTTCAATACATTGGCTGACGCAGTGTTTTCATGAACAACATCACCCAATACATGATTTAAGTCCATATTTTTCTTAGCGTATTCGATGCAGGCTTGATTCGCTTCGGTGGCGTAACCTTTGCCCCAATAATCAGGGTGTAATCGATAACCTATGTCGACTCCATCGATGCGGGTTTCCTTTTTAAAGCCACAAAACCCGATGACGGTATTAGTCTCTTTTAACACAATCGCCCAGCGAGCAAACCCATGGGCTTGGTACTCTTTTAGCCAGATGTTGGTAATGATATTTTCAGCATCGCTCAGGCTGTCGCATAAACCCGCATCACCCGTAAAGCGGTTCACCTCTTCCGGTGTATTGAAATGGAGCACGGCTTGAGCATCGCCGAGGTTAAATTCACGAATGATGAGGCGTTCTGTTTCGGTGATAATTTTCATGGTCCATCCTTAGCGGTTATAAGTCCCTGTGTCAGGAGAACGATTACTCTATCTGGAAACTGAAAAGCAAAACAGATACAGTCTATTAAAATAAAAACCAATACAGATGGTGCCGCGTTCTATTCACGGTGTATAAGGGCAAGAGACTATGGCGTTTAAGTACCAGAAAATTGTTGATGGGGTGATCACCGCGATTAACGGAGGTTTACTGACGGGCAAGCTTGATTCTGTCAGGCAATATGCCAAGCATCACCAAGTCGGGGTATCGACCGTGACCCAAGCGTATATGGCGCTGGAGCGACAGGGCTGGATCTACGCTAAACCCAAGTGCGGCTATTTTGTGAATCATCAACAAGGGCAGGTGTCAGGCAAGCGCACGCCTAACTACGGGAAAACTATTAATCGGGTTAAAGCTGGGCAATCACTGGCTACGGCTGTGCAGTTTTCATTTAACGACCCCGATATTTTACCTCTCTCATGCACAGCGCCAAGTTCAGTGATTGACCATGAGGTATTGCTCAATCGTCTGCATCGGCAAGTTGTCGCTAAACGCCCTTATAAACTCTTTATGGATTCGCCGATAGAAGGGCTAGATCAGTTGCGCTATGAGATCTGTCGCCATCTTTCACGTGCTGGACAAGTGTTAACGCCTGATAATGTATTAATCACTAACGGGAGACAGGATGGGCTATTACAGGCATTGATGGCGGCTAAAGCGATAGGTAAAACTGTCGCGGTAGAATCACCCGTTTCATTCTATTTTCAGGCGATATTGAGCCAATTAAATATTGATGTGGTCGAAATACCTCAGCAGATGGATTATCAAGATGAGCTGGATCTACTGTCGAGCGCCTATCAAACCCAGCCTTTTGCAACCTTGTTAGTCAATCCAAGCTTTGCCGATCCGACAGGAAGAGTATTGTCCGACAGCGATAAACTCGCGCTTATCGATTGGGCTGTATCTCATAAGGTGACGCTTATCGAATATGATCGCTCTGAGCTCTATTTCGGTCGCCAGCGGCCCAGTTGTTTAGTCGCTTTAGTCCCACCAACATCGCCATGCAAAGTGATCTCTATTGGTGACTTTTATGACACCTTATCGCCAACAATTAGCCTAGGTTACCTTATCTGCTGCAATACCTTTAGTGACTGTCAGTTTACTAAGCAAACTGTCGGTGAAGAAGCCAGTATTGCGCTGCAATTGATGGTGCATCAATTAATGGAAAGTGGCCAATACCATAAGCTAATGACTAAATTAAGAGAGCAACTGGTGGCAAATTATATTGCCGCGCAGTCGATTTTGACTCAGCACCTCCCACAAGCATTAGCCAACGGCCTCTACATCAGCCAACCCGAAGGCGGCCCCTGCATCTGGTTTAAGTTACCTAATCAACTCTCCAGCGAAGCTCTGTGGCAACTCGTCATCGCCGATAAATTATCGATAGCACCAGGACAAATGTTTACCTTTAGCCAGCAAGATGATGTTCAAACGGGTGATCAAAAAGCGGCAGCATATCAAGATTGTTTCCGCATCACCTTCGGCCTACCTTGGACTGACCAAATGCAAGACGGCATCAAACGACTCGCACAAATCATAGAGTCATATGTCGTTGAGTCTTCGACTCAAGCTTAATAGTGATAAACAGTTAGGGAGTTGGGTTTTACTTTTGAGGAGAGCAGGAAAGATAACAGAAAAGAGCTCTCACCACAGAGCGCTACGCTACACAGAGTTCACGGAGAAAAGCTGGAGGTACTTTTACTAACGCATTAATTAACATGCTTTTTATATGTCAGTTTTCTATTTGCCGTTTTCATTCAATTTTTTGAACGAGTGCAAAAAATGCAAATAAATTCAATAGCTTTATGTGCAACAGATTGCAGTAACAACAAGATGGATTTATTACTATTTGCTCGCCTGAAAAACCGAAATCAAGCCCACCAGAAATCATCCGGTTAACGGTGGTGCGCTCAAGCAATTTCGTTAGTTATTGGATCAATACAACAACATGAAAAAAACATACCTAGCACTAGTGCTACTTAGCGCTATGCCGCTGCTTGCTCACGCCGAAAAAGAGATGCTATTTTCGCCCTCATACTTAAGTGTTGAAGGTGATAAAAAGCCTGAACTAAAGCAATGGCGTGACTCGAACACCTGTAAGGGTTGTCATCCACGTCAATGGAACGGCTGGCAAGGTTCGATGCACTCTATCGCCTTTATCGATCCAGTGTTTCAAGCTGAATGGGCCATGGGCGAGAAAGAAACCAAGGGCGCAGCCAAAAACCTATGTGGTGGTTGCCACACAGTTCTAGGTACCGTGACTCAAACGGTTGAATTTAAGTCTGAGTCAGGAAAATTTGGGGGATTCACCACCCAAGCTATTGCTAATCAAGGTGTATCTTGTGAGGTTTGCCATAGCGTTGTAGATACTAATGCGGTGCACACTGCAATGGGCGAGCATGGTAATGCTTCACTTGAAATCGCCAACGACAAAGTTAAGCGTGGCCCATTTGATGATGCAAAGCCACGCGGCCATAAGGCTGAGTACTCTGAACTACACACCAAATCTGAGTTCTGTGCTAACTGTCATAACGTATTCAACCCTGTTCACGATAACTTTGCCCTAGAGCACACTTACGATGAATGGAAAAAGTCTGACTATGCTGCGGCAGATATCCAATGCCAAGATTGCCACATGGTGCCAGTCGAAACAGCGATGCGCGTTGCAGATGAGATGCTCCCCGCTAAAAAGCTTGAGCAACATGGTTTAGATGGAAAAGCAGCACGTGGTGGACCCGTTCGCAGCCTAGTGCACGACCATGGTTTTGTTGGTGGTAACGCCGTTATCGCGCCACTTCTTGGTGTTAAAAATGGACAGGCTCACGCAGATGAAGCCATTAAACGGCTAAAGTCAGCTGCAGCACTTAAAGCTAAGGTTACTGGTTCTGATACTTCGCCTGTACTTGAAGTCACAGTATTTAACCGCCGTGCAGGCCATGATCTACCAACGAGCTTAACTTTTATCCGTCAGATCTGGCTTGAAGTGATAGTTAAAGATTTAAATGGTAAAGAGATTTTCCGTTCTGGCTCACTAACAGCAGATAACGCACTACCTGAAGGCACGGTTATTTTCCAAGACACCTCTGTTGATGTGCACGGAAAACCTGAGCATAAGCCATGGCGCGTAGCGAGTTTCTCGGTGCAAAATACGATTCCAGCAAAAGGATCTAAAACGGTTAAGTATCCGTTTACTCTGCCTGCTGGCGTAACGGACTATAGTGTTGAGACGAAACTTCATTATCGCTCATTTGATCAAAGTGTCGCCGATCTATTACTTGAAAATAAAGTGATTGTACCATCGGTAGAGATGACAAATTTAAGCCAGAGTTACCAAGATTTAGCGCTTAAGTAGTTAGCGATCACTAACTTTTTGTGAGCACTAAGTGCGATACACACCCGCAAGCTATATATAAATACCTTAGATTGCGGGTTATCTCTTCATTGAATAAACAGTCATCCTGAAGCTTCTACTGATGTTTATGTGCGACCATAACACTGGAACTTCAAGATGACTTATAACTTCGTGTATATGGGGCTGCTAGCTTCGATTTCAGGGGGAGGTATTCTTCGAACGAAAGGCAGGGATGCCGAACTGGCCGTTTAACATGGTGGTTATTGGAAATCGCAGAGCGTATAGGGACATATTCACAGCGTCTCGCAGAAGTCGCTACACATAAGCACGCTGCCAGCGATAAGTAACCATGAAGTTTTGAGCTTCAATCACTTACCCAATACACATTTAGCTAAAAGCTTTCAAACTAGATCCTACTTTTAGCAACAAGAGGGGGTTCAGGATGACGACTAACACATGAAAAATGTAATTAGCCTTCATTCGAAGGCTAATGCCCTATCGCATTCAAATGCTGGATCAAATACATCCTATCTTGAACAGAGGTTTGGCTATGCCAAAACCCGCCGACATAAGCCATAAGTGGAATAAGAAATAAAATGAGCAGCAGCATGATGGCTAACCCTCTAGCGGACAACGCCCAGCCATTTCGAGTGCTGAATTGCAGCGCTTCACGTTTTGGGCAGGCTGAGACGCAACGCATGCAGGCTTGGCATTCATCAGAGCGGATATTCTTCTGAGTGTGAACCGAAATATTCGCCGGACAGGCGCGGGTACACTTGTCGCAGCTCATGCCTTTGCTGTCGATTAGGCAATGTTGAGTGTTACGGCGGATCTTAAAGGGGCTTAAGAAGCTGAGTAAACCTAACAAAGCACCATAAGGGCAGATATATCGGCAGAATCCCTGACGTCGCCATGCTGCAAGCCCCAAGATGAAGCCGAAACAGACTAAGGTAACCATGCCCGGTGTTATGAAAAACAGCGCCATTTTGAGATCGGCGATCTTATGATAATTACCCTCAAGGTAATGTGGGATCGACGCAACTGGCATACCAAGGATGATGAAGAGTAGGGCAGCTAACAGCAGATATTTCAGCATTCTCAATGGCCAATCTACCCAGGCTGGTGGCATGAATTCCGATTTGATAAAGCGCTTTCTCAGTTTATAGAGGTATTCGCCAGCGAGCCCGAGTGGGCATGCCCAACCACAAAATGCCCGTTTGCAGAGCAAACCTGTGAGTAGTACGACTGCCAACATGACGGCGGCCGCTGGATGAGTTTGATCCCATAATCCCAGAGTGAGTATTGCCTTAATCTCAATGCCGCCAGCAATTGGCAAGAAAGCATCCCCTACGTCGGGTCGCATTAACCAAGGGGTGATACCCGCGTTGAGCATGAACGCGTTGGCGGCGAACTGTATGCCGACAAGTAACATCGACAGCGCTAATAGATGTTGTATGCCATCCCTAAGTTGGTTGGCTCTCAATTCTCCTTTAGCAGCTTCTGGACGTAGTTTAGTTAACAGTGTCAGTGAGACTGCAGCTATCGCCGTGGCGAGCATTAAGGGCCAAGAGAGTGAGATGACAGCAGCGCTAATCGCGAGGATGATTGTGGTTAACGCACCTGATTTTTGGCCACTCCAGTACAACAGACTCACAGCATAGGCTAACGCTAACATAAGCGTTAATGATTCAATGAAGCTCATAAGATCTTATTTTATAATGACTTGTTATTGTTAGAGACGAGCGATTAGGCGTAAGTTCTTCGGCCATTTTCGTTTCGTGCAGTAGATCTAAATTATATGCTGTTGGGAGGTTATTAATTTTAAGGCGATCACAAAGGGAGGGATGAGTAGCAGGGAAATTGTATTAATTAAGACATTGAAATGAAGATATTCCTAAACACTTCGTTTAGGAATATCTCGACAGTCTGTTACTTCGTACCTTCAATAGAGGCGATAAACTTGTTCGACTCTGCGATAGACTTGTTCATCTCTTTAATTAAGCTTGAGATATCAGTTTGAAGACTGGTGAACTCTCCCTTAATGGCGCCAATAGCTTGGGCATTAAGGTTATGCTTTAAATAGAGCATGTTGTCTTTCATCGCGGTGAGTACCGGTGCCATCTTGCCTTCTGCGCGCTTCATGGTGCGAACCAACTGCTCATAAGAGCGTTTGGTTTCGCGAAGCTTAGACTCACTGTTGCGGCGTAGACTTGCTTTGCTAATCTCACCTATTTCAGTCTGCCACTCTTCGAATAGCGCATCGGCGACATCTTCGACTTTTTCGATACGTTTGCTCACATCATCGGCTGCATCTTGTGATGATTCATACTCATCTTTGGCCTTGTTATAGGCTGTTTCCAGATCGCCACCATCGTGGTTTAACAATGCCTGCATCTCTTCGAGAGCTGAGCTGAACTGCTCTTGAGCTTCCTCTTGTGATTCTTTGGCGTCGTTGACTCTGTCGACCATGATGTCGCGTTTGTGATAACCGACTTTTTCCATCGCACCGTAGTAAGCGCTCTGGCAGCCGCTCAACAAAAGAGTGGTGGCGATAATGGCAATTGAGATATGTTTATTCATCTAGTAGGGTGTCCTTGTTTGTGCCCGTATGAACCGATTGAAGCACCTGAGCGTGTTAGTTAGTCCGCTTTATATCGAGCTGCATCAATAATGCACCAAAGATGGACTAAGCCACCAATTATAGCAGGGAAGATTAGCCACCACATGGCGTAGCCGACAATCGTAACAACACAAAATAGCAGTGCGGCTAGAATACGACCTTGTACCAGCTGGCCAAGACCGGGAAAGAAAAAGCTAGCGATTGCGGCAATTACGTTGCCTGCAGATCCTTGTTGAGACATCTATTTATTCCTTACACTTGTAAATCTTAGGTTATAAGCTTTATTGTACGAGGATACACATTCAACGCCAATACTCTAATTATTTAATCGAGAGCGCTGTGATAAAAAAGTTCAATTTTACCAAGTTACAAACATTCATGCTTAGTATCTGGCACTTCATGATACATCTAAAGCAACGATTAGCGGAAGACCAGATTAATATTCGTGCAGGCCATTTAGCCTATGTGAGTTTATTATCTCTGGTGCCGATGGTGGCTGTGACCATGTCTATGTTGTCTGCTTTTCCCGTATTCCAAGGGATTAGAGGGCAGATAGAGGGCTTTATTTATAATAACTTCCTGCCCTCGGCTGGTGACAGTGTGCAGGTCTATATCAATGAGTTTGTTGATAATGCGTCTAAAGGTACGGCTGTCGGTATTGCCGCGCTAATGGTGGTCGCGATTATGTTGATCTCCAGTATCGATAAGTCTCTTAATAGCATATGGCGCACTAAAGATAAGCGTTCGATGGTGGTGTCGTTTTCCATGTATTGGATGGTGTTGACCTTAGGGCCTGTGTTGATGGGGGCGAGCTTAGTGGCGACCTCTTATGTGGTGTCTCTTAAAGTTTTTAATGGCTCGGATCTCTCCGGTATTGTCCCTTTGCTGGTGGAACGTTTACCGATGCTTTTTTCGGTAGCGACGTTTCTACTAATCTATATGGTTGTGCCTAATACTAAGGTTAAGTTTTTCCATGCTTTATTGGGCGCGATAGCGGCTGCGCTTATGTTTGAGTTCGGCAAGAAAGGCTTCGCACTTTATCTGACAAAATTCCCGACTTACGAAGCCATTTATGGTGCGTTGGCGACAATCCCAATTTTATTTCTTTGGGTGTACCTCTCTTGGATGATTGTACTGTTAGGGGCGGTGATCACCGCAGCGCTGCCTGAGTACTTAGACAGTAAAGAGATGGACAGTAAAGAGATGGACAGTAAACGAGAGTCTGCTGAAATCCTTGAAGAAGAGAACCTGCCTCAGATGAGCTTTTCTATCATGGAGCCACCGCAGGAGTCAGAAGGAAGGGCCTCTGATCGATGAGCCAAGTGCTTCCGGCATTTATTCGTAGGGATTGGGTAGATGTTGGTGACGGACAACTACTGCATTTAGCCCAATATGGTAATCCGAATGGGATCCCCGTGTTGTACCTTCATGGTGGCCCAGGTGGCGGCTGTATGAGTGACGAGTTGAAGTTGTTTGATGAGAATAGCTATCGGATTCTGATGCTAGATCAGCGTGGTGGTGGTCGCTCTAGACCTAAAGGGGATATTAGACATAACAATCTGCAAGCACTGCTTGCTGATATTGAAACGGTGCGGGGCCTGCTTAATATCCCCAGCTGGTGTGTGGTTGGTGGCTCATATGGCGCCACTTTAGGATTTATCTACAGTGCTTTATTTCCCCATAGGGTGATGTCACAGGTGCTATGGGGATTATTCGTGCCTAGCGATGAGGCTGTGGCTTGGTTGTATGGCGCTAATGGTGCAGCCAATCTATTTCCTCAAGAATATTTAGCTTTTACCTCCTTACAAGACTTCACTCCCTGTTTAGATACCTTTCTTGCGGGTTACCGAAAGGGACTTCATGCTCCTGATATCAATACCCTTAATGCCCATGTTTATCAGTGGTTAAGTTGGGAGCTAGCTTTGTCATTACCCGGGACTAAGCTGCCGGGTACTGAGCTGCCTTTTGGCAAAAGCCTAGCTCAAATAGAGTTACATTTTGCTTATCATCAATATTTTAATTCATATGAAATCATGTGTGAGAATGCCAGTGAAATCACCGCTAAAACGGTTATTTTACAAGGTGAGATGGATTGGGTTTGCCCCGTTATGATAGGGGAGAGGTTTATCTCCGAATATGGCAATGAGCAGATCCATTACTCAGTGGTTAAAGGTGGGTATCACGCGTTAGCCAATGGTAAGATGCATGAAGAAGTCGTCTACGCGGTAGGGGAAATGGCACGTAAGATACACGAAAAATAAAGGAATATGGATACAATGAAAAAACTCATTATTGCAGGAATGCTTACCTCGCTATGTGCTTGTGCTACGACAGAAAAGACTCAACCAGAGGCGACCGCAGGCTTAGCGCCCGACAGTGTCACTCTCGGTGGTGTAACGAATGAAGATGCGACGAAAAAGCTTTATGAAGCGTTAGTTAAGAATAATTACTTAGCAAAAATGTCAGGTGCACATAGCGTTGCAGTGCAATTCGATGATAATCAATTTTTGCTTCAACCTAGTATTAATCCTGATGGCATCGATCGTATTTTGATGAACCGTTTCTATGCGGTACACCCAAAATTGGTGGGCAGTAAAGATCTGTTAGTACTGATTGGCACCCTTAATCATAAGCTGAATTTTGCTAAGTTTGTTTTACGTGAGAACGGCGCCGTGATCCAAGTACAGGGCGCCGCCACGTTTGTCGATACTATCGAGATTGAAGAGATCCGCAGGTTTATGCTGTGGACCGATGAAGGCTTACGTCAAGTTAGCCACTCTCTGCCAAAAGGCGCAGAAGAGATGATCAAACCGATACCCATTATGAAGTAAGTACAATGTTTGTAACCGATATCAATTCCTAAGTATTAGGAGTTTATATCGGTTTTTATTGGAGAAGTAGAGTCAAGTGATAGCCCTAATTCAACGTGTTACTCAAGCGAAAGTCGATGTAGATGGCATCACCATTGGTGCCATTGATAAAGGATTACTGGTATTGCTGGGGGTCGAACGGGGTGATGATTTAGCCAAGATGGAAAAGTTGGCGACTAAGGTGATGAGTTACCGTATTTTCAGTGATGAAAATGGCAAGATGAATCTAAATCTTCAGCAAGCTGGTGGCTCGTTGCTAGTGGTGTCTCAGTTTACGTTGGCAGCGGATACTGGCCGTGGATTAAGACCAAGTTTTTCTGGCGCAGGAACGCCGGATCAAGCCAATACATTATATGAAGCCTTTATCGCATTTTGTCAGTCCAAAGGGGTGATAACTCAGACGGGTGAATTTGGCGCTGACATGCAAGTAAGCCTAGTTAATGATGGGCCTGTGACCTTTAATCTTCAGGTGTAACTTTGATTGAAACTTGGCCAATACGGATAAGTTGATCTGGTTGGGATCACTGATAAACCATCAGGTTTATAGTGAAATATAGGTCATAAGTACGTCTTAATAGCACGCTTTCCTGAACACTGTGTTTTGGAAAAAAAGCGTTGTTAAATTACCACTACCTCATATAACAAATACTGAAAATCAAAGTCATTTCAAAACAACAGCTAACCTCATGAGTGTCTAATTTACTTAAAGTTTTTAGCGCATAAAACGCTATTTTTGGAAACAAATCACGCACATAATATACCGTTGTTCCCATTGTTGGTCGCTGATAATATCCGCGCACTTTCAGTTTTGAATTAATTCTTATGCCACATCATGATCAAATTTCGCCGGTCAATAAACAGAATCCAGTTCTAGTTCAAGGTGCGATGGATGTAGAAATAGAAACCCTTGTTGACGCTCTCGATAACGTGATAGAGAAAACGTTTGGGTCATGGACTTTTTGGGAAGGTCAAATCAACGGTTACCCAGTTGTGGTATCTCGTACCGAAATAGGTTTAGCCAATGCTGCTGCAGCTACCACTCTGGGTATTGAGCACTATAAGCCGACGTTTATTATCAACCAAGGCACTGCAGGTGGTCATGATCCAAAGCTGTTTCGTGGTGATATTGTGATTGGCGAAACCAGTTTCAATATGGGGTCATATAAGACTGAATATACTGAAAAGGGTAAGGGTATTCACCCGACGACATGGCAGAATTTTGATATGACCATGTATCTGCGCGATAACGGTGAGGTTATTAAGCATAATCATTTCAAAGCCGATCCCGCTTTAATGCAGCTTGCCATGTCTTTGTCCGACAGTTACAGCAAGGGCAAAGTAGTGACTGGTGTGATTGGTACCGGTGACGAATGGAACCGTGAGCTAGACCGGATTAACTGGTTCCATAATACCTTTGGCACCGCCATTGAAGAGATGGAAACTTCTGCCGCTGCAATGGTGGCTGAAGCCTATAAAATCCCTTTTGTCAGCATTCGAGTACTGTCAAATACTGATCAACATGGACAGGACTTTGAACCACAAACTGCTATTGATTGTCAGTTCTATGTTTTGAATGTCATTAACGCCTTAATTAAAAATTTGTAATTATTGGCAATTTTAAATTCCCTCGTAAATGTAGATAAAATCAATGCAAACTTTAATTAGTATCATCGGCATTATTGCCTTACTTGCCGTGGCTTTTCTGGCATCGGAAAACCGTAAAGCAATCAATTACAGAACGGTAGGTTTGGCTTTCTTGCTGCAATTCACCTTGGGGGCGTTTGTTATTTACACCTCTGTTGGCCAAGCGGTTATTTTCAGTATGGCGGAGAGTGTTTCAACTGTCATCGGCTACAGCAAAGACGGCATGTCGTTTATGTTTGGTGGTCTAGTCAGCGATAAAATGTATGAGTTATTCGGCCCAGGTGGATTTGTTATTGCATTTCAAGTGCTGCCGATTATCGTGTTTTTCTCTGCCCTTTCTGCTGTGCTTTACTATCTAGGGGTGATGCCGTGGGTGGTTAAATGGGTTGGCGGCGGCCTGCAGAGGCTACTGAAAACCAGTAAAGCCGAATCCATGTCTGCCAGTGCCAACATCTTTTTGGGGGTGAGCGAAGCGCCTTTGTTGATTAAGCCATATATTCCCAAGATGACCCGTGCAGAGCTATTTGCGGTGATGTGTGGTGGTTTAGCCTCCATTGCCGGCACTATGTTGGCTGGCTATGCGCAGTTGGGTATCAAGATGGAATACCTGCTGGCCGCCTCTTTTATGGCTGCTCCTGGCGGTTTGCTGTTTGCCAAGTTACTCATCCCACAAACTGAGCCTGTATGTGACGACAACCTCGCCATCGTCGAAGAGGCGAAGCCGAGCAACATTATCGACGCTGCAACAGAAGGAACAATGAGCGGCCTTTATTTGGCACTGGCTGTCGGTGCTATGCTGTTCTCATTTGTCAGCTTGGTTGCCCTGTTGAATGGCATGATGGGCGGAGTAGGCAGTTGGTTTGGTATTGAGGATCTAAGTCTGCAAATGATTCTGGGGTATCTGTTTGCACCTGTAGCCTGGTTGATGGGTGTTTCTTGGGACGAAGCGATGTTAGCAGGCTCGTTTATCGGCCAGAAGATTGTGATCAATGAATTCTTTGCCTACATCAATCTGGCACCTTATCTGTCCGGTGAGTCTATTGTTGAAGCGACTGGCATGCCAATGTCTGAGCGTACTCAAGTTATTCTCTCTTTTGCTCTGTGTGGTTTTGCCAATTTTGGTACCGTCGCGATTGCCATTGCAAGCATTGGTGGTTTGGTACCGGAGCGTCGCTCTGAAGTCGCTTCCCTTGGTTTTAAAGCCTTACTTGCTGGTGTACTGTCTAACCTGATGGCGGCAACTATCGCTGGTTTTTTTATGAGTCTTGGATAGTTTTATTGGTAAGAGGTTAGTGCCGATTTATTCTATATCGTTAAAGCCTGTTTATTTCAAATAAACAGGCTTTTTTCGCATTGTGGAGCCAACTTATACTGATTATTACTCAGACCAACGCTTAAAAATCAATGAAGTATTGATGCCACCAAAAGCAAAATTATTGCTCATGACGTAGTCTGTCTCAATATGCCGGATCTCATCTTTGATGTAATCGAGCTCACCACATTCAGGGTCGATGTCGGTCAAATTCAGACTTGGCGCAAACCAGCCCGCATTCATCATCTCAACACTGCACCAAGCTTCTAATGAACCACAGGCTCCTAAGGTGTGTCCGGTATAACTCTTTAGTGATGAGATAGGCATGTTAGGGCCAAAAACGGCGTTAGTGGCTTGAGTTTCGGCGATATCGCCACGATCCGTTGCCGTGCCGTGAGCGTTGACATAGCCGATGGCATCAGGGAGTAATTTGGCATCTTTAAGGGCGAGTCTGATGGCAATTTCCATGGTGGTCGCATTCGGTTGAGTGACATGCATTCCGTCTGAATTTGTACCAAAGCCGACGATTTCAGCATATATCTTGGCGCCACGGGCTGTGGCGTGTTCAAGCTCTTCAAGCACTAAGGTGCAAGCCCCTTCGCCGATGACCAATCCATCACGGTTTTTATCGAACGGCCTAGGTGTCAGTTCAGGTGTGTCATTCTTGGTGCTGGTGGCAAACAAGGTATCGAAAACTACGGCTTCGGTAGGGCATAACTCCTCTCCACCTCCGGCTAGCATGAGATCTTGTTGGCCATATTTTATTGCTTCATAGGCGTAACCAATGCCTTGGCTAGCAGAAGTGCAAGCGCTACTTGTCGTATGGACACGGCCTTTAAGCCCGAAGAAAACACCGACATTGACCGCCGTTGTGTGTGCCATCATGCGAATATAGCTCGTGGCGGTGACGCCAGACATATCGCCATCTTTTAGCATATTGGCAAACGGGATAAGCGGATCAGTACTGCCCGTTGATGAGCCATAAGCGATGCCCATTGCACCGGAGCTGATCACAGGGTCGTTAAGCAAGTTGGCATCGATGAGCGCTAGTTCACTGGCGCGTGTGGCCATTAGGGATACACGTCCCATGGAGCGTACTTCTTTTCGCGAGTAGTGAGCTGGCTTTTCAAAGTCGGTAACCGGGGCGGCCAAACGGGTATTTAAGCCATCAAATTTGTCCCATTCATCCATGGTTACCACAAAGTTTTTCTGTGCTTTAAGACTATTGGCCATAGCGTCCCAATTGTCTCCTAAGCAAGAAATTCCACCGAAGCCGGTGATCACTACACGTCTGCTCATCTGCTTATCTCTTTATTTAACTTGTTTAATGCGCTCTGTTGCATCAGATCATGCCTCCGTTTACGGAGATCACCTGTCGGGTAATATATGCAGCATCTTCAGACATTAAAAACTTAGCCAGCCCAGCTATTTCTGAAGGCTTACCCATGCGGCGCATTGGCACGAGATCGTTAACCATCTCTTTGGGAATGTCAGCCACCATGTCGGTTTCGATTAAACCAGGTGCGATACAGTTAACGGTGATTTTACGTTTGGCGAGCTCTAAGGACAAGGCTTTAGTCGCCCCGATAATACCAGCCTTTGAGGCGCTATAATTGACCTGACCACGATTGCCTGCAATGCCGGATACCGAGGCCATGGTGATGATGCGCCCGCCAATACGGGTTTGAATCATCGGCATAACGGTTGGGTGGATGACGTTATAAAAGCCATCTAAGTTGGTGTGAACAACACTGTCCCACTCGTTTTCAGTCATGGCAGGAAAAGCGGTATCGCAGTTGATACCCGCATTGAGGATCACGCCATAATACGCACCATGCTCGGCGATATCGTCTTCGATGGCTGTTTTTACTTTCTCGCGATCAGCAATATCAAACTGTAAGCAAGATACCTTTACGCCGTGGCTGATAAGCGCTTCTTTTGTTTCATCTGCAGCAGCTTGGTTGCTGTGAAAGTGCAAGGCGATATCGAAACCTGCTTCAGCAAGTTGTAAGGCGATTGCTTTGCCAATACCACGACTTGAGCCAGTGATCAGTACTCTTTTGTTTTGCTTGTTCATTTTTTATCTTCCTGCAGGCTCTCTGAAATATAGGTTTGAGTATCTTGAGGCTGGAATACATTCACATTGGCCTCGGCGACTAAAGTTTCATGATGGAAAACCTTACAGTCAAAGACGGCAAGTCCGCTCTCCTCTTGATAGAGGCGAGTGACGTGAGTTTGGTAGCTTTCACCCAGTTGATAATGGGGGATATGCATCTTGAGTTTTCGACTGCCAAGCAGAAAACCGACACGTATGATATCACCACGAGACTTTGCTTCAACACCAGCAAGAGCGGCGACACTCTGGGCCATATATTCGATACCCACGTAGTTTGGCACTGCGTTGATTATGTCATCAAAGTAGGGACTGCTTGGCGTAATATGGGTTTGAGTGACTAAGGTATCTGGCACATAGGAGATCAGTGTATCGATCAAGATCATGGGATCTTTATGGGGGACGACTTCTGCAACGGGCAGTTGTGACAGAGGCTCCGGCAGAGCAAAGACTGGGTTGATTACTTTTGGATTCATAACGTCTTGAGTCATGATGGCTGCTCCCCACGACAGAATATCAGGCTGGCATTGCTGCCGCCAAAGGCGAAAGAGTTGCTCATCACGTATTGAATATCTGCGGTTTGCCCCTTGGCGACCAAAGGTAGCTTTGGATCGTTAGGATCCTGTTGCTGATCCCAGATCTGAGGCGGCAGAGTGTGTTCAGTATTGAAAGATGACAGTAGCAGACAACAAAATGCAGCTTCTATTGCGCCCGCAGCGCCTAAGGTGTGGCCAACAAGCGGCTTGGTTGAGCTGCAAGGGGGAATGCTATCACCGAATACCTGCAGCAGTGCGCGACTTTCCATAGCATCATTTTTACGCGTTGCGGTACCGTGAAGGTTGATATAGTCGATATCTTGCGGGGCAATGTCTGCATCATTAAGTGCGGCGTTAATGGCCAAAATTGCGCCGTGTCCCTCAGGATGTGGCGCTGAAATATGGTGTGCGTCGCTGGACTCACCTATGCCTGCAAGCATGATCTTGCCTTCACCTTGCTCTAGGGTAAATAGAGCCGCGCCTTCGCCGATGTTGATGCCGTCTCGGTTGGCACTAAAAGGCTGACAATGACCCTTAGATACTGACTCTAATGAGCTAAAACCGTTAAGGGTTAATTTACACAAGCTGTCGCTCCCCCCCACAATGACCATGTCACACAGGTTTGCCTGTAATAGACGTCTGGCACTGGAGAACACTTTTGCGCTCGATGAGCAAGCGGTTGAAACCGTATAGCAGGGGCCTGAGGTGTTATACAGCGCCCTTAAAAAATCACTCGAATTGCCAAGTTCTTGCTGAGCGTAGCGGTATTCTTCGGGGTATTCGCCTTGCTCGGCCTTATGGACTAAGGCCTGCTCACCACTGGCAATACCAGAGGTGCTGGTGCCTATGACTATGCCAACACGCTGGGAACTGTATTGTGCACAGGCTCGGGCTACCGCATCGGTTATCTGCTTGGCAGCACAAAACAGAAGACGATTATTACGAGACTCAAAATGTGACAGAGAAGCTGGCAGTGGGGCAAGTACTTCACTGACTTCGCCGACCAAGGTCGTGGCATCGAGGAGCAGGTCGTCTCTTGATACCATCGCGCTGGTATCGCCTAGATTGAGTCTAGCGAGTACAGCCTCTGGACATTGACCGAGCGGGGTACATAACCCTATGTGTGAGATCGTTATTCTTGTCATTATATCTTCATCAAACTTCGGTGGTTATCGCAGGAATCATCTGCATAACGAATTTAAATTGGGGTTATCTTAAGCTCAAACTTTACTTTTGGGATCGCAAGATGTATCACGGCTTTCCATGGATCTTGCTGATCGTAGCTTATCTGCATAATGCCCTCTTTTTCGTTAGCATATAGTGTTCGACATTGAGCTGCATTAGAGGGTTGGCTAATGAGTGTCGCCCCCTGTAAATGTGGATTTACGTCTTCAATTGGCCAGTAAGCGAGTTGGATGAGGGCCAGAAGGTATTCGGCTTTAAATTCATCACCTAAGAGCATACTTTGTTGGCTGGTAAGGCTATTTCCATCATAGGTTAAGGTAAACAGCGCTTGACCTAAAGGTGCCAAGCCGACCAGCGTGAGATTGTGTTTATCCTGCTCAAGCTGGGTTAAGAGTTCATGATGAGAACCATCGACCTGAATCGATACTTGCTGGGTAAGCGAGCGTATTTTGGAGCCTACTGGAATAGGGGCTAGGCAGTAGTTCACATCACTGGCTAAGGCGACACATGTCTGCCTCTGTAGTGTGTGGCTACACGCGCTAGTCAACATGATTAACAGGAGTGAAACCAGGTACGGCCATTTTCTGGCCAGTAGCCTAGAGTCTCTGAATTTAGTCATTATATGCTTTGGCCTAATGTGCATTACTTGCATAGCTCAACGATTAAATTTAAGCGTTTTTGTGAATCATGGACGAATGGGTTGGTTTCATCCCATGCATAACCCGCCAAGATGGAGCAGATCATCTGCTTGATCTTATTGTCGGGATCTTGATAGAAAATCACATCTTGAAAACGGCCATCATACCAAGCTTCGACATAAGTACGGAACGTATCGACACCACGCATGAGTGGAGCACAATACTCCTTCTCCCAGTCAACTTGCGTGCCATTGAGTTGTCTGACTGCACATTTTACTGCCATAGAGGCTGATTGCATCGCAATGGTGACACCTGATGAGAACACGGGGTCGAGAAATTCCCCTGCGTTGCCGAGCAAGGCGAACTTATCTGTCGCTAAGGTGCTGACGTTAGCGGAGTAGCCGTTAAGCAGCGCACAGTCGCGTAGTACCTCGGCGTCAGACAGCAGGTAGTTCAAGCTAGGTTCTTGCTTGATCATCGCCATTAACAGATCTTGTAAATTGTGTTCAATGTCGCCCAGAAGGTGAGGCTCACCCACCACGCCGACTGAACATTTAGTGTCGCTGAGTGGGATCAACCAATACCAAATGTCTTTATTCTTAGGGTGAACACTGACAAGAATTTTGTTGCGATCAAAAGCCTTACCTTCAACTTTCTTGTCACCAATATTATCCTGTATATGGGTAAAGATCGCACTGCGATTGGCTAAGCTGGAAGGCTTTTCAAGATTTAGCAATCTGGGCAATACGCGCCCAAAGCCGCTGGCATCTAACAGGTATTTAGCTTCAACTGTGTATTGCTCACCATCCTCATCCCTGACGGTGAGCTTAGGCGACGCGCTGAGGTCGACAGATTCGACGGTCTGGTCATAGCGGATCTCAACTCCCTGCTCGGTGGCGGTATCAGCCAGCAATTTGTCAAAGCTGGCTCGTTCTACCTGAAATGTTGTTCCCGGCCCCGGAGTGAACTTATCGGTAAAGTCGAAGTGTGTATATTGATCTTGATAGCGAAATGCAGCGCCATTTTTAAATTGAAATCCCGCTGCATTGACGGCATCAAGCATATTGGCTTCTTCAAGTAACTTCATACAGCAGGGAAGTAAACTCTCACCAATCGAGAAGCGCGGAAACTGCATTTTTTCGAGCACGATAACCCGTTTACCTTGCTGGTGTAACAAGCTTGCGGCAATGCTTCCCGAAGGCCCTGCACCAATAATGACCACGTCAATATCGGTTTGGCTGCACTGTGTTACTGAAGGCGTGTGGTTCACTTTATCGTCCTTGTAAAAGTTTGAACAAATGGGGAAAGTACAAAGGTGAAGACGATCCCTAACAGGAGTGTGAGTCCAAAATTGTGGATAGCCGGAGTGCTGCTAAATGCCAGTAACCCAAAAGCTAAAATGGTCGAGCAAGCGGACATAAATACCGCCATCATCACGCCTCGGCTTTGCTGTTTTGATTCTGCAAAAAAGAGGCTGTAGTCAACACCAATTCCGAAAACAAGGATCAAAGCCAGCGCGTGGAAAAGGGTTAAGGGTGAGCCCATTAACCCAAGCAATGCCAGCGTGAATATCGCCGACAGAGCAGGGACTGCAACCACCAATATTGCCAGTTTAATGCTAAAACGCATACTGAATATGGCGGCGGCAATCATCATGGCAATCGCTAACAAAATCAAGGTTAGCTGCCGATACTTGCCCATGATATTTGAGATGTCACCGACTTTATCGACCAGTTGTATATCACCGCCGTGGGGGAAAAGCTTGGCCAACGTGGCTAAGTCGGTTATCCCGCCAAGTAAGACAATGGTGCCAAACTCAGGTTGTTGCTCTGATGGTGCAATCCACAATGGCGCGAACAGCTTTCCTGCATCTGAATCGATAAAGGATTGCGCATTGATGTATTGACCATGGGCATCTTGATAAGCCTGCTCAAGAGGAGGCTGCAAGGATTCGTCGAGGCCGATATTGGCTAAAATGGTAGCCAGTTGCTGGTAAATTTTACCCTGTAACTCATAGTTATCGGCCTGCTCTTTCTGGCTGGGCAGGTAGCTATTGAGGCTAAATGCATTACCAATAACCCCTTGTTCTACTAACTTGTTAAGTTCAGGTGCCAGTGTCTCGAGAGATTGAAGCAGTAACTCTTCACTTTTTGCTCTGACGAGGAGGAATTGATTATCGGTGCCGCCACTGAGGATCGTTCTAAGCTGTTGCTCCTCATCGAGCAGATAATCGGGGCTCTGTTGTAGATTTCGAATGTCATCATCTGCGGTGAGCTGACTTATCCCTACCGCTGAGATTACAGTCACTATAACGAGTAAAAGTAGGGAAGTTGAACGAGTGAACTTATTCTGAAAACAAGCCAAAGCGGTTAAGTAGCGCTGGGCAAGTTGCAGTGGTTTCTCTCGATTAGGTAGCTTGCCGGACGCTAATAACGGATAGGCTAATAGCAAGGTCACGTAAGCACCGAAAAGTCCTGCCGCGCAGAATACTGCGACCTGTTGCATGCCTGGGAAGGGGGCTAATCCGATCCCTGAATAAGCCAGTACACTGGTGATTAATGCGAGGGTAATGGCTGGAAATATATGCTGGATAACTTGAGTGGCATTGAATTTAGGTTGAGCCAGTCGTTCACAATAGAAATGAAAACTGTAGTCGATAGCGATACCGATAAGGCTGGTACCAAAGACTAAGGTCAGCAGGTGCAACTCTGAAAAAACCACGAGTGTGACTACGATGGCAGTGAGCAAGCTGGTCGTGATGGTTAATAACGCGATAGTCAGTGGCATCACTGAGCGAAATGCTAACCAGACTAATAAGCTCACACCGAAAAGTGATGCTAACCCTAAGGTTGATACTTCGTTTTTAGCACTTTGAGTGGCAACACTTGCATGAAACAGAGCGCCCGCTTTGAGTATTTCAACGTCTGGGTTTTGCTGGTGGACCTTATCGATTGCTTGTTGCAGCACGCTGAGCTGTAATGTTTGCGCATTAGGATTAAATGCACTGCCTATCCCTTTAGCCATCACAATGGCTGCGATCTTATCTTGGTTGTTAGCCCCGTCGACATGATGATTGCCGAGCAAGATCCCTTGCTGAACCGTTAATGTCTGCTTAGGCGCCATCGCCTGTAAATTCGCTGGGTATAGCAATAGCGGATCATTGGCGATTAACCCACTGTTTGCATAACTAAAAGCGTTATAGAGTTGCTCTTGAGCGTTTGTGACTAAGGTATCGAGTTGACCCGATGCCAGCAGGGCTGCTTGAGACTCGGTCAGCAGATTAAATCTATGCTCGAAGTAGTAACGGTTGATGGCCTCAGCTTGATTGATATCAGCACTTCTTACTTGAGTAAAAGCGGCTTGGCTATTGTTACTAAGACTGGTCATCAAGGCTTGAGCAGCAGAGATGGCCTCGGCTTTATTATCAGCCACTAACGCGAGATAGATGCTATTGGATAGTGCTTGTTCGACGCGGTTTAGGGCTGTTTGCGTTAATGGATCTTCTTGAATTTTTGGCAACATGGCCAAAATATCACTCTGGATTTTGGCGCCGCCTTGCCAAAGTTGTAGCCCAGTGATTAAGGTTGTGCAAAGCAGCAATAACCAGAGGGAGAGTTTGAGTTTAGCTGAGCATTGGCTCAGTCGAAGGGCGAGCTTATCTATCATGGCTGCTGCTTTGGTCATGCCTCAGGAATGACTCAGGTATAGCATGATGAGATTCGGTATCCTCAGTTGGCATCACAGTGAGGTGTGGGGAGATCAATTGTTGCATCTCTTCACTCAGTGGCTCGCTGCTGATCTGTTCAAATTCGATTCGACTGGTGTCGCCATTACCACTGAGCAACGTCAGGCTGGTCAGTTGCGCATCACCCTCAAGCACCATCTGTGGGATTACTTTGTGCATTAAGGGATCTTTAGGCACCAAACCTAACTGCCAACTGTTGGCAATCTCTGATGCTGATGTATCAGGGGAACTCTGTACAAGATAGAGGGTAAATTGTTGGCTCAGTGCGTTGATATTTCCGCTAAGCAACGCCTTCATTAATGTCGGCATTGTTTCAGCTAACGCGCCAGCTCCCTGACTTTCGCTCGCTTTGGTCACTTGTCGATGGCCAGAGCTATCAACTTGTATCAACTCACCCTCTTTGAGTATTAAACTGGATGAGAACGGTTTTGTTTGCTGCCATACCAGTCCAAGTTGAGCGTCGAAAGCAAACTGACCATGACTTACCAAGGGTTTTTTTAACACTTTAAGCTGTCGATACTGGGTAAACTTTCCACTGGCGTTATCCCCAAGTTCAAGGCGCTGGGTTAGCTTTTCAAGCCGTTGATTATCTTCTGTTGATTCAAGCTGGGCGCTGGGTTCAAACAGAGCTTCAAATGAGGCGGATTGTACCGTCTGGGTATTGAGCAAGCTAAGCAGAGTCACGAGTAAAATCGCGTTTAGCGTCGACGCTAATGTCATCGGCTCTGATCCTTGCTGTCTTCTTTAGCCTCACTCACATCAGTGTTTGGTACCGTTTGCTCACCGATTAGATGGGCAATTTTCTCTCTGAAAACAGGAGGAGTAACGAAACACATCTCATTGTTCGGCATCTCGACAGCCGCTTGTATTGTGTAACCTTTAGTCAGCCTTTTGTTACTGACGACATCCCTTACCTGATAGTTGATTTTAAGGCGGTTTTCCCATTCAACCAAAGAGGCTATCACGTTGATTTTTTGGTCGAAGGTGCTTGGCTGCACATACTTTATCTGCAGATCTATGATGGGCCATGAGTATCCCGAAGTCAGCATTTCACGGTAGCCATAGTGGATCTCATCGAGCAGTTTGCAGCGCGCCATCTCGAAATATCGCAGATAGTTACCATGCCAAGTGATCCCCATGGAATCGACGTCATGGAATGGGATCAAGACTTCGAGTTCCGTGGTCAAAATAGCCTTCATGAACAGACTTCCCATTGCCCTTGTTGGATCTTATCTACCGTTTGTCTTAACACTGATTCTAACGGTCTATCTTCAGTGAGTAGTTCAAAGTCAGCTTTGACTTGCTCTAAGGTTTTAGCGACCGAAGGCGTCAGAGAGGATGGGCATAACTCATCTTGTGAGATACGCAGATTAATCCCCTGTGCCATGGCTAATAGGGCAGCCGCAGCAACTTGTTCTGTTAGTTGCAATACACGCATGCAGTCACGAGCCGCAATGGTGCCCATACTCACCTTGTCTTGGTTATGACATTCGGTAGAACGGGAGAACACACTGGCTGGCATGGTGTTTTTTAGGGCTTCTGCCGTCCAAGCTGAAACGCCAATTTGCACGGCTTTAAAGCCGTGGTTGATGGCGCGTCTGGCACCAGTAGCGCCTGATAAATTCGCTGGTAGGCCATTATTAAATTTAGGATCCATGACTAATGCCATCTGACGATCGATAAGATCAGCGATGTTGGCAACAGTATTCTTCATTGAGTCCATAACAAATGCGATATGACCGCCATAGAAGTGGCCGCCATGAAGAATATGTTCGCCTTCGGCATCGACAATAGGATTGTCATTGGCGCTATTGAGCTCAGTTTCGATAAATTGGCGCATAAACGGCAGCGCATCTTGCGATACACCTATGATGTGCGGCGCACACCGAATCGAGTATCTGTCCTGCAGTCTGTCTGAGTTTCTCGGGTGTTCGTGATGATTGAGATCTTCACGTATCCAAGCTGCTATCTGGTTTTGTCCTGGGTGTGGCTTAGCGGCAAACAAGATATCATCGAAATGGTTGGCGTTACCTTTAAGGGTAAGTGATGCCATGGCGGTGATACGGCTAGCCAGTCGATTCAGATACTGCGCTCTGTCATAGGCTAAGCATGCCAATGCGGTCATCACAGCGGTGCCATTCATCAGCGCTAGTCCCTCTTTGGGGAGTAGCTTATGTGGTGTGATCTTGAGTTTGGCGTACACATCGGCAGTGGGTTGGCGCACACCTTGGTAAAACACCTCTCGCTCGCCGATTAAGACGGCAGCAAGGTAAGAAAGTGGTGTTAGATCGCCACTGGCGCCGACAGAGCCCTCTTCTGGGATCACCGGCACTATGTCTAGATTCAGTAAAGTCTCGATTCTCTGTAGCAACTCGTAACTCACGCCAGACTTGCCCACGGCCAAAGAGCTTAAGCGACACGCCATCACTGCGCGAGCTTGCATTGGCGAGAATATTTCGCCTAAACCACAGCCATGGAATCGGGTGAGGTGCAGAGGTAATTCATGCACCAGATCCAGCCCGACGGTCACGGTACATGAGTCGCCGTAGCCTGTGGTCACGCCGTAGACAACCCCTTCTTCGTTGAGCAGGCTGTCGATAAAATCAGCCCCTTTTTGAATATAGGTTTGATAATCACTGCTCTGTTTGAGCTGAGCTTTAGCCCCTTTGGCTACCGCCACCACATCTTCTAGGCTCAAGGCTCTATGGCCAAAGTGGACAACCGTCTCTTTATCGGTTGATTGATTAGTGTGAGTCATCTATTTATCTGTCCTGTCTTCAGCCTGATGCTTGGTCCGTTGGATCTCTGAATCCTTACGCCAAAAATCAAAAAAATTAAACCATTGCAGAGGCTCTCGCCGAGCATAATATTCAAGTCGTGCGCTGTAGTGATGAACGGCTTCTTCGAGCCTTTGCATCCGGCCTTTTCGTGGCCCTTTTAAGGTATTTGAAAATATTTCTAAGTGAACTCGATAGATCCCCTGTTCCCTGAGGCAAAACATCAGGTATACGGGGCAATCTAACAAACCTGCAAGGATAAATGGTCCTTGAGGAAAGGGCGCTTCTTTGCCCATAAACGACGCGTAAATGACTCGCCCTTGGGTATTGGATGAGGTTCTGTCACCTGCGATAACAACCAGCTCACCTTGCTCTACTTTCTGCTGTAATAGCATAGAGGTCGTGGGCCCGAGTTCTGTCACCTGAATGAGGTTGAGTGAACTGTCTGGATTTAACTGCTTAAGCACTCTATTGAAATTTTCAGCATTTTGAGTCAGCACCATCACATTGACCTTCACCCTTTTCTGGTGAATTGAGATGGCACGGCAAAGCTCTAGATTGCCTAAGTGAGACACCAGTAAAACAGCCCCCTGACCAGCGTCGAGTTGGTCGGCTAACAGCTCTCGGTTGGGGAAGTTAATCTGACTTAGCTGGATGCGGTCGCACCAAGCATCAATTCTGTCGAGTGCAGCGTTACCAAAAGCAATAAAGTGTTTTAGGCTATGGCGCCAGCTAATCTCATCTTGGAGTTGGGGGTGTTCAGGTTCAAGCTCTTTTACCTGCTTGAGAAATGCCAGTGAGGCTTCACGCGCTTGGCGTCCGGTTAAGAAGAAGTAGAAGATGACCGGATACATGATGGCACGGCAAAGCCAGTGGCCACCGAGTTTATAACTGGCGGCAAGAAACTTAATGCCCCAATAACTCCCACGCTCACTGATGCGCGACCAATGTTGCTGCTCTTTATGATTAACTTGACCGTCTTCTCGTTGCCTGCTTATAGGTTGATCACTTTTAGGTTTAAAGAGTTTCTGTGGCAGACGGGCTAACATGCCAAATACCAGTCGAGTATGCATCGCTGATATTCGTACATTGTCCCACAATCCCTGGAAATGGCTGACGCCATCTTCAGGGTAGATAACTTGAGTCGGCAGGTGGAGTACTTCAACGCCTTGCCAGTGTAGACGGACAAGAATTTCAATATCGAAATCCATGCGCTCACCTAAGGCCTGACTGAGAAACAAGGCCTCTGTCGCCGCGAGTGGGTAGACACGAAAGCCACACATGGAGTCTTGTATATCGAAACTTAAGGTTTCAACCCAGACCCAGAAATGGGTGAGGTAACGTGCGTAATAGCGACCTTTTGGCACGGATTCATCATATTGTGGCAATCCCGAGATCAATGCCTGAGGGTGCAGTTCAGACGTTGTTATCATGGCCGGAATATCATCTAAATTGTGTTGGCCATCGGCATCGACTTGTAGTGCATGGGTAAACCCATCTTTATACGCAGCTCTTAATCCAGTGGTCACGGCCGCGCCTTTACCACGATTAAACGGGTGATGGATTAAGGTGACCCAAGGGAATGTGGCTGCAAGTTCAATCAGTAGGTAGCGGGTTTTATCATCGCTGCCATCATTGATTAAATAACAGGGCAGCTTGAGGTGATCGAGTGCTTCAAGCGTCTCCTTAATGGCGACACTATGATTGTAATTGGGGATGACTAAGGCCAAGGACATCAGCTGGCCTCTGAACTGGCTAAGCTTGTGTCACTTAGGGCAATGCGCCCTGAACCAAAGCGTTTTTCACCATCAAAATAGCTAAAGATAAGTTTGTTTTTGGCTGCGTTTAGCGACACTTTTAATGTGATTTCTGAATCTGGCAAAATAAGCTGTTGGAACTTAAGTACTTCCAAGCTTGCTATTTCGCTTGGGTAACCGAAATGTTCACACCCCATACGAATAGCCCAGTCGAGTTGGGTAACACCAGGGAGTACGGCCTGTTCAGGAAAGTGACCATTAAAAAAAGGCAACTCAGCATCGATAAACAGACGCCACTCAATGGTCTCTTCCACTGTTTGACTCGACAGAATACGGGGTAGACTGGATTTAATCATGATTGAATAACTCAAGTAACAGAGCTTGTACGTGCTTCCCTTGTTGATTAACAGGTAAAGCATCGGGATAGCGCCAGCGTTTCGGTAAGGTCACACGTTCAAACTGAGTTAATAAGTGCGCCTTGAAGAGGTTGTTTAGGCTTAATTTACCTTCGGTTTCAAGTTCTTTTATCCCATGTTCTGATAGGACGATTACCGCACCAAGTTGCGTTCTTGGTTGCTCTAAGCTCACTAACACTGCACGTTCTATCAACGGATGGCTTTCGAGCAGTGCTTCCATCTGAACCAAAGAGACACGCTTCTCTTCAATTTTGACGATGCGATCTAAACGTCCACGAAGATGAAATAGACCTGCTTCAACCAGCTCTATCTGATCCTCACACCTTAACCAGTTCGCATCTTCTAGGTAGGGCGATTTTACGTTCAGCGCACCGTCTTTGTTATCCTGCTTAATCTCAATACCGTGGAAGGCCTGCCAAGGCTGATCTTTGAGTGTTTGACGGCGGTAGGCAATACCGCCGGTTTCTGTGCTGCCAAAGACTTCGATAGGTTGCTTGCCATAGCAGTGAGCCACACCTTGAGCTGCATCATAATGAAGCGGGCCGCCGGAGCTGAAAACTAAGCTAGGTGAACGAAGTTGCGGCTCATTATCCAACGCATCGGGCAGACGAGACAATTGGGCTGGACTACTGATTAAGCATAAATTCGGGAACAGACTCGTGTAGTAAGTCAGAGTCTCAGGGTATTCAACCAGATCACTTAAAAATGGACGACTGGCGGCTAAAGGCCAGAGTATCTTAAACAAGAGTCCATAAATGTGCTGGTGAGAAACCGTTGAGATCACACTGCACTGTGGCAAGTGTTGGGCAAAAGTGTGCTCAAGAACCGTCACTTCTGCATCAAGCTGATCAAGGGTTTTGTGCACCGCTTTTGGGTGCCCACTACTGCCAGATGTGAACAGGATTAACTGCCCAAATTGCGTGCAGCTAGGCCAGACTCCGGCGGATTGAGTCAGATCTTTTTTCAACATGATGAAGCATTTACCTTCACATATCGCCTGATCTGATATCACGCCGTCGAACTCGTGAGTTATTTCACTTAAGGTGCCCGTTTGCGTATTCGCAGGCAGTATGATCTCTTTACCAGCAAGCAGTGCTGCACATAGGCCAACGGCAAACAGATCACTGGATTCACTGGCCAATAACCAACGCTTTGACGGCGAAAGCATCAATTGCTGGTGGAGGTGAGCCACTTGGCCTGTAAACACGGCTCCTGTGACAATATTATGGTGATTGAAGCTGATCAGTTGTTGGCTTGAAGGGCCCTTGGATAACCAAGATTTTAATAACTCTGTCATGACTTTTTTAACCATATAGTTCGATATAACCACTCGCCACCCAGTAGCGAACCGATAAGCAGATAGGCGATTAAGCCGTTATACAATGTCCATACTTCTAAACTGGCATATCGCGCTGTGTATAGTGCAACGGCGCCATTAAAAACAAATAAGCCACACCAGATTAATGTGACTTTTTTTAAATAAGGAGTCGCCTCATCAGGAAGGTCAGGCTCCTTTAATCGCGCTAACCTTTCTACCATGCTCGGGCCTAACTTCAGCGAGTATGCAAACAAGGCCAGCATGCTGATATTTATCACGACAGGATAGTAGAGTAGCCAATCATGTCGTTTAGCGATAACGCTAGATGCTGTTAACCCTATGCCGACAAGGACAGGTAAAACCATGGATTTTACCTGTTGCTTCTGTACGACTAATCGCAATATCAGCAGCAGACAAAGTGCCATCGCGATAGTACCAGTGGGCAAGTAGTTGAGCCCAAAATACACAGCCAAAGGGTAGCCAAGTAAGACTACACTCGTGATTATCTGCAGAGTTAATCGCATTGGCTTTTACACGAGTCCTTTGATAACTGTATGTACATTCTGCTTATGTCAGCCCTTCGATAGCAGTCACTACATCATTGACGGTGCGTACAGCTTTGAACTCTTCAGGTTTAATTTTCTTGCCAGTCATCTGTTGCAGTTTAATCACCAAATCAACCGCATCAATGCTGTCCAGATCAAGATCTTCATAGAGTGATGCTTCTAGGGTGATATCCTCTGCATCGATTTCAAACTCATCGACTAAGATCTGCGTTAGTGCTTCAAGAATTTGCTCACGGCTTTGCATAATAGACTCCTAAGCTCGCTGGGATTCAATAAAGCTAGCTAAGCTGGCCACACTGTAGAAATGGGCTTTAGTGGCTTCAGAATTTGCTTCTATTTTGACATCAAATTGCTTCTTGATTGCTAAGCCGAGCTCTAGCGCATCGATTGAGTCTAAGCCTAGTCCTTCACCAAACAATGCAGCGTCAGTATCAATGTCATCAACAGTGACGTCTTCAAGGTCTAAGCAACTAATAATGAGTTGTTTTATATCGTTATCTAAGTTCATAATTTAATTAAGTTCTTTATTATAATAATCTTCGAGGTCACGGGTAAGTTGACGCGCCATTTTTGCATCTCCTCCCTCTTGTTCATCATACCTGATATGCAAAAGGGATTCGCCTACTTCAACGCGCATCCCTATGGTGCGACGGGGTATTTGGTACCAAGCTTGTTGCTTGGTTAAACCAGGGCTATCGGTGCGCAGAATCACTGGGAGTATGTCTGTTTTGGTTCTCAGTGCAATATTGGCAGCACCTCGCGCAAAGGGGTTAATTTTGGTGCCAAGGACGGTTCGGGTGCCTTCAGGAAAAATAATGAGATTGGTGCCACTGTTTAGTACTCGGCGACAGTCTGCAAGTAGTAGTTCAGCACTACGGTTTGGGATATAACCTGCACAAGCGACAACGCCTCGCATAAACGGGTTACGCCAGAGGCCTTGCTTAACAATGCAGCCAGCGTTTGGCATTAAGCTGATGAGCACGACCACATCAACTAATGTTGGATGGTTAACGACAACGACTTTGCCTTTGGCTAGGCTTAAGCGTTCAATGTTAATTGGGGTGACGTTAATGACGCCAGTGAATGTTAGCATCTGCACAAAGCCACGAAACATAAAATGCACGGCTTTTTGAACTCGGCTAATTCTCTGCTCAGCTGTCCCCGGCCAAAATCGTAATAGAGGCAAGATAGTCAGTGAGCTTAACAATCCACCTAACCCAAAAGTGATGTAGCAGCTAACACCACCGAGCCAGCGAGGAAGGTACGCTAGCCCAGTTAATTTTGGGGATGTTGAGTCGGAGGCTAAGAGGGAGTTATCCAAAACTAAGCGTCCAAACATGTTGAGATAGAATGCCTGATACTGCTTGTCGATTCGCTAAGCCATGCAGTAGAGCACCATAACTTAAAAGAGGTAGTGTGCTGTTCTCCTCACGAGTGATGGTTAGTGTCATTCCCTGAGCTTGGGTTTGAGATAAGCTAAATGCCATTGATATGGGCAACTCATATTCATCAGTGAATTGACTATATCGTTCGGGCACAAGCTCATCACCGAAGACCAGCATAAGCGGGGAAGAGTCTTGCTGTAGTTGAGCATAAGCTTCGATAAATGCCTGAAACAGCGTCTCTTCACCAGCCGCAATGGATGTGGAGGGAGATTGATCTCCTGTCAAAATACTGTAGATACCACTAGCGGTGTTATGTACTGACTGACTAAATGCAGTGGGTGATAGCGGTTCTTGCTCGACTAGGTTATCGAGTAATCCTATGGTTCGATGAAGTTCGCCATGTCTAGAGGCAAAGATGGAACGGCATGGTGTTGGAGGATTACATTGAAATGCGGCTTCAAGCTGCATTTTAGTCAAGCTGCTATAGCGCCTACGCTGCATGGCTGGCACTTGTGATAATTTTGGGGAAAGAGGTTGGCCTTCTTTAAGATGAGTGGATGACTCACTCCAATGCTTCCAATCTGCTGCCTGTTGGTAGTGTGGTGACCAAGCTCCCCAAGAGCATATATTAAATGTTAATTGCACCGTACAGCCTCATTTTCGGCTTTCAAAGCCGGTATTTTTAACACAATATGCTAAGTTTGCAGCGAGTTGACAGATCGCCAATAGGGGAGGTTATCCTCAAACTCAGCATATTCTACACTAATAAAGTGGTCTTTATGAAGTGTTTTGAGTTACAGCTGTTGCTGGTGTGTGGGAGGTTTGTGTAAGGTAATATTTTATTAACCTGCAGCTAACATGCTGCAGGTTAACGGTTGAGCAAAGATGATGTGCGGGTCTAGTTTGCTAAGTTCTTTTTCAACTTACGCAGAGCCGCTTTTACTTTTTTGCTGTTCTCCGGTCCCATTCTGACCAGTAGCTTTTGAGCATTGGGTAAGGATTCTAGCTGTGGATCAACAAATTGATAGTTCACACTCACACCATCAAGTTCTATTGGTGTATCGATAATTGGCGCATCGAGCATAATATCGATAGCTTCCACCATGCGATCATTAAAGTCCATATCGCCATAGCCTAGCTCTTTGAATGCTTCGCCTAACAAGGGGGTTAACTCTTGATAAGTTTTAGTGAGCTGCTCTTCATTTAGACCGCTAATAAAGTCTGCATAGAGATCATATCTGTGGTAACTATCAGGGTTTAGATAGGTCTTGTTGGTGATCTCAGAAACCGTAAACACCTGATTTGGCGCTTTAAGCGGACTGACTTTACGGGCTATTTGACCTTGAGCTAAGTTATCAACGAAAACAACAAAATGTCTGACAAGATCTTTCTCTACCATTAATGGTTCGATCTTCATTCCGTCAGCCATCTCTATGGCTTTTTGGTTAACAAACTCATCACTATCAGATAATGTCGGCAGAGGCTCAACTTGAGGGACTATGACGGCTTCCTCAACGATCACTGGTTCAGCTTCGACAATAGTTTCAGGGATTGGTGCCTCGGTTTGCAGTGGCTCACTGGGGATTGGATCCGGCAGTTCGACAACCTCTATCACTTCCGATTGGGCAGCTTCTTGAGCGTTAAAGTAGTAGTAAACACCGCCTGCGAGCAGTAATACAACGACGATAGCCGCGATGGCGACCGCATTAGCTCCAGCAGACTTTTCCTGTGGTGCTATTCTATCTTCTTGATTGACTTGCATTTAGCATCCTTTGAACAAACTACTTGATGACATTAGCGTTGATTGGCATTAGCTTCCATTGTGCAATAATCAACGCACTTGTCTAGCGAAGTTAGACAAATTAAAAAATAATTAATTTAACTAGTTAAATTGAAAAGCATTATTAGGCTTGTACGTACTGTTCTCGATCTCCTAACCAACGCTGGACTATGCCGTCGACATTATCGGGGACTTGCTGCATCACATGCACGGCGAGTTTTTGAATGTGAGGAATAAGAGCTTGGTCGCGCATCAAGTCGGCAATCTTCATATCAGCGACACCAGTCTGTTTTGTACCAAGCACTTCACCCGGACCTCTAATTTCCAGATCTTTTTGAGCGATAACGAAACCATCATTACTCTTTCTGAGGACACCTAAACGCTTAGTGGCCATTTGAGAAAGTGGCGCTTTATACATTAAGAGGCAGTGGCTGGCGACTGAACCTCGTCCCACTCGCCCTCGAAGTTGATGCAGTTGGGCTAGCCCTAAGCGCTCCGGATTTTCGATGATCATTAAACTCGCATTAGGCACATCTACGCCTACTTCAATGACCGTGGTGGCGACCAATAGGTTTAGCTTTCCTGATTTAAATTCGGCCATCACGGCCTGCTTTTCAGAAGATTTCATGCGCCCATGGACTAAGCCAATGTTCAATTCGGCCAAGGCAATGGTGAGTTCGGCTGCAGTGTCTTCTGCCGCCTGACATTCAAGAACCTCAGATTCGTCGATAAGGGTGCAGACCCAATACACTTGGCGGCCATCATTGGTCACCGCTTGCCTGACACGCTCTATCACTTCATTGCGTCGTACATCCGATACGGCAACCGTGGTGACCGGTGTTCTTCCTGGTGGAAGCTCATCAATCACAGAGGTATCAAGATCGGCATAGGCTGTCATTGCCAAGGTGCGAGGAATTGGTGTGGCTGTCATGATCAATTGATGGGGGTGAAACCCTTGGCTTACCCCTTTTTCCCTAAGACCGAGACGTTGATGAACACCGAATCTGTGCTGCTCATCAATGATGATCAGGGCGAGCTTGTTAAAGATCACCTTGTCTTGAAAAATGGCATGGGTGCCTATCACTATATGGGCATCGCCGCTTTCAATATCAGCTAAAGATTGTGCTCTTGCCTTGCCTTTGAGCTTACCCGCTAACCAACCGACCTTTAATCCTAATGGTTCGAACCATTGACTAAAGTTAACCGCATGCTGCTCAGCAAGAAGTTCGGTCGGCGCCATCATGGCCACTTGATAACCATTTTCGATTGCTTGCAGGGCTGCAAGGGCGGCCACTAAGGTTTTTCCGGAGCCTACGTCACCTTGAACAAGGCGCATCATGGGAGATGGCTTTTCAAGATCCTTGCAGATATCAAGGCCAACTCTGTGCTGCGCGCCAGTGGGTTTAAAGGGGAGCGCTTTTAGAAAAGGGTTGAGAAGTTGTCCGGTAGCCGGCATTGAGATTGCTTTGTCTCGATTACTGCGTTGACGAAGCTTTAACATGCTGAGGTTGTGAGCCAGTAACTCTTCTTGAATCAGTCTTTGTTGCGCTGGGTGTATGCCCTGTTCAAGTTCATACAGTGCTATGCCATTATGAGGGCGATGTAACAGCTGTAGCGCTTCTTTAAGGCTTAAATTATTGGGTTGAAGCTGAGGTGGAAGCAGTTCTTGAAGACCGCCATTTTCCAGCATTAGCAGTGCTTGATCGGTTAGCTTTATCCAGCTTGCTTGCTTAAGCCCTTCGGTTGTCGGATAAACTGGAGTCAGAATATCGCTCAGCGCTTCTGGCTCGTGATCATTGACGAGCTTATATTCGGGATGAACAATTTCAGCTTGATGACCACTGCGACGGATCTCTCCGTACGCTCGGATCCGTGCACCATTTTCTAACCCATTCTTCTGTGCGACCGAGAAATTGAAAAACCTTAAGATCAATGAGCCAGTATCGTCTCTGACAGTACAGGTCAGCATGCGTTTGCGACCTTGAATGATCTGACTGGATTGGATAATGGCTTCTATGGTGCCATAGCTGCCAGGATAAAGAGAGGCGATGGGGTAGATCTGGGTACGGTCTTCGTAACGCAGTGGCAGGTGGAATAGAATATCTTGCACTGTATTGATGCCGAGCTTAGCTAAGCGTTCAGCCATTTTCTTGGCAACACCATTAAGTTCAGTGACAGGAACAAGATCGAGTCTATTCAAGGCCGATACCATTTTATTGTTGAGTGGTAGAACACTCAAACACTGTGTTTATATACATATACTATCAGATAAATGGATGATGGCAATCTTAAGCGTTATTTAGGTTATAACCAGCCTTTTTGCTTTGCTATTCGCGCTGCATCGATTCGATTAGAACCATTGAGTTTACTCGTAGCTTCGGATAGATAATTGCGCACTGTGCCTTCGGCGATAAAAAGACAAGCGGCTATCTCAGCAGTGCTCTTTCCTTCGCTGGCCAGCCGCAGTGCTTTGCGCTCTTTATCATTAAGCGGATCGTGTTCGCCGACCGCCATGATCGCAAGTTCGGGATCGATAACCCGCTTTCCTGCCATCACTTGTTTTATCCCTTGAGTGAGGCTCTCAGAGGGAGCATCTTTTAACAGAAATCCCCCTGCGCCAGATTCGATGGCGCGTTTGACATAACCCGCTCTGCCAAACGTGGTGAGAATGATAACCTTGGTAGGGGAGTCCTGTTTCTGACACCACTGAGCAAGTTCGAGCCCAGTGAGTCCTGGCATCTCAATGTCAGTCAGCAGCAGGTCAAACTCTTGGGTTTTCAGCAAAGCCAACGCCTCATCGCCATCGCATGCTTGTGTGATGTCGAACTCGTCATTTAAGCTGAGCAAAGCGGCCAGTGCACCTCTGACCATGGCTTGATCTTCTGCCAATAAGATTCTCATTGGTCTAGGTTTCCTTGTTTGGGCAATGTGATGCTGAAACGGCACTCCTGATTTAAAGAGTAATCTAATCTACCTTGAAATTCAGTTAGCCTCTCTTTAATCCCGCTTAAACCATTGCCCTCTTCGATAGTGTCTGTTTTGCCGTTATCAGTCACATTAATACAGATCTCTGTTTCAGACTCAATAAAACTTATAGTACAAATGTCTGCCTGACTGTGGTGGATGATGTTATTGCACAGCTCGGTTAAACTTAAGATTATTTGTGTTTCAACTTGTGGTGTTAACTGCGGTATATCACCTTCTAAACTTACGCTTAAGCCTTTATCACGTAGCGTTTGGCACAGTAGCATGACGCTGGATGTCAGCCCTTTATGTTTATATCCAGAGACGGTTTGGCGTATCTGGCTTAGGCTGCCTCTGGCAATTTCATTTAACTCCTTGAGTTGTACTTGTGCTTGGGCGAGTTCATTTCTTTCTAAGAGTTTTTCTGCCAATTCTGCCTTAAGTGAGATACTGGATAAGTTGTGGCCCATGATGTCGTGCAGATCTCTGGCGATTCTTTCTCGCTCTAGCATCGTGGCGAGTTGGCTGATTTCAGCCTGACTACGGCGCTCACTGGACAGATTTTCGACTTGCTTACGCCTTGCGATACCGATGAGGCCGATACTGGCGATGAGCATGCTACCGTAACCCACAAAATAGTAATAATTGAACCCGATAACGAGGTTGAGTAAGACCAAGAGCACGATTAAGGCTAAAAAGCCTAATAACGCTCTCTTTAATGGGTAGTAAAACCCAATAAAGAAACTTGCAAACGTAAATAGCGACAATGAGCCTGGATTAATGGGGGTTATCAAGGAGCCTATGGCGATCATTGATAGTATAGGGTAAATAGCTTTATCTTTCGGGCTGCGATATGCCCAGAAATAACAGTAGATAAAAGGGATTAAGACCAACAGGCTTAAGCCTATTTTCCACGCAGGCATCTCATTGAGGACTAGGGGGATAAAATAGAAAACCAGATTGACGAGATAGATCCAAGAAAATTTATCTTCCGTCGTTTGAACCGGTTCCTTTGAGGCGACATTAGTCTCGTTCATGATTGTTGTCCGTATAGCTTATAACAATGGGTATTACTGTCAAAGCCGCTTAACTGAAAGCTAAGCGGCATTCGAAGAGGCTTGATTAGTTGGTCATTGCTACGTTCTGTTGCAGAAGGAAACTTGCCCAGCCGTAGTCCGGTTGTATTTCGATAGCTGCCAACCAATCGGCAATCGCGCCCTGTGCATCGCCCATATTCTGCTTTGCCAATCCACGCCAAGTATAGGCTTCTGCATGTCCCCAGCAGATGTCGTCACAGGGATTACTGTAAAGCTCTATCGCTTTAGTACTTAAATCCAGTGCCTTTTTCATACTACCACCAAACATTACTGGTGTGTTGAATGCCGATATTGCCTCTACTAGCACGACGCGTGGATTATAAGGTTCAAGCTCTTGTGCTTGTGCGAGTGCTTGTCCAAGCTTAGGGCCTAAACTTGCGCCAAGCATACTATCAAGCCCGATCTGCATACCGTAAACCGACGCCAGTAGAGCTAAGTTGTCAGCATCTGTTTGGCTGAGGCTTTCGAGTGTCGACTGGGCGGATGTTAAAGCATTCGCAGCAGTATCTCGCTGACCGAGTATGTTGGCCGTTATGGCGAGACGATAGTTAGCATAGGCTTGATCATAACCTTGGGTTTGCTGACTTAGGTTGTGAAGGGCTGTTAGGTTCATCGTATTAGAAGCGGCATCAATAGCCGGAATCTCATTAGCGTGAGTGAGTCCTGAAACAAGTGCCATGGTGGTGATAAGAATCGTTAATTTCATGTCAATCTCCTTTTGTTGGGTACAGAACAATTATGGAGATTGCTAAGGGATTTTTGCAGATACAAAGGTCATGAGATCGGCATGACAAATGTCACTTTCGATTCAACTTACAGAATGAAAAAAGCCACCGAGCTGTGTCGGTGGCTTTTTAGAGGTTGGGCTGTAACAGTAACTGTAACGAGTTCATTTACGCAGAGGCTTGAACGACCAGATAACCGATATAAGCAAGATAGCTGACTAAAAGGATTGCGCCTTCACGTCTGCCGATCCTAAAGCCAGTCCAAGCAAAAGGCAGAACCAGTAGTGCAAGCAGTAACATAACAAGCAGATCAAAATCTTGAATGCCAGCAGCTGCGATTGGGTGGATAAGGGCGGTAACACCCAAAATACCCAAAATATTAAATAGGTTTGAACCGACGATATTACCGATAGCAATGTCGCTTTGACCTTTGCGAGCGGCAACAACTGAGGTCACAAGTTCAGGCATGCTAGTACCGATAGCCACAATCGTTAAGCCGATGATGACTTCGCTGATCCCGAAGGTTTTAGCCAGTTCAACAGCACCATCAACAAACAGTATTCCGCCACCCACCAACATACTTATGCCGATAATGATAAAGAGAACTGAGAGCATCGGGTTTTGTGGGCTGGTATCTAGCTCTTCGCTTTCGCCGCTGTTTCTACTACTGATGTAGCTGAAACTTAAATAGCCGACTAATAAGCTGGTGAGCAATGCGCCGTCCCAGAAACTGAGTCCACCATCAAGTAATAGTCCCCAAAACAGCATAGTGGCAGCGATCATGATTGGTATATCGCGCTTCACCATCTGTGATTGCACTTGAATGGGACGAATTAAGGCTGTAATAGCCAGAATAAGACCAATGTTGGCGATGTTTGAGCCGATAACATTGCCTAATGCAATACCGCTGTTACCAGCGATAGCAGACTTTAAACTTACGGCTAACTCAGGTGCACTTGTACCGAAAGCAACAATGGTTAAGCCTATGATTAAAGGCGTTATTCCCAATTTTAGGGCGATTGCGCTGGCACCACGAACTAAGGCTTCAGCTCCTAAAGTTAGGATGACAAAGCCACCGACAATAGAGAGTAAAATTAACATTTTTGATCCATCTAATTAAGGGGGATAGAATTTTGGATACGCTAGCTTAAGGATTTTTTATGACAAGGCAACAAACTTAAGCACAAGCGGCATTAATCTTAATTCATTCTAATACTGATTGGTGTAATAGGTCTATTGAAGAGGACTTGAGAAAGCACGCCTTAGTGCGTGCTTTCGATTATACCTATTGGTATTAGAGTTCCGATTCCCAGCGAATTTTACCACCACGAATGCCATCGGAGATATCGCTGAACTTTTTCTCTAAAACATGACGTTTAATCTTCAGTGTTGGCGTGAGTATATCATTATCTACGTCCCAAGGCTCAGTGACGACAATGATGGCATCAATGGTTTCATGGGATTCGAGATTTGGATTGATACTATCGAGTGTGGCCTTGAGTGAACTGCGCACCTCTTCTCTAGGCTGTAACTTCGCGCCCTCTGATAGTTGAACTAGGGCAATCGGGTGAGGGAGACCTGAGCCTATTACGCATAACAGTTCGATATGAGGGTCTTGGGCGAGCTTACGTTCAATAGGTACTGGAGCGACATATTTGCCCTTGGACGTTTTGAAATTATCTTTAACGCGGCCAGTGATTGTCACGCAACCATCGGCATCGATAGAGCAGAGATCGCCGGTACGGAAATACCCCTCTTCATCAAATGAAGCGGCTGTCACCTCATCTTGCTTGTAGTAGCCTGTCATCAAACCAGGACTCTTAACCAACAACTCCCCATTTTCGGTTTGTTTAATTGAACAACCTTCGACAGCACGACCCACGGTGCCAATCTTACTGGCGTCGAACGGAAAGTTAATGATTGAGTAGGCGCTGTTTTCTGTCATTCCCCAAGCTTCACTGATATTGAGCCCTATCTTGTGATACCAAGCGATCAATGAAGGTGGAATAGGGGCGGAGCCTGAACCAAGCAGACGGCAATGTTCAAGCCCGAGTCCTGCATGGATTTTCTTTTTCACTATGCCGCTGACGATTGGCAACTTAAGCAGGAAATTAAGCTTATCGTAGCCAATCTTATCGATAATATTTTTCTGGAACAGACTCCAAAGACGTGGCACTGAAAAGAAGACAGTAGGGCGAGCTCGCTGCACATCGGCGACAAAACTATCTAAACTCTCGACAAAAGCGACGCAACTACCGGAGTAGAAAGAGGACCCTTCCATGGCGACACGCTCAGTGATGTGAGCGAGTGGCAGATAGGAGAGCAGCCTGTCTTCGATGTCAGTGTTAAGATCGCGAACTACCGCCTGACATGTCCAGCCATAACTGGCAAATGTCAGCATGGCGCCTTTAGGCTTGCCTGTTGAACCGGAGGTGTAGATGAGTGTCATCATCTGCTCTGGTAAAGCAAAAGGGGCATCGATTAATGGCTGACCTAGCTTAAGTAGGCTGCTCCATGAGTATTGAGCTGGCATGGTCTCGTAGGGCATCGCCATTCTGAGAATATCGCCGCCAACGCCGGCTTCTTGATCTGCCCAGTAATCCAGCTTACCGATAAAGATAGCTTTCGCTTCGCTGTGCTCAAGCACATAACGTATGGTGTCGGCATTGGCTGTAGGGTAAATAGGTACGCTGATGTAGCCGCCATGCATCAGGGCGAGATCGGTAATAAACCATTCGGCGCAATTCTTTGAAAGCACAGCCACTTTGTCACCGGGTTCAAGGCCTAAATGGCGTAATGCCCCAGCGATTTTTTGCATCTGTTGTTGCACATCGCGCCAGGTAAAATCTTGGTATTGGCCGTTGATGGGTTGTCTGAGATAGGTGCTATCCCCTTGCTTTTCAACCCACTGAGATAACATTTCTACCGGGGTTTTAATTGTCGATTCCATCAGTGACTCCATGATTTAATTAGTGACTCTCTTAACGGGAATGTTTCATTTTAGTTTTTATTTTCAAACGATTGAGAAATACCAATGGGTATCAACACATTGATTATGTCGAAAAATGTGATCCAAAACAAATTGTTTGAATAACTGTGAGGGGAATCATTGTAAAAGTGGTGTCAGCTTTGGAATGAAGGCTTGATTACATTTTCTGTTTTGGCTTCAGGTTGAGTTTGGTATTGGGTGAGTTGTTTGAAGGCCGTTCCTTCACTGTTATCTATCGCTTGCAGCAGGTGCCGTGCATGGATGCACCAATGTCGTGATCACATGGATGTGAAAGAACGACCTTACGTGCAAGTAATCTCTCGGTACGCTGGCTCTTGATTTAATAAGAGTCATCCATGGGCGCTCTACGATTTCCAATAACTTCCCTGTTAAACGGCCAGTTCGGCGTCCCTGCCTCTCGTTCGAAGAGTATCACTTCGCGATACC
>OJDH01000169.1_pt1 | contig 48608 bp, 42 predicted proteins | sample 1592761 | NCBI WGS metagenome assembly OJDH01 (sample SAMN05416855, study PRJEB24817) | seawater metagenome | isolation source: Sea water | place: Canada:Atlantic | collected 2013-11
ATACGAGATCAGCCTCGGTCTCGTGGGCTCGGAGATGTGTATAAGAGACAGACTATCAGCAGTTTCACTGGCCGAGGCCGTTGTCTGCGCAGTAATATCGTTGATAGCATGGAGATTATGGTTGATCTCTTCTGATACACATATCTGTTGCTCTGATGCCGTTGCAATCTGCATGTTCATCGAATTGATCTCATCAAACTCGCGAATCACACCACTCAACTCATCTCCGGCCTGGGTTGCCATATCCGCACTGGCACCAGCTCGACGCAAACCCTCTTCCATTGACACAACCGCATCATGGGCCACCTGTTGCAGACGTTCAATCTGCGTATGGATCTCTGTCGTGGAATCATCTGTACGTTTGGCCAGTACACGGACTTCATCAGCAACCACAGCAAAACCACGGCCGCTTTCACCGGCCCGGGCGGCTTCAATAGCTGCGTTCAGCGCCAGCAAATTGGTCTGATCAGCAATATCCTTGATGACATTGAGGATGTTACCAATCTCCTGGGTATGGCGATCAAGCTGCTGTAACTGGCCCGAAGTATCAGAGATCTGCGTCGCCAGCTGATTGACCGACTGCACTGCATTCTGCACATTCTGGTTACCCTGGGAGGCATTTTCATCTGCCGAACTGGATGCCGACGCAGCCTGCTCAGCGTGATGAGCAATCTCCTGAATCGTCGCTGCCATTTCAGCCATCGCCGAGGAGAGCTGGTCAGTCTGACGGTGTTGACGATCCATGCCTTGCGAAGTGTGGCCGGTAATCGCCGACAACTGTTCGGCCTGAGTTGCAACCTGTACTGTCGCCTGATTCACCTGCTGAACAATGTCAGAAACTTTACCAATAAACTGATTAAACCAGTGGCCTACCTCACCCAGTTCATCTTTACGGGTATCATCCAGCCGCCGGGTCAGGTCGCCCTCACCTTCAGCAATATCCTTCAACATAGTAATCAGTCGCCGGATCGGTACGGTAATTGACTCGGACACTAACGTTCCCAGCAACACACCTATAACATTGGCGGCAATTGCAATCGTGATCAACCAGATGAGTGCAGACTCACCTGAGCTACGTCCCGCATCACGGGCCCCCAGCATCTCTTCAACTGCATCCGCTTTAACCTGGCTGATCAGCTCATTTGCCTGCTGCTGAATAACCTCCAGCCGGTGCTCCTGTTCAGACACATCGGCAACCTCTTTAATCAGCAGGCGCTGGTTCTCTAACAGAGACGCCACACTCTTGGCAAAGTGGGCACCCAGCTCAAACATTGGCGTCACCTGAGCCACCAGATCCGGAGCAACCTGAGCAATGGGCGGTAACTGCTTACCTTCGAAAGCCCCTCCGTTCTGCCAGATTTTCATCTGCTGATCAAAGCGCTGGATATATTTTTCATAAGTTTCAATTAACGGCTGCAGCTCATCTGCTTGCACCACCTGCACTGCTTCTTCAATTGCCGTTCGTGCATGCAATAAATTCATTTTGCTGGCCATAGCCAGCCGGATGAAAGGCTCCAGGTTCTGCTGTACATAGCGCAAGGCTGCCAGCGAACGGGCACTCTGAGACACGCGATCAACACGACGCGTCAGTTCCTGCTGGATGGCACTCAAGCGCGCCTCCAGTACAGCATTGTCTTTTTCCAGCGCAGACATAGCCTTATCACGTGCTTGCTGCGCCTTAATTTCGGCCTGACTGAGTGCAATAAGTGAACGCGCTGCGGGTTCAAGTTCTGTCTGGCGTAACCGGCCAGCCTGCTCAACCAGACCACGCAGATGAGGATTATCAGACGCCTGCACCTGTCTCCCATCCGCCAGATTGCCACCATTAAGAATCAGCCCGGCATAGCGATCAAAGTCATCAAGGCCTTGCTGGTAGCGGTCTTCCAGCGACCTCAACCGCTGCGGCGAGGAGACGGTCTGTAACGACGTAGACTCAAACGCATATGAAAACAGACTCGATTCACTACGCTGTAATGAAACAACCATTTCATTAGCAGCATCGAGTATCGGTACCTCTTTATCGCTAATATCCGTCAGTGAATGTGTAAGGGTACTAATGCCCTGATAACCTGCAGTGCTTGAAACAAGAATCAGCAACGAAATCGTGCCGAAACCAAGGTACAGCTTTTTGCGCAGGCGCATATTTGGCAAAAGATCCATACAAACCAGTCCCTTATCTGTCAATGATCTAGCCGTATTATGCACGCTGCGAAGGGCCAAGTCTTATTCTGGATCAACAAGTTAGCCAGAATACTCTGAACCGCGACTATAGTCGTTGTACCTGTCGCCTCATGCTTTACCCGAAGGGTTAACACCCTCCCCCTCCAGTAAAAACAGACACTCTGTCACCAGCTCCCGCAACTGCTGATGCAGCCATTTACGGCCAGCCTGCTGTGCAGAGACAATGCCGGGCGCTAACAGCTGCTCAATCAGCAATGCCTGATAACGGTCATCTTCTGGTACGCAGCCACTACTGAACAACTGTAGTGCCAGTTTACGTAAGGCATAGCGGGTATTATCCAGTGCACGGTTATGCCTGGCGAAGCCGCGCAGATCACTGAGGTCCTGGGCATTTAGCGGGGTAGTCAGTTCAATATCCCAGAGAAGCCGAGGCATCAGCTCACGCTCCACGGCTGACAGCTCGCTGTAAATTAGATGGGGAATCAGCTCACTATAACGCTGGCGCACCTCCCTGAATAATCGAATGCCCGACTGGGACAATGGATGCATCACCAACACCGCATGGGCACCACTCACCGCATCACGGGTCAACCCTACACGCACCGGCTGGTAACCACATTGCTGCCAGAACGGCATTAGGTCAGCGGTAGCGGCAAAACTGGACCCAACATAATCAAGCCCCCGCAACTGAGCATCATCTGCAATCGCCTGTAGCAACGCCTCACCCAATCCCTGGCGCCGTAGCACCGGGTGTACCGCTATGCGCATAACCCGCGCGCAAAGCAACCCGGCGGCAGTCACAAAACCGGCCTGGGCAATAAGCGTTTGAGGTAACAGATGGCCCTGTGGCCGACGCGAACCTGCCCAGACCGCTTCAGCCAGCGCGGGCTCCAGCGGCCCTTCATCTGCGACCAGCGCACAAGCCAGCACCTGCCCCGCTTTGCGCATACACCAGACCCGCAGATTAGGACTGTCCAGCAACAGCCGCAGATCACCCGGCGTGGTGCGATAGTGGGCCAATACCAGCAAGCCAAACAGCTGGCGAAGCAATGCCTCATCTGCCGCTAATTGATCACGCTCCAAAACTTCACAGCTCACATTCGCACAGTCCAGCTGCAGCAGATCTGCATCAGATGCCGCTTCTGCGTCGAGCAGTAACGCCTTGAACACCAGCGCTTCCAGCGGATCGTTGGCAGCCCAGCGAATCGGCTGACTTAGATTAATACTGCGCCAACGGGGTGTTCGCTGATCCAGATGGTGGCGAAAGCGTACAGAGAACCCGCGCCCAGTACCTTCATAGCCATGCACGGTGGTCGCGAAAACAATGCGATTAAAGCGCTCCAGCATAGCCGCCAGCATCGGCGCAGGAATGGCCGCGGCCTCATCAACAAACAGCACACAGCCTTCGGCATCTGCTTTCAGCAATTGCTCGGGTTCCAGATAGCATAGACTACCCTTACCCCAGCTCAGCTGCCCGGCACGGGTCTGTGCATCAGGCAGCAGTTTGCGGGCAAACTGAAACACCTCATGCGTAGCAGGATACTGCGGTGCTGTTACCAGTACACGGCCCCCCTGTCGTAACAACTGAGCCGCTGCCATCCCCAGTGCGGCTGATTTTCCGCGCCCTCGGTCAGCCGTAATCACCAGCGGCTGACGCCGATTACGGGCCATATGCAAGATTGCCTGCACCGCCCGTTGCTGATCCATGGTAGAAACCACATGGCCCAGCGCTGTGGTATTGATCGGCCGCTCGTAAGGCTCAGCCACCTGGGGCTGGTTTGCCTCACCGCCTTCACGTACCACCAGCGCGAAAGGGTCCAGCTCAATCAGCCGCACCAGGCGCTGGATAAAGCGACGCCCTACCTGATCAGTACGGTAGGGTTCAACCGTCATGGTCCGGTGCTCAGGGTCATCATACTGCGGCCATTGCGGCAGAGGAGGACACAGCACAATAAGGAGACTGCCACCGGCCAATGCACCACTGGCCTGTCCCAGCGCATTTGGATTAAACCCATCCCAGCTATCGATCACCAGCTGCGAGATGGTGCGGCCTAATAAACGCTGGGCCTGACGTGCATCCAGTTGTTCAACAACCTCAGGCCCCTGCTTGCCTAACCAGACCGTATGCTCATCTAAACCAAGCTGAGTAACCTGTTGCAAACACCAGTCACGCTCACCACTAAACACCAGCAATCGACGCTGCTGGCCTGTTTGCGCATATCCACGCTGCAACTCTATCCGTGAAGACAGATTCATAGTGCTCCTGAAGTAACTCGGAATTGACGGATCATAACGGCTGACACCAGCCATTGTTTACGGACAGTCAATAATGCCGTGATCTGGCCCACAACGCACGTTTACTGATTGCGGCCTTCGGCCCGATGGCTTGCAGATGAAATTCAATGTATCACCGCACTCTCAGCCGGTCAGAGAGTCTTATTCTTCAACACTGCCCCATCGTTTACGCATACCGTAGCCAGAGGTACCCCATGAGACAACACTGGACGATCGCTTTACTGGCCTTGCTTATGATTCCAGCCAGTGGCCAGGCACGCCAGATCACACAGACACCGTGGGAACCGGTCACCCTGTTACAGGCATCAGATGCCCCTGCATTTCCCGAGGCGCTGCCGTATCAGGTGCTGGATATTTCATCGAAGCGTAACGGCTACAGTATTCAACAAATACGCCTGGGTATGCCATTAACACAAGCCCGCGCAATATTGCAGCAGGCATTACCTGGCATCAAAGCGCTCCCGGCCCCTGGGCTTGAGCGCCGCTGGCAACACCGGAGACAACTGAGCGGCAACCAGCTGCGTACCAGCTACCGACTGATGGCTAGCAAAACAGCACCTGACCGGATCAGCGAACTGCGAATAAACTGGTTTTCCACCACACTACCCAGTGCTTTTGTACACCGTAAACTGATCCAGCAGCTCAGCGAGAAAGCAGGCCCTCCTATGGACTGGGACCAGGCACAATCAGCCTATGTCAGCACGCTGCAACGGGCATATAAATGGGCCAATGCCCGCCTGCAACAAACAACCCGACAGGCGCAGCAGCAACCGGCCGTACGCGTACTGCTCAAGCACCAGCAGCGCCAGGTTTTTCAACTCAGTCAACGATTGACCCACGCCAGAAACAGTACACAGCTATCAGCCACGGATGCCTGCAAAGCACTCAGCTCCGATGTGAGCAAACATTGCCTTATTCGCGGGAGAGCACAGGCGAACGCCAACAACAGACTCATATCCAATCCGGGAAATTGTCACTACTGGCGGCAGACCGATGGCGAAATGATGAGCGCCTGCGCGATTATCGGCGGCGCCCAGGTGCGAATTACCAGCCCTGCTATCGAACAGCAGCATAAACAACAAAAAAACCGTCGTGAGCAGCAGATAAAACTGAAACTATGAGTGCTATTACTGCCCCCAGGTCGGAGTATGCGCGCTGTTAAGTAACGCCAGCTCTTCCGGCGTCGATGAACGCTGCAAGGCACGGTTACGGTGAGGGAAACGGCCAAACCGGGCGATCAGATCACGGTGTTGATGAGCAAAATCCAGCGATCCCTGCAGCCGCTGCCGGTGTTCAACTGCGACCTCCGCCAGCAATGCTGTAAAGCACTCAATACTGCGATCCTGAGCCGCCAGTGACTCTGCATGCTCAAGCGGCATATAGAAAAACGTTCGTTCCACCAGTTCAAGCACCCGATCGTGCTGCAAAGAAAGCCCTGCTTCACATAACGCCAGTGCTTTGCTGTCCCCGGAAAACGCCTCTGCTTCACCACGAAAAACCATTCGGGTAAATTGATCCAGCAGGATAATCAGCGCCAATCTCCCGCGGGGGTGCGCTGCCCAGTGGTCCAGCTGACCATTAAGCGCCTCCCGAACCTGACGCCCAAACAAAGATGCCACTGCCCGATCACTTTCAGCACCGCCCGCCCACCAGAGTCGGTTGCGGTCCTGGCTGGCAAAGCCCCCTTCAAGATCACCAAACCAGTACTGCAATACTTCCTCAATCTGCTCACGCATGAATAAGCCCTCACAACGACTGTAGAATTAAAACTCAGCCCTGCTAATTCGCTCAGGAATCACTGACCACAGTATGCCGATACATATACCCCTCCCCGGTCAACCCCGTCGGTTAACGGCCAATCAACACAACTACAGCTGCGCTAACACCTGCATTACATAGTTAACCCGGAAGGATCAATCAAATTTGATATAGTTGAAAATACCCGAAACAGGCAAGACAATCATTACATCAACCATCGATAGCTCACCTGACTACGGTGCTATTTCAGCTCTCCGGCACGGTATACCCACCGCCCATCCACCATCGTCCCCAGGGGGTGTATATGACGGATTTCAGGCGCAGGGGCCTCCAGATAATTACGATCGAGCACCAGTAAATCAGCCCGCTTTCCCGGCTCCAGTGAACCCAGCAGGTTTTCAGCAAACAACAGCCTGGCATTATTGCGAGTATGGGCAATCAGTGCCTGCTGACGACTGACAGTCTGCTGCGACAACTTAACCCCATCAACCATCGTGCCATTCACGGCCCAGTCCAGTGTATGGAATGGGTTGATACTGGCAACTACCGGGCCATCAGAGCCCAGCCCCCAGCGCAGACCCTGCTCGGTCAGCGTTCGCATTGGCGTCATCTGAGCAGCCTGCTCTCCAAATTGCCGCTGGAATCGATAGCCGATCAGCCATGGCCGTGCCTGAATCGCAACGTTAAAGCCCGCTTCAGCGACCCGCTGAATAGTCTCCGGCTGAATGCCATCCGCATGGGCAAAGGTCCAGCGCAAGGCTCTGAAATCATAATTTTCGGTCAATGGGATCAGCTGATCCAGGTGCTGATTGATACTCTGATCATTCACCGCATGCAGGTGCAGGTGTACACCTTTCGCTGCCAGAGTTTGTGCATACTGCCTAAAGTGCTGGCGCACTACGGCCGACGACTGCGCCGCTCGCCCTGCACTGTCCTGTAAGGGCAGATAGAGCTGCTCACCCACGCCAATGCGCCGAAACCAGGCGACCTCATATTCATCTGGACCCAGATCTGAACCTGAATGTTCAAGCCGCGTCATGTCCGGTGGCTGACCATAGCCGGTTTCCCAGGGAATCAGCTGCTGCAAATAGTACACCCGCACCGTGAGCTGCTGCTGCGCTGCCAGTTGGCGAAAAGGTATGTAATAACGCGGCAAGGTATCAAAACCACCCGCGTCCAGCACGGTGGTAATCCCCTGCCGGTTCAAATCCTGCAGTAACAGCTGAGCACTGGCACGCTGCTCATCCGGTGCTGGCACAGGAAGTTGCGCCACAATCGCCTGCTGGGTCGCCAGAGTTACAGTACCACTGGGAAACTGATATTCATCCAGTAGCAATCCCCTACGCGATTGCCCCGGTATGGACGCATCAATACCAATCAGCGCCAATGCCCGGCTATTCACATAACCCCAGTCAAACAGGTGCTGCAGATATACCGGGTTGTCCGGTGCCGCCTTATCCAGATCAGTCAGCCGGAACCCCTCGGGTTGATCCAGAAACTGATGTTCAACAAAACCGCCATTAACAACGATCCACTCTCCCGGCGCCATGCTTCGGGCTTTGTCAGCAATAAGCTCAAGCGCTTTGTCATACTCGGTCACACCATCCAGGCGTACCTCATATCGCCAGCGCTGAGCAGCACGGATGGCATGAATGTGGTTGTCAATAAGACCCGGGATAACCGTACGGCCCTGCAGGTTCTCCAGCTGAGTATGCTCATCCGCCAACGCACGCACCGCAAAGTTACGTCCAATGGCACAGATACGCCCATCCTCAATGGCCAACGCCTCAACCTCACTAAAGCCTTCATCTACAACCAGAATATGGGCATTGTAAAGAATGATATCCGGCGCTGCCGCTGCACTTTGCACCAGCATAAAAAAAAGCAGCGGCACGATGAGCCCCACCTGCCGCTGAATAAAGATCACTGAAGGAGAAATAACGTCTAACACTCTGGCGTACTCAAAACAGTGTTGAGCATCAGACCACAACGTCGGGTAAAAGGTTCAAGTCGAAGCCACCACCCGTCACGTAATGTCATCATAGATAGAACAGCCCGACAGGTTGCCAGACAGCAAAATGCCGACAACAAAGTCGGCATTTATCACAGGATCGGTTATCACTCAGTCAGCAGCGATGATCATGGTGTGCAGCTCATCCTTGAGATGCAGACGACGCAGTTTGGCCGTTTCTTCCGTCTGGGTGCAGACGGCTTCAATCTCGGACTCCATCCGTTCAACATCCTTTGTCACCTGGTGGTACTCATCAAACAGGCGGGAAAAGTGCGCATTGTTCACTTTCAGATCATGGATACGGTCACGGTGCTCTGGAAACTCATGCAACAAATCATGGTGTTCAATAGTCATTAAAAACCTTCCTTATACTGGACTATGCGTCAACGCCGGAAGCGACAAGGCCGAGCATTAGAAAACAGGAAAATCCCCTTCAAAACCACCTGCTTCCAATCGGGCCAAGCCCTGAACTTTCGCTCCCTCTGGTACCCAGTGTCCCCCTCGCCTGTCCTGCGCGCATTGACAGACATCAATACTCGCAGTAGCAGTATGAACCGAAATAGCCGCCAGGCTCAGGCGGATATGTCAGCTATTACGCAGATAAAAAAACCAGTCAGATCGCGAGACCTGACTGGTTTTTAAATCCGAAATAACCGAGAAATAGTGTTCAGAATGTCACGCTTTGCACAATATCGCGGGAGGTATCAGCCAGCTTGACCGATGCCTGCTCTGTTCGCCCCGCAGCTTCCTGAGCAAGCTGCGCCGCAGACTGGATAGTATCTACATTATTCGTAAGGTCATCAGCAGCAGAACTCTGCTCCGTTGAGGCCGTCGCAATCATGGCACTCATATCGGCGATATTAGCAACCGTGCTCATAATAGACTCCAGCGCCTCGCCCGCTTCCGCAGCCTGCGAAACACAGCTGTGTGCCTGCTCACGACCCGCTTCCATCACTTTGACCACATGCTCAGACTCACGCCCCAGCCGCTGAATTGTGGACTCAATCGTCTGGGTCGACTCCTGCGTACGTTTAGCCAGCTCTCGCACCTCATCTGCCACAACAGCAAAACCACGCCCCTGCTCACCGGCACGGGCCGCCTCAATCGCCGCATTCAATGCCAGTAAGTTGGTCTGATCCGCAATTTCCCGTATCACACTGGTCGCTGTGGCAATATCCTGAGTCTGGCTATGCAAAGCAGCAATTTGCGCTGCAGCATCCTCCACATTAACAGCCAGCTCACGAATTGATTGTATAGCTCCCTCTACAACCGACTGACCACTGGCTGCCACTTCATTGGCCGCCCGGGTTTCATCTGAGGTCAAGGTAGCGTTGCGTGCAACCTCTTCGATAGCAGAGGACAACTCACTGATATGAATGGAGACTCGATCAAGCTCTTCAACCTGCCGGTTAATCGCTTCATTGGTCTGCTGTGCAATATTCACTGCCTCATCGCCGTGCATCTGCAACTCGCCAACAGAGTAATTTACCCGGACATTAGCGGCCTGCACCCGTGCTTTAAGCGTCAGGTTTTCCAGATAGATCTGCCCCACCTCGGATACGGAATTAGCAAACATCTCCTGCAAAACAGGCGAGTCGATCGTGCGTCTGGAGAGTCGCTCCATCTCACGTAGCGGCTTGACCGCACTATAAGCAGCCAGCATACCAACCAGCGCCATCACAACCATGGAACTACCGGTCAGAATCTGGTCAAAATCAGTTGCCCAGCCAACACCTAACGGCACCAGCGCTGAAAGCAGTGCAGCCGTCATAACCCGGGTAGATACACGAATATCATGGAGAGAGATACGACGCTTACCGTTATTCAAGCGTTCGTAAACAGCCTGAGCTCTACGCTTCTGACCCATCGTAGGCAAGGTTCGCACAGACTGATAACCAATACAGCGGCCTGATTCGATAATCGGGGTCACATAGGCTTTTACCCAATAAAAACCACCATCTTTACAGCGATTCTTAACAATACCAATCCAGGGTAAGCCCTCTTTAAGCTTGCTCCACATATCAGCAAATACAGCAGAAGGAACATCCGGGTGCCTGACCAGGTTGTGCGGCTGCCCTAACAGCTCATCTCTATCAAAACCGGAGATAACAACAAACGCATCATTAACAAAGGTAACCTGTCCTTTGAGGTTCGTCGTCGAAATCAGAGGGGTATCTTCACTGAAGGTTCTCTCAACATTCGTCACAGGAAGATTGCTCCGCATTATTTTCTCCTTAAATAGATCCGAGCATCAGATCACACGATCAACATTACATAGTAAAAATTGCTATCAGATAACAATGAATACACCAGCGACTACGCATTTTATTTTTAACAGCGAAAGTAGAAGATCTTAAAAAAAGGCCGCAAATGCGACCTTTAATTTTTTTATTTTAAGACAAGTTGACCCCTGTCAGCCTGGAGCGTTTGATCAGGAAAACACCCTATCGTTTGCCAATTAAAACTTACATAAAATATATAAGCCTACTCTGACTTCGAGCCACCCATGCAATCGGGGGATAAGGGAGCACTCTGCTCTCGAGCCGACCACTCATCGGCAGTGTAGAGGTGCATAGACAGTGCATGTACAGGGCCTGCTAACTCCTCAGCACAGATTTTATAAACCAGCTGATGACGCTGTACCAATCGCTTGCCCTCAAATTGATCGGACACAATCACGACTCTGAAGTGTGACTCCTGAGCGGGGCCACTGTGCATATGACTCTCGTTCTCTATCTCTATCTGGACAGGCGTCAGTGCCTTAATAATTTTAGAATGAATAGATTTTTCAATAGACATAATACATTCCTAATAAATAATTAGTTATCTATGAACTTAATCATCGACTTTATCTGTTGCTAGCCGCAAAAAATGACGATGAATCCGACGGGTGAAAAACCAGACTGTACCCACAATCAGCGGAACAGATAACCCAAGCACCAGGCTTTTGTCGAATTCAACCCCTCTGTTATAGAAAGCCTCCAGCAGGTATTTAACCAGGCCGACGGCATAATAACTGATCGCAGCAACAGACAGCCCTTCGACTGTATGCTGCATCATTAACTGAATGCGTGAGCGCCGATCCATCGATGCCAGTAACTGCTGGTTTTGCGCCTGAATCGACAGCTCAACACGGGTGCGCATCATATCCGAAACCCGGTCAATCCGCCGCGACAGGTCCTCCAGCCGTTTACCCACGGCTTCACAGGTTCGCACTGCAGGGGTTAACCGGCGCGTCATAAACTCACTGATGGTCAGGTGGCCAGACACCTCATCCTCTCGCAACTCAGACAAACGCTGCATCACCAATGCGTGATACGCCTGGGTCGCACTAAAGCGGAATGTTGAATCAGCACGGCAGGACTCAACCCGGGCTGCCATATCCGTCAGCTGCGACAGAATTTCCTGCTCATTATGTGCCTGAGAGCGCAATGCTAACCGACCGGTAACGGCCGCCAGCTCAGCATCCATCTCCGCCAGCGCCGGGCTGAATTTACGTGCCGTCTCCAGTGCCAGTAGCGCCATCAACCGATAGGTCTCAATCTCCATGAGCCGCTGTACAAGTCGCCCCAACTGGCTATCGCTCATCTTTTTGTTGTAGACAAGAATGCGACCAAAGCCATCACTGTGCAGCTGAAATGTCGTCCAGACTCTGGCGTCACCATTTTGTGGGCTGCTCCCCACCAGGCGCATCCCTTCAAAGTAACGCTTAACCACCGGCAACATGAGATCCCGCTGATCACGACCATCCTCAACCGCCACATGAAAAGCCGCCACCACTAACCCCGGCAACCGGCTCAGCCAACCCGAGGGCAACAGACTAATGGCCATTTGCTCGAATGGACTGGCACTGCCCTGCCCTGCAGTGTCGGGTAAACAGGTAAACGTATAGCTGGAAAATTCCATGTGTTTTTCACGGCGAATTTTCAGCGGTCCCGCTTCCAGCTCAATACAGATACTGTCTTTTAAGGGCGCAACAATTTCCAACGCCTCACACAGCTCACACAGGTGTGTAAACTGCTGATGCTTTTCATCCTCCGTGCACTGCACTGCAATATGGGTCACACGGGAAGGGGTTGGAATAACCTGAAAAGGACGCGAGTGTAACTCGGCATAGAGGCTGTCACGTTGCGGGTGCAGCGTCATGACATCAGGTAAGGTCTGAATCATCATTCACTCCACTACTGTTCCAGCTCGGCGGTCATTAACGGCTGACGGCTCAGATCCAGCGCCAGCACCTGAGGCTTCAGCTCAAACCATGTTTGAAACATCGCCTGATCTCGCTCGCAAGGCCAATGGTCTTCAAACTCATCCCAGGCCGCCAGCTCATTCTCAAACATTGCCGACCAGTGAGCCTTGATGGCCTGAAGAAACGCATCTTCAGCCTCCACTTCATCGATCAGATAAACAGTTCCTTCCTGACGATGCTCATCCAGCGTCATAGCCTGATTCAGTGCTTCATCATCCTGGGGCAAACGAGAGACCCAGTCGACAAAGGGTTGACGTGGCAGCACGGAAAAAGCAGAGCGGTTTAGTAACTTCATGATGTCGGTCCCGAAACTTATCTATATACTCGGGCCTTTGCCTGGCCCGCATGGATACTGTTCCTGAGTGATCATACCCGTCTTATCGCAACTTCACAGCCGTTCTGAATGGATTGAGTTCTGTCGCAGGGAAACACCTTACTGTTATGTAGAGTCCCCGCAATGCCTGGTTGACATGCAAACCACCTACCTGCAGCTGACGTTACTCCAAGCAGATAAGCAAGGCCGTGACGCCATCAAATACAGCCTGGGATCCCGCCTGTCCGTGGAGCCGGTCTGGCAGCTTATCAAATCCTGTGACTGGCAACTGGAGCGTGTTATCGGGGGGCTGGAGTCGATGGATTTTAGCAGTAACGTCCGTGATAACTCGCTACTCAAAGCCCATACCGACATCACTGTACGCAAGTTTTTTTCAAAAGAGCGCGCGTTGATTGCACCCTCAATGCTGGGGAGCCTGCATCCGGTCACAGGTGAACCAGCAATCTGGGATGGCGGTACGCTGGCTCGATTACTGGCCAACCAGCAATTCAGGCAGTATCGCAGCGGCCCGGATAACAGCCGTAACGCTGATGCAAACAGCCTGTTACTGGATATTATTCAGAATCCGCAGCAGTGGCTGGGCCAGCGCCATAACGGCAAACTGCACCTGTTCAACCGCACCACTGAAGCAGCGCAGCTGCATAACCATGCCAGCTTACTGCCTGATTTTCGCAGGCCGCCACCACGTTTACTGCCTCGCCGCTCTCCTCTGGCACGCTAACACACCAGGCGAGAAACCTTAATCCGGCAATGACAGCGTGATACCACGTTCAACACATTTCAGCTCAGACTGCTGGCGAAACCGCTTGCGCACTTTGCTGTAACGAGGCTTAGTCATATAAAACAGCAGCTTGGAGGCCTCACGCATATCAAGTCCGGCCGCTGCACTCCAGCGCTCCATCTCCTCAATCATGGTGTTATCCGAGCGATCAGGTAATGCCTGCACTACCGGCTCCTCCAGCGATTCACCCTCACGCACTCGACGGCTCAGCAGATCATAGTTATAGCTGAACAACGGGTAGATCCGTTTTTCAGGCTCACTGCGTATTTCAAACCAGCCTGTTGCCCGCCCGGCCTGATAAACTGCCGGGTGGCTCCAGTGGTGCTTCGTTGGTGTCAGGGCAAAGCGGCAGGCCTCTTCGTACGCCATACGCACCGATGGCAGACCAAAATCACCGGTACGGCTACGCAGAATATCCAGAAATTCTGACACCGTCGGCATCCAGGCCAGCTGAGCCTTACAGTGGTCAACCGCCATCACCAGCTCGCGCTCGCCGTAGCTACGCAGGCTCAACGCCCACTCCCGCTTGGCAATACGAATCTCATTTTCAGTTTCAAAGCAGCTTTTGAACTTATGCCCATAGATCGCCATAAACCGCGCAAAGATCATATTGACGTGCGCTTTCGTTTCTAGCGGAATGGCATCGGCCTGAGGCGCCTGTTGCTGCCCCGGGTCCGCATTACCAGTCGGTGTCTTTGATGTCCATGATGGCTGCGGTAACCCGTTTCCGGTTCTCGCGAGTATCTCGGCGGGCGTTTTCATGACCTGTACCTTTTGGTTCACTACTATCCTGGTTACGCTGACGGGCTTCACGGGTCTGCTTTCGGATCCACTCCCGTTTCACCCACGCCAGGAATTTCTGATCCCAGTTACTCTCTTTACGGTCTTTATCCAGCCAGTAAAGGGTAAATTCATCAAGGCACTCTTCAGCGTATTCGTTTGGAATCGCGTGTCGAGGCAACAACTCGTAGAACGTATCACTGGGCTTCCAGCCAACAAACATCGGATGGAGCTTCTGATTATGCTCCTCACGCATGTTAAAAACCTGGTGTAGTTCATCCGACTTATCAACTTCAGCTTCCTGCCGACGCCAGCCCGTACTACCACCAAAAGTGGGTGCCGGGCCCCGCTGCTGCATCAACGTTTCCGGATTGATACGCCGACGCGCTACCCGGCGCACAGCGGCTGACTCTGCTGGCGGTGTATCATAAACCGGCAGTTCATTGACAGGCTCCAGCACCGGCGGTAACGGCATCACCTCCAGTGGAGCTTCCGGTACAACCGGCGGCGTCAGCGATTCTTCCCGTGCGGCCATCGGGCTAGCCGTTTGTGGCTCAAGTGGCCATGCCTGACTAACCTGAACCTGGCCATCCTCCAGGAAGCCGACGTCGATGGCCTGCAGAGCAACCAGCTCACCGGTCGCAATCGCCAGCTGTTCCTCATTCCAGAACGGCACAAGCTGCAGCCACTGGTCACGACTGATCACAATGGCCATCGGCTGACTGAGATCTGTCACTAACATGTGCAGTAACTGTTGATACCGCTGTAATAGCAGCGCGCCCTCCAGCCCATATGTCTGGACCTGGGAGGGGTATACAAGAAAAGGTTGTTCTGGCATTGGCGCCATACAGCGGTTCCCGTTAACTCTGAGCTGAAGAATAAGCGTTCAGCCATCGGCGGTTGCCCGGTACGTGGGCCTACCCTGGCTGGGTAAACGCCTCACGGCCCGCAACACGTCACAACGACTGATCTGACCGGCCAGTTTACCACGATGTACCGCCGGTAAACGACGTCGTCCCTGTTCAGTAAATATTTTTGCCACGGCGATAATATCCGCGTCATAGCCAATCGTTTCCACCTGACGCGTCATACAGTCACCGACAACGCTACCCCAGGCCAAGATCACGATTGACCGCAGACAGCCGGCTTCAGAAAGAATCCCTGCCAGCAAGCCCTGCTCATCCACCACCGGCGCACCGGATATGTGATATTCCAACACCTGGTTGACCGCCCTACCTGGCAAAACAGGGTCAGTTGAAGACCACTGTTTTATTGCCATGCACCAGGACGCGATCTTCCAGATGCCAGCGCAAGCCACGGGAGAGCACGTTTTTCTCCACATCCTTACCCTGTCGAACCATATCTTCTGGCAAATCGCGGTGACTAATGCGGGTAACATCCTGATCAATTATCGGTCCGGCATCCAGGTCCTGGGTTACGTAATGACAGGTGGCCCCGATCAGTTTAACCCCACGAACATGCGCCTGGTGGTAAGGCCGGGCACCTGCAAAGGATGGCAGGAAGCTGTGATGGATATTAATGATTTGACGCTCGTATTGAGCACAGATATCTTCCGGCAGAATCTGCATATAGCGTGCCAACACCACAGTATCTGCAGCATGTTCACGGATAAGGCGACTGACCTCAGCAAAATGCGGCTGCTTATTCGTCTTATCCACTGGAACATGGAAGTACGGAATCCCGTGCCATTCCACCATGGAACGCAGGTCATCATGGTTAGAGATCACACAGGGGATCTCACAGTCCAGTTCGCCGGCATGGTAGCGATAGAGCAGGTCCGCCAGACAATGGGCATCACGACTGGCCATCAACACGACCCGTTTTGGGCTAGCCGAATCGTTAATCTGCCAGCTCATCTCAAATGAGCGGGCGATCGGGCTGAATGCCTCCTCCAGCTGTTCAAGGCTGAAGGGCAAGGAGTCCGCTTTAATTTCTACCCGCATGAAGAACCAGCCGATGCTGGTATCTGAATGCTGGTTAGCATCGGTAATTGACCCACCATGGCTGGAGATAAAATTACTCACCATGGATACAATGCCGACCCGGTCAGGGCAGGCCAGTACGAGACGGAATCTACGTTCCATTGTTGTCTCAGCTCCGTAAAAGCAAAATAGGCAAATGATAAAAAGCGGATAATTCTATCAGCCCAAGGGGGCTAACACTACTGAGCACTGAGCTGACTGAATAGACGATCAGTCTGCGCCGCACAGACAAAGTCATTTTGATGCAGCCCACCAATCGCATGGGTGTACCAGGTTACCTCCACCGCCCCCCAACGCGTCAGCAAATCAGGATGGTGGTTGTGCTGCTCAGCCAGCGCACCGACGGCGCTGGTAAAATGTAGCGCCTGAGCAAAATCATTGAACCGGAAACAACAAAACAGCTTCGCCTGTGTATCCAGATCACAACGCTGCCAGCCAGGCAGCTGCGTCAGCCAGGCAACAGCCTGCTCTTCAGTTACTTTAGGCGCACCTGCATGGCAGGCCTCACAGGGTAAGTCCAGCAGCGAGTTCATGATTATATTCTCCAGATTCTGTTACTCTGAGCATAGCGAGCAACCCCTCAACAGAGCAATTTCCCACAACAATGATCCACCACGACGACCCGTTAGACGATGGCGAATTACTTTACCTGCCAGCCTTTCTGCCCAGCTCTGACGCCAGCCAGCTGCTACAGCAACTGAGCAATGAGGTCAGCTGGCGTCAGGAACAGATCACCCTGTATGGCAAAACCCATAATATCCCCCGCCTGCAGGCATTTCAGGGAGAGCCGGGGCTACACTATCGATATTCCCGCCTGAACCTGACCAGCACCACCTGGCATCCAGCCATTACCAGCTTGTTACCCAGGCTAGAACAACAGTGCGCCAGCCAATTCAACTGTGCCCTGCTCAACCTTTATCGTGACGGTAATGATGCAATGGGCTGGCACAGCGACGACGAACCTGAACTGGGCCAGAACCCGGTGATCGCCTCACTGAGCCTGGGCCAGAGCCGCCGATTTTTACTGCGCCACAAACAGCACCCACAGCAGAAAAAAATAGAGCTCACCTTACATCACGGTGATCTGTTAGTGATGTCCGGCAACACCCAGCACAACTGGCAGCACAGCTGCCCTCGCACCCGAAAAGCACTGAACCCACGTATAAACCTGACCTTTCGGCAGATTCTGAACCCCGGTGCATGACCACCGGGCAATTCTGACTTTTTGTGCTTAACTGAAGTCAGCCACGAGCAGCAGTCCATAATAAAACAGCCATGGGTGGCATAACGCAAGCGTTCTGACCTTCAGGTTCAGGCCCTTATCAATGGATGAAAATGACGCCCCATGCCAGCAACCACAACGGATTTGATCACGCCTGACGCGCAGTTCACAACCCTGGCTCAACTGCAGCGCAACACCCTGGAGCAGATTGCCGCGCGACAGCCACTGCCACAGATTCTGGACCTTGTCTGCCTGACTCTGGAAAAAGCGATCCCGCAAAGCGCCGTCATGGTGCGATTATTCGACAGCCAACGCCAACACCTGAATCTGGTCTGCGCCTCAGGTTTATCTACCTCCGACCACGCGCTGATCGATAGCTGGGACAAGCGCTACAACAATAACGCCTGCGCCACCTTGCACGACAGACCCAGAAACGAAGGGAGCACAACAACAAAACCTCAGTTGCCACAGCGGCAATCTCTGGTGCCCACAACAGGGTTTAGCGCCTGCTGGACATGGCCCATTATGAGCGATGGCGACCGCATTGAGGGCAGCCTGTCCCTGTGCATCCGGCATAACAGGCTTCCTGATGAATTCAGCAATCAACTGTTTGAAGCCGCCGTTAACCTGGTCGGTATTGCAATCCGACAGGAACAGACAAATGAGGCCTTGCAGGCAACAACCACACGGTTACATCAAATTACTAGCGCGCTGCCCGGCGTCGTCTTTCAGTACCGTCAACATGCCGATGGCCATCGTTGCTTCACCTTTTTCAGCCAGCAAAGCCAACAGGTACTGGGACTCAACGCTGATGATGTACTGAATAGCTACAGCACTTTCTGGTCAGCACTGCACCCAAAAGACCGGGAACCATTCAATAAGGCAATCCACCAGTCGCACCGATCCGGTACTCCCTGGCATCAAGAGTTCAGACTCCTCAACAGCGACGGACTGATCCGCTGGATACAAGTGTCTGGATTGCCAGAAACACCGGGACATGAGGGTGATCGTATCTGGAACGGTATTTTCCTGGATATCAGCCACGCTAAAGCCAGCGCAGAGCAGATAGTGCTAGCCGCAACCGCATTTGCCACGACCAGCGAAGGTATTCTGATTACAGACCCGAGTAACATCATCACGGACGTCAATGATGCATTCTGCACAATTACAGGCTTCAGCCGGGAGGAACTCATTGGCAGCACTACTCAGCTGATTCGCTCAGATCAACACCCAGCCAGTTATTACCGCCAGCAAAAACACCAGCTGGAAAAACATGGCAGCTGGCAAGGCGAAATATGGAGCCGTCACAAACATCAACACACCTGCCTCCAGCGGCTGCATATCAAGCTGGTCAAAGACGAGCGAGGCAAGCTCCTGCACAAAGTGTCTATCTACACCGACATTCATCATCAGCATGAATCAGAAAAACGGCTCCGCTTCCTCTGTGACCACGACACCCTGACTCAACTACCCAACCGGCTGCTATTCAATACCGTACTTGAACAATGGATACGTCATCAGCCAGCACTCACCGTCATGGTGCTGGACCTTGACCGGTTCAAACATATTAATGAATCAATGGGACATGAAGCGGGTGATCAGTTACTGATCCAGGTTGCAGAATTACTGAGACAACAGATAACACCGGTCGATATGCTGGCCCGACTGAGCAGCGATGAGTTTGCAATCCTGCTGCCAATGACCAGCACACAGCAAGATGCCGAGCAAATTGCACAGCAGCTGGTGACCGTGCTAGACCGTTCGTTTGAGGTCTGTGGGCGACGCTATTTCACCACCGCATCCATTGGCGTCGCCATCGCGCCGGATCATGGCACTCAGGCTGATCAGCTGATCAGACACGCTGATACAGCATTACACCACGCAAAAAAACATGGCCGCAACGCTTATTGCCTCTATCGACCGCAACTGGGGCGGCAAGTTGAAACATGGATCAAGCTGGAACCAGAATTACGTAATGCACTGGAGAAGAATGAGTTTGTGCTGTTTTATCAGCCTCAGGTTGATGGCCACAGTGGTCAAATTATCGGGGCAGAAGCCCTCATTCGCTGGCAACATCCTGAATTCGGTCTGGTCAGCCCGGGAGATTTCCTACCGATTGCTGAAGAAATTGGTTTGATGCACCGGCTTGGCCAGTGGGTGCTTAATACTGCCTGCGCCCAGCTTGGCCTTTGGCTGCGTGCCGGACTGGATAACTTTCGCCTGTCCATCAACCTGGCCGGACAACAAATCATGCAGGGGGGGCTGGTTCTCCAGCTCAATAGACTCATCAAGCAACACAACCTGCCCACTCAAGCTCTTGAACTGGAAATCCTGGAAACTTTTGTCATGCAGCATGAAGCACAGACAGCCTCCGTACTACTGGAGCTACGCGCGCTGGGAATCAGCCTGGCACTGGACGATTTCGGAACCGGTTATTCTTCTTTAGCCTATCTGAAAAAGCTGCCCATCCAGAAGGTAAAAATTGATCAGTCACTGGTACGCGATATTCCTGACGACCCGCACGACGAAGCTATTGCCCGGGCCGTTATCGCCCTGGGCCGCAGCCTGGGACTGACCGTCTGCGCAGAAGGTGTAGAAACCGATGCACAGCATCAGTTTCTGAAGCAGGAAGATTGCGACCAGCTTCAGGGATACCTGTTCAGTCGGCCCTTACCGGTAGAGGAGATAGAAACGCTGCTACAACAGCAACACCGTTTATCTACAACTCGAGAACTCTGTCACTCAAAGTAACGCCGCCCATTCATCCAGCCACAGTGCCGCCGCTTCTTCAGGGTCTGCCGTTTCGCAAGCATCAATAAAAAGCGGCTCCCCCACTGCAACGGCCTGGGTCCGCTGCAACAGGGCAACAAACTGAACACCCGCTTCAGCGAAATTCTCGTAACCACTATCCCCTAGCGCAATCACACCAAAACGCGCCTGCGACAAGGCGGGCATCCGCTGTTCCAGCGCCTCATACAACGGCAGAATATCATCAGGTATCTCGCCATCACCCGTCGTAGAGGTAATCACCAACACCACATCCAGTGCATCATCAATCAGCTGCCCATAGTCGGCAGACTTCAGCAGCGCTGGATGATGGCCTAACTCCGTGAGCTGCCTTACACACCCATAAGCAACCTCAGTTGCAGTGCCATATACCGTTCCGACAACAATTTTCACTCCCGCCATGCACATTCCCCTCTAAGTTCCCGCCCCGAGCGCACAGATAACACGCAAACATCGGCAAACATTACACCTGATCCGAATCAGCAGAACAGCCGCTGCACCAGAGCTCTCAAGAACCACAATCCGTACCGCCCAGGTCAACACAGGTGACATAAGCCCACTAAACTGACAGCAGAAACAGCTCAGAGCAACCCGTTATTTCACCTGACCTATCGGAATCGATTTATGAACAGCCAATCATTCAAGACATTGCTGGCGCAGTGGCAAAGCCAGACGAACTTCGCCCAACAGCGGATCAGCTGCCAACTGGACATCCCACAGAATGATCTGCGAAAGCTTGAGGCACTGGCGGAAACATTTCAACTGGAACGGAATGAAGTCGTGGCAAGTCTGCTGCACCTGGCCATTCTCGAGATCGAAGAGAAAATGCCATATATCCCCGGCACCAGGGTTATCAGGATCGAAGAAGGGGAAGAAATTTACGAAGACCTGGGCCCAATGCCCCGCTATCTTGCAGCGCAACAAAAACTACGTAAGAAAGAAGAGTAAATCCCTTCTTATCCTTTATAACAAAGCGACACAAACAATTTTTGCAATGCAAAAAAATACCCGCTATGCGGGTATTTTTATCAGAGCAGCGTTAGTGCATGTGCAAGCCACCATTAATAGACATATCAGCACCAGTAATATAACTGGAACCTTCTTCAGCAAGGAAATTACAAATGCGGCCAATCTCTTCCGGCGTGCCAAAACGACCGACAGGAATCGTGCTGCAAATCTGTGCCTGAATTTCTTCAGAGATTTTAGCTACCATTGGCGTTTTAATATAACCTGGAGATACCGTATTAACCGTCACGCCTTTACGTGCAACCTCCTGCGCAAGGGCCTTTGTAAATCCGTGAATGCCTGCTTTAGCGGCAGAGTAGTTACACTGACCAAACTGACCTTTCTGTGCATTCACAGAAGAAATGTTTATAACACGCCCCCAGCCTTTATCAATCATCGAATTGATAACGGTACGTGTCATATGGAACATGGAGTCAAGGTTTGCAGACATTACCTCGTCCCACTGCTCCCAGCTCATTTTTTTGAACTGCCCATCACGGGTGATACCAGCATTATTAATCAGTACATCAACGGTACCGCCCGTCATCTCTTCAACTGCTTTCACGCAAGCTGCGCAGGATTCAGCATTTGTTACATCACCATAAGACACCAGAATATCGTAGCCAGCCTGGCGCTGCTCTTCCTGCCAGGCTTTCGCTTTATCGTGATTACCACCACTATTGTAACCTGCTACAACCCGGAAACCGGAATCAGCCAAAGAACGACAAATTGATGTTCCAAGACCACCTGTACCACCGGTTACCAAAGCTACTTTCTGACTCATGCGTCACATCCCCATTATAATTATCAACACGACTCATCATTAATAACGACGAGCGCAAATCCATTTCGCCTGATTCAACTAACAATAGCGAAGCCAGATCTGCTAATTCACTCTATTCTGATCTGACTAAAATATATAATGGCTATATTAAAAGCAGGTGACAAGCACTATTTTTTCGGTAGACGGAAGACCATAATTCGTCAAATCAATCAAACCTGGCAAAAAGTATAAGTCGCAGAAAACAGACCATGAGAAAATACAGGTAGTCAGGCATTGCACCTGACCTTACCCCCCTCTCACGCCGATTGAAGTCGCGCCAGATGTCGCTGCATCCAGTAAAAGGCCATCACGGCAATCAGAACATTGGCTAGCACCAACCCTGCAAACATGCCTTCAAGTCCCGCTAGCGAACTCCCCAGCCATCCCAACGGAACATAGAATATAAAGAGCCGAGTGACACTTATCCGCATCGCCCGTAACGGCTGATGCAACGCATTAAACGCAGAAGCGGTAAGAAATGTTACAGCCTGACAACCAAAACCCACGGGGACCAGCAGCAACCATAGCCCCAGCAACTCACGAACCCGGTCATCATCGGTAAACAGAGACACCAGAAAATCAGATCCAAGGAGCAGGCCACCGTACACCAGTAACTGCCAGCCTAGTGCAAAACGAACGGCGCCCAGGTATACCTTACTGACTCGCTCTACCTGACCGGCACCGAAGTTCTGACTGATAAACGGGGGTAACGTCATTGAAAACGCCAGGCACACCAGTAACGAGATCGACTCCAGCCGGTTCCCCACACCGAACGCTGCCACTGCTTCAGGCCCATGGACCGCAACCAGCCCGGTCATGACTGCACCGGCAACCGGCGTCATCATATTTGATAACGCAGCCGGCAAACCAATTTTCATCACCTGGGACCAATGCCGAACGATACGCCGAGGCCTGATCGGCTGCACCACCAGCAACCGAGCGCGATGGTAAAGTACATGTAACACCATGAGCGTCGTCAGCCCCCAGGCGATCACACTGGCAATTGCCGCCCCCTGAATACCCATAGCGGGTACTGGCCCCGCCCCAAAAATAAGCAACGGATCTAACATCAGATTGAGCGCAGAAGATAGCGCCATAAGCTTGGCTGGCGTTCGAGTATCCCCGCTGGCCCGCATAGCACTATTGCCAACCATATTGACCACCAGAAAAACAGCACCCAGAAGCCAGACGGACATATAACTATCGATAAACGGTAACAGATTAGAACCCGCTCCCATCAAACGAAAAACCGGCTCAAGCCCCACCAGGGCCAGCACTGAGATAACCACGACCACCAAGGCCGTCATCACCAGATTATCAGTGGCCACAGCTCCAGCTTCCTGTTGACGCCCAGCGCCAATCAGCCGCGCTAGCGTTGCCGATGTACCAATACCAAAACCAATCGCCAGACTGACAATCGAAAAGGAAACAGGGAAGGTAAAGCCCAACGCCGCCAGCGGCTCAATACCGAGCTGGCCAACAAAATAGACATCCGCAAGGTTAAACAACATCAAACTGACAATGCCAAGCATCATCGGCACAGTCATGCGAACCAGCGTTGGGCGAATGGCCCCGGTAAGAAGATCAGATTGTGCAGCCATGAACAGACTCAAAAGAAAATAGTATGCCCATGCTACCGGCTTCCTTCCTGACTACAAGGCAGGTTTACAACACTCAGTGTTGCAACGCCATGCAGCAGAAAGGAAAATTATGCCGATATAGCCAGGTTAGCGTCCCTGGAAAAACTCCAGACAGCGCTGCAACTGTGTCTTATTCCGACCATCCACAGATTTGAAGCGCAAACCATAAATGTTTTTACCATTAGCCCGGCTTTGCGCACGTACAACCTCGGCATCAATATTAAGCGGAGCAGTACGATTGTATTCATCGATATCCGCTGAAGGCAAACGAATATGCAGCCCCACCACCATCCCCTCTTTCAGCTCACGTGAAATGGCTATCCGCATACCAGACAGGCTGATATCGTGACAGAAGCCATCAACATCAAGCCCGCTGTCTTTATCCGTTACCGAAATCAGCAAATTACTACTGATACGCATGCACTGACGCCGCTCCGACGCGACAGAAGAAAGCTTCTGCGGTACAGGCTCAAGATTGAAGCCACTCAGTAATTGCGCCAACTCCTGGGTCAGATCATACAGCGCACTACCAATATTTGCCGTATTAGCTACTTTGGAAGTATTTTGCTTGAAGACACTCAGCAACCGCTCCATTGCCTCTTCCAATTCGGAAAACGTTGCCAGCTGTCGAGCACTGTTTTGCTCAATCACTGCCGCATGCTCGGCACTGCTTCGCGCACTTTCCTCCACCAGACCCAACTCTTTAACTGTCGCTTCAGATTCCTGGCTATTGGTCTGCACTAACGTCACCATATGCGCCATCGTCTGAGTAACATCACCCACTCGCTGGGCAAACTGCCCGGTAATATCGGTAATCTGCACCGATGACTGGCTGGTTTTTTCTGCCAGTGCCCGCACCTCGTCAGCCACCACTGCAAACCCACGCCCCTGCTCTCCGGCACGCGCAGCCTCAATTGCCGCATTCAAGGCCAACAAATTCGTTTGATCAGCAATTTCGCGGATATTACCAATGATATTACCGATTTGCTCTGCAGAGTGGTTTAACGCTTCAACCCGTTTTGAGGCTTCAGAGATTTCACCGCTGATACCGATCAACTCTTCAATGTTAGCGCGCATCCCCTGAACGCTGGCGCTCGCGGTATGCTCATTGTGCTGAGCGCTTTCCAGGGACTTTGCCGCAGTTTGCTGCACCTGCTCCGATGCACTGTGCAACTGGCGTATAACATCAGAAAGCTCTACAAAGTGATGATTCTCTTCTTCACTGATTGAAGCAATATCTTGAGAAACACGAGCAATCTGATAGGCCGACTGGCGGATATGCGTTGAGCTGTTATCAACGTTAGACAGTACATCATTCAGCTTTTTGAGCATGATATTAAAATGCTCAACAACAACACCGATCTCATCCTGAGATGTGGTGGTAATGTTTTGCGTCAGGTCGCCATTACTCACAGCCTGCAAACTTTTTATCAATGCAGCGATCGGTTTAACAAACAGACTGGCGACAACACCGATAATAAAAAACTGTAGTACGAATTCAAGCCCGGATTCCCAGACAGAATGTAAGATAAAGTCCTGTTTTTGCTGAATCAAAGCATTAAGAAGCGCATCTGAAGCTTCAAATTTTTGCGCTGTGTCTACTGCCTCATCCAGTTCCAGCGTTGCCAGCCACCGATTGTAGATAGTGGTAAACATGGTCACAAGAAAAAAACCCAACTGTAACTTCCAGCGAATACTCAGACTAGAAAACCAACTCATGGTGATATCCATATACTCCGTCGAGACCAACACCAGCGACTAAACACCAGCTCGCCAAGGCATCATTCAGATTTTCCGGAGCAGTCTATCAGTTTAACTTTCAATCGAGTAGGCTATTTTTGGTAATCCGATATTTTATTGATCTGAACCTTAACCATCATAAAAATCAAGAAAAACATAAAATATCTAATATAAACAACAAGTTAAGCCGATAGCTTGGCGATGAAAAATTCGGCCTTTCTACCAATAATTTAGTCACACCGAAGTCATGCATCTGCAAATAAATTATTACTTAGCATTAAAGAAGAGTCGTCTGATGCTCCCGAAAAATAGCACGGCTGCTTACACATACGATTACTCACCATTAATCGCCAGGAGCTACAGCTATTGTGATTTTACATATAAAGCAGGTTTGTTCCGTCTATATATTAATATCAGCCAATAACAATCTCGGCAAAATCAGTAATCATGTAGCCCTGATGATCCGGCAGCCTGAACAGCAACTTAAAGATTGACACCAGCAGAAATAAAAGGTAAATGTAGTTAATTGTTTATATCGAAGTTCAGCTCATTGGTGGGTTTTTCACCAATCTGTCATCTGCCGCCTTTCCATGGGCATTTCAACCAGTACCTATCTGTTTTCACACAGACTTATCCACAGAAAATGGGGATAACTGTATTTCTTTGCCTATATTATGCACAGAACGCCCTTCTGCCCGCCCCCGAGTGTGGGGACCTCTTTCAGCCCTGAATGCTCACCCATAATGGCAATAAACACACACTCACGACTCTTACACCCCAAACAGGCGTTTGATAATTTTGATTGACCGTTCAGCGAAACTCCTTCAAAAATAGAGGCCTTAGACCTCCTGGCAGATATTTATGAGCTTTCGCCTTCTACACCTGTGCTCAGGCACAGAATACAGCAAGCCCCTCTCCCGCATCCTGGAGCCAGCCCACTCGCTGACCGTCACCCACACCCTGGCCGATACCCGTACCGCTCTGGCTCGGGACAGCGACTGGCAAATGCTATTAATCGACATCCAGATGGTTCAGCAACTGGGCGAAGGCACCTGCGAACAGTTAATCAGCAGCACACGCTCGCTTCACATCCAGTGCGCCCTGACCGGTACCAGCAATATCCCAACCGATCAATTGCTCGCGCTACGGCTTGGCTGCCTGGGTGACCTGGCGATGCCCTATATAACCTCACTGGTGACAGCAAAGCTCGATACATGGAGCACTATCAGTCAGAGCTTCAGACAGGAACAGCAGCGTAAACAGGAACTACAACAGATTCAGCAGGCTGCCATCCTTTGCATGGCCCACATTACCCGTCTTCGGGACCATTCCACCGGTAATCACACTTTACGCTGCCAACACTTCGTACGCGTTCTGGCAGAAAAATTACGTTCACACCCGGATTTCAGCGGCGAACTGATCGACAGCCATACGATTGAGCTGCTCTCCCAAAGTGCCGCGCTACACGATATTGGCAAAGTAGGCATTGCAGACAATATCTTACAAAAACCGGGTAGCCTGAATGCTGCCGAGTACGAAACAATGAAACAACACACCTGGCACGGCTACCAGGCACTTGCTGACGCAGAAAAACTACTGCCGGAGCATACCCACATTAGCACCGAGACATTCATCCGCTTCGGCAAACAGATTACCCTCAGCCACCACGAACGCTGGGATGGGAAAGGCTACCCTCAACAACTCAAAGGAACCCAAATTCCCATATCAGCACGATTAATGGCCGTCGCGGATGTTTATGATGCAGTAACATCCGAGCGACCCTATCAGCCAGAACGTAGTCATCAGGTAGCTGTCAGCATTATCCAGCACGGTCGCGGTAACCAGTTTGATCCCAATGTCGTCGATGCCTTTCTGGCGCTGACGGGTTTGTTTTCCCAGACCAATCAGCTACTGCAAGCCAGATTCCCATCGCACGAAGCCCAACATCAATTAAGCACCGATGCACTGCACTAAAGTATAGAAAATAATAATCACTAAATAACCAAAGCCCATGTGCTGCCTGTTTATTTATCGTATGATGGGCCGGTATACCGTTAACAATCGTTCAGGTTACCAAAACTGCATGATTACAGCTGATAAGACACTGGGTTATCAACATAATATCAACCCCCTTATACAGCTGACTGCATAGCGCTCAACGTACAGACGTTATTCGCAATGAAACCATGAGCGCTGCAGGCAAAGCCGGTTGCGTGTTTTGAGACAGGGACGCAACTCATTGGAAAAAGATAATAATCAGGGAGACTCCCGTGTACACGATATTGATAGCTGATGACCATCCGCTATTTCGGGAAGCCATAACGAATGTAATGCACAGCAGCTTCTCTGGCTGCCAGACACTCGAAACTGACGAACTGGAAAGTACGCTGGCGCTAACCCGCGACCGCGATGATATAGATCTGATTCTGCTAGACCTGAACATGCCCGGCATGAACGGCCTGCACGGCCTCATAACCCTGCGCAACGAAGCCCCGATGACTCCGGTGGTGATTGTCTCAGCGGAAGAGGACAAACAGATTATCATGCAGGCAATTACCTATGGTGCTGCAGGGTTTATCACTAAATCATCCCCCCGCGAGGAGATGAGCCAGGCTCTGCAACAAATTCTGGCAGGCAATACCTACATGCCCGCTGACGTCGTTCAGGCCGACGCCGATGATAACCAGCCTGCGCGCTCCATGGACAGTGAGCTGTTTTCATCTCTGACCCGGCGCCAATTGCTGGTTCTGGAACGAATGTCGATGGGTGAGTCAAATAAACAGATCGCCTATAACCTGAACATTGCCGAGACCACCGTCAAAGCACATGTCTCTGCCATTCTTCGTAAGCTGGGTGTCCACAACCGGATGCAGGCCGTACTCTGCGCTGGCAACCTGGATTTCAACCAGACACGCTGAGCTTCTGCGCAGCAAAAAGACCCTCTCTTTTTGCTGCCGCCACCTACCCTTCAGCTTGCTCAAATCCGGGTAAAATGAACCACCCCCCGACCCCCGACTTGCATTCGGAACAACATTGCCTCCGTGGTATAACGGGTATCAGCCACAGTCACAACGTGCAAAACAAGCACCGACTCATTAACCTGAACGGCCTGCGAGACCTTACCAAAATAGCTGCTTAACGCCTGGGCACCCTGTTCTGGCGATTGAGCACCCACCAGCTCCCATATTGGCAGTGGCGCCTGCGCCAACAAGCGCGCTCGATAGGCTGCCAGCCGCCCTTCTTTATTTAATCCCTGCGCACTCGTTTTCATCCCGGGTAAGAAACGCCCTCGATCAGCCTGCGACACACTGGCCCGATACTCCACTGACGCCGCCTCTTCAGACGCCCAGAAACGGTGCACCTGATAGAGGCCAGGCCAGGCCTGCTGGCAATCTCTACGCTCAAGATAGAGCAGGTGCAAGGCCGGTTTCAGCGTTGACAACAAATCACTACTGACCACCAGCCCCTGCCCGGTCAACTGGCCTTTGAGCTGCAGCGTTACCTCACCGCCGACCGCAAGAAACGACTGAGCAGGCAATCCAACCAGCGGCTCAGCTTCTCCACCCGGTGATGACACTATCGAGCTATCCTTCTCGTCACCAAACCATTGATCCCACAGCCCACCGGTCAGCGACTTAACCTGACGGGTTATCCAGTGCTGGCGTGGGCCGGCATCCAGTGACATGGCGATTGCGGGGGTGGCACAAAACAGCACGGGGGATGCCGGCAGTGCCGCCACTGTTTTCGCAATAGCCGCTGGCAGGAAGCTATTACGCGTAGCAGGCGGCAACTCACCCGTCAGCGCCGGGTCCAGCAACAACTGCGGCCAGGCCACACCTTTATGATACGCAAAACCCGCCTTAACCAGCGGATAAGGGCTGGATTTTTCCGCTGAAGCCCGCCGGACCGGCATCCCCGACCAGAGATCTACCGGTTGGCTACGCGCAACAGCAATCGACACCTCCGACTCAGCAGCTCGTCTGAGCACAGAGGGCTGGGCTGGCAACACCATCGTTGCTGCCGCCGGCGGCTTCATTTCATCATGACGGCACCCCACCAGCCCCAAACTACCCACCACGACGATAATCAATACCTTGCGCCCGACGCTCACAAGCCACCCCCTGAGCGACACCCCACCGCCATCGGGCTAAGCAAGCGCCAGGCCCGACAGGGGTTTATTATCCCGGCACCAAACTCACTATCCGGCCCAATCGGACCAAGGTCGTCACTGCTATCGCGCAAGTACTGATACAGCTGGTCCGGCGATACTGCCACTGATCCTTGCAACAGCCGGGCGACCGTTCCAGTCACATTTGCCGCTGCCAGTCCGGTACCTGACAGCAAGCGCTGACTATGGTCCAATGCGCTGATAGACACATGCCCCCCCCTGGCTGCCAGGTCGATGTGCCCGCCGGTAACCGCGGCGGGTAATCGCTGCCGATCTCCCTGAATCGCCGTCACCGCCAATACCTCAGGCCATGCCGCCGGATATAATGGCGGTGCCAGTACACCGGCATCCCCCACACCCGCCACCAGCACCACCCCTCGCCGCTGCGCCTCAGCGACCAGATGATGAAGAACCGCCCCACCCGAACCGACCGGCCCCAGCTGTATAAGACGGTTATGATCCATCAACGCCTGATCCAGCGCCTGGATCAACGCACTGCTATAACAATAGGCCTCCAAACCCGACGCAGAAGACAGGCATGCCTGATAGCTGAATAACCGCATCGATGCCAGGTGCCGCCCAAGCACCGATGCCAGCGCCGTTCCCGTCCCTCCTGCCTGATAGCCACGACCCGTAAAATCCGCCGCAATCAACTCTCCACCAACACCCGTTAATGCCACCCCGGTATCAATCAGGCCAACCGAAACCGCAGACCCAGACGACTCCGGTCCAACAGCGAAGAGGGGCCCTGCTGCATTTTCCAGCCCACCGCTCGCAAGCTGCAGCCCGGAGGTAAAGATAAGATCAGGCTGGTGCAAAACCTGCGGCTGATTATCTGCCAGCCACTGCTGTGCCACCGCCAACTGCCCCGGCTCCGCCGAATACAGCTGCAGTAACGTAGCGGGTAACACTTGCAGTCGGTCAGCCGACAGCAACTCCATTTCCAGCGCCTGCGCCAACTCAGCGGCCGCCAGCACCCCATCGAGCAGTAAAACCAGTAAACGGCCACGACGCTGCATCGGCTGCAAGGCTGTCATCGGCGTTAATTGCACCTCACACCCCTGACCTTGCTGCAGTGCCCAGCAACCCGGTTGCTCCAGCGTCTGATCCTGCCAGCGAACCTCGCCCAGCTCCGCACAGACTCCGGCTTCACCTGCCAGCGCCGATAACAGGTCAGGGGCCGCCGGTACCAGCCAGCCCCCCTCTCCGGCAGCACTTCGTATCTGCTGACAGCTATCCTGCGTACAAACGACATCACCGTCGCATTCAACCTGCAGCCGTTGCCAGTGCGCCTCATCCACACGGCTGACCAGATACTGCTCCGTCACGCCCGTTTCCCGTATTTGCCAATCGGCCAGCTGGTGGCGGCGCGCCCACTCACCCGCCTCCTGCCAGACCGGCAACCGAAAAACCCGCGTTGGTGCCAGCGACGACTCCGCCACCGCCAGCTCAGCTAGCAACAACGCAGTAACAACGCCTCTGATAAGCTGTACTGCTCTCATGCCCCCCCCCTTTCGGCACCTCTGCTCAGACCGGTCAGCTATGCCCTTGAAATTATGACCCGTAAGTACAACCGCAGTTCGCCTACTCCGCTGGTAAATGCCTGAGCTGCAGTAAACTTTGCCGACTTGACCCATCAGCATGCTCCACCACCAGACGCAATGTCAGCCAGCCAGGGGGCGGCATCAGCGCGACAGGAATTACCGCCACCGGACCAACACTCCGCTGGCGAATCACCGGAACCGGCAACACTCGCCACTGCGCCGATGCCGCCTCTACACGATATTCCAGCCGCGCCCGAACAAACTGATCCGCATCCGCCTGGCCATGCAACACCAAGCCCTCGGCGGGCTGCCAGCTGGCGTGGCTGAAGCGAGACAGCACGAAAGAAGACGGTGACTGACGCAGCGCCGCATCAACATCAAGCAAACCGGCACCGTATAACTGATCATCCCCGGGCGGTCCCATAGCCCGAGCAGACTGACGCATCATCCGCGCCAGCTCGACCGGCCCCAGACCTGGATCACGCCCCAGCAATATGGCTGCAGCACCGGTCACAAAAGGTGCCGCAAATGAATTACCACTGGCACGGTAGTAATCACGCCCGACCACGGCTTCACCCGGCTGATAATCCGCCTCACCACTGCGCTGCAAAAAATCACTGCCAAACGCACGCAGTGACAGAATATCGACCCCCGGTGCAACCAGGTCCAGCCGCATCCCCCAATCAGAAAATTCAGCCCGCTGCTGATCAGCCGCCACCGCACCCACCACCAGCACCCCCGGCAACGCCTCATACCCCTGACCGGCAATCTGCGCCCCCTGGTTACCGGCCGCAACAATCACCAGCCGACCGGCACGACGGGCATCTGCCAGTGCTTTACGCTCCAGCTCACCTGGCGACTGCCCACCCAGACTTAACTGGATCAGCTGCGCACCCTGATCAACCGCATAGCGCACCGCGGCAGCAATATCGCTGCCCCGGCCATAGCCATCACTGTTCAACGCCTTAAGCACCATCAGCCGCGCATTGGGTGCCAGACCACTAATCCCACGGGCATTGTCTGACTGCGCAGCGATAATACCAGCCACATGGGTGCCATGACCGTGATCATCCCAGGGCCGCTGATTGCCAGTGACAAAATTCCAGCCAATCAGATCATCCACCAGACCATTGCCATCATTGTCACGACCATCCGGGCGTTCCAGCGGGTTACGCCAGAACCGCTCAGCAGGCAACTCTGGATGGCGATAATCCACCCCGGTATCAATGATCGCCACCACCACCGGCTGCAATGGCCGTTCCGTAAACAGCGGCAACACTGACTGGCTACCCTCCCCTCGGGCATAGGCATTAATTGCAAACAGCCCCCACTGATCAGGGTAGGCCTGCCCCCAGCTCCCCTGTCGCAACAGCAACGGGTCCGAATAGCCGGCAGCCAGCACAACAGACACCTGCATCCAGCCCGATATCAGCAGTAACAACACCCCTGCGCCTGCTCGCATCACACACCTCCCAGCCTGACCTGTTACTGGTATATGACCCCATCACACTTCCATAAATTCCACACTGGCACAGTGCTATTAAGGTCTGCTAGGCTTCCGCTTCTGACAATAGCATCCAGCCTTCGGCTTGCTACCCCTGCGTTCTCAACTAAGGAGACCCCCATGGAAGGATGGCTTACGTCGCGCTACCGCCTGATAACGGTTGTCGTCGTGCTGCTGCTGGCAGGCTTTACAACCACCAGCCTGATCAGTTACTCGATCTCCCGCGATGCCATTCGTGAGTCCATTATTCGTAATGAACTGCCGCTGTCTTCGCACACTATTTTTTCCGAGATCCAGGCTGACCTGCTCAAACCTGTATTCGTTTCATCATTAATGGCCCAGGACACCTTTGTCCGGGACTGGGTACTGGCGGGCGAGCAGACCCCCAATGATATGCAACGCTACCTGGATGAAATTCGTAAACGCTATTCGGCATTCAGTAGTTATTTCATCTCCGAAAAGACCCTGAATTACTACCATTACTCCGGTATTTCCCGTCAGGTTAACCCCGCTCTCCCTGCTGATCAGTGGTTCTGGGACGCCAAGAAAATGGACGAAGCCTATGTGGTAAACCTGGATCACAATAAAGAGCAGGACGCTCAGCTGACGGTGTATATCAACCACCGGGTCATGGATTATGACAATAATTTTATTGGCGTAACCGGTGTCGGACTGGGGCTGAATTCGGTGCAGCAACTGGTCAACAAATATCAGGATAACTTCCGTCGCAATATCTACTTTGTCGATCAGGCCGGCCAGGTACAACTGCATTCAAAACGCACAGCCAGCAGCGCGACTTCAATTCTTGAACAGCCCGGCATCAGCCATATCGCCCACCAGATTCTGAGCCAGAACTACGGCACCTTCAGTTATCAACGTGAGGGGGAAAAGATGCTGCTGACCAGCCGGTACCTGCCTGAACTCAAATGGTATTTGCTGGTAGAGCTACGTGAAGCTGATGCGATGAAGGAAATCCGTAACAGCCTGCTGATGAACCTGATGATTGGCGCACTGGTAGTCGGGGTCATTGCAATGGTTATCACCAGCACTCTTAGCGCCTTTCATCGTCGAATGGAGCACATGGCCACCACCGACAAGCTCAGCGGGCTGGGTAATCGCCAGTATTTTGATATGGTGCTGGCCCAGGCTCTGAACCACTATTCCCGCAACCTGCAGCCTTTCTCATTAATTGTGCTGGATATTGATCACTTCAAACAGGTAAATGATCAACTGGGCCACAGCGCTGGCGACCAGGTCATTCAGACTTTAAGCCGGCTTCTTGGCGACTGCATCAGGCGCAGCGACAGCCTGTGTCGCTGGGGCGGTGAAGAGTTTGTGATTCTGGTGCCCGACTGCAGCCGGGAGGATGCGTACAACCTGGCGGAAAAAATCCGCCAGAAAACAGCTGCCACCTCATTGATGACAGAGCACCCTGAGCGCGTTATTACGCTCAGTGCCGGGGTAACGGTAGTTCAGCAAAACGATACCGCCAGCCAGTTATTCAGCCGTGCTGATAACGCTCTTTACCGCGCCAAAGGCAACGGTCGTAATCGGGTAGACGCTGGCTGAGTCATCGAGGTTAATTAGCCAGTAATGAGAGATAGCGCTCAGCCTGAGCCGTGTAAAAGCGCACCTCCATTGCTGGCTGCCCCTCTTCTTTGGGCGTCATGACTGACAGGCAAGCCGGGTTATCTGCATTAAAACTCACCGCATTGCGCTTCAGGTCCAGCAGACTGACATTAAACAGCGGCATCTGTTTGGCATAGGCAACCAGATGCGTGTCAGTCAGCGCCAGGGCACCATTAAACCAGCGTCGCTCAGCACAGCTGTTTGCCGCGTAGATCATACCGATGGTCAGCTTTACTTCCTTATCGTACAACTGCACCTCACCACCATCCAGCTGTTGCTGAACCGCTTCAGGAAAACGATTTTCTGCTCTGTACATGCGAACTCTCCCTGGTTGCCTATTGCTGTCGTGCACAAAATCGCCGATAAGCGTGACTCTTTAATGACACACTCCCCGCCCTGTTATTTACAAAGAGTAACCAAAGCCCGCAAAGCCTTAGACCACAAGGCCTTGCATCGACCTACCTTATAATTACCACCAGGACTAAGGGCTATGACCCCGCGACAGCAATGACGATCCTATGCAGAACAGTCGCTAAATTACGCAACTGCACAGGCTTCACAGCTCAGTACAGCATCAACAAAACAACCCACACGCCGAACCCAGCCAGCCCTGGTCGGTCTGACCTTACATATACTTGAACGGTGAGACGACACGGAGGGCAGAACATGTTTGAGAGCATTCCAACCAGTCCGGTTGATCCGATCTTCAAGGTAATGGCGGCCTGCCAGGCGGATCTACGGCCGGGCAAAGTCGATCTGGGGATCGGTGTTATCCGCGATGCACAGGGCCAGACCCCAGTGATGGCCGCCGTCAGCCAGGCGGAGCAACAGCTGTATCGCAACCAGCGCAGCAAGGCATATCTGGGCCCGGCAGGGAGGCTGGAGTACTGCCAGGCACTGGCCCGGTTGCTACTACCCACATTAACTGAGCCTGATCGACTGGCCGTAATTCAGACACCCGGCGGCACCGGCGCACTGCGGGTAGCCGCTGATCTGCTGAACTTTACCCACCCCGGAGGCCGCCTGTGGCTATCGGATCCACCCTGGGTGACTCACCGTGCCATCTTCCCTGCTGCCGGGTTACAACTACAGGACTATCGCTACCAGCACCCCGGCCACAGCGGGCTGGATTTTGACGCCCTGCTGGCAGATCTCAGTCATGTACAACCTGGTGATACCGTACTGCTGCAGGTGGCAGGCCATAACCCGACCGGCTGCGATCTTAACCATCAACAGTGGCACCAGCTGTCAGCCCTGCTGGCCGAGCGCAACGCACTGCCACTACTTGATCTTGCCTACCACGGCCTGGCACAGTCACTCACCGTCGACTGCGAGCCTCTGGCTATCATCGCCCAATACCATAGCCAGTGGCTGCTCTGTTACTCCTGCTCCAAAAGCTTTGGTCTGTATAACGAGCGCACCGGTGCCCTGTTTATTCACACAGCCAACCCGGCACTGACCCGGCGTGTCCAGCAGGAAGCGGTCAACCGAATCTGCGCCAACTACTACATGCCACCCGACCACGGTGCCGCTGTGGTTGCCACGATTCTGGCCAGCAAGGAGCTGAGCCTGCGATGGCAACAGGAACTCGACCAGAGTCGACAACGCCTGCAACAACAACGTCAGCAACTGGTACAGGCGCTCAATCAGCGGCTGCCAGGGCAGTGGTCACAACTGGCCAGCCAGCAAGGCCTGTTCAGCTACCTCGGCCTGAGCACAACTCAGCTCGAGCAGCTGGCACAACAGCACGGGGTCTATCTGGGGGCAGGCGGGCGTATTAATATCTCAGGACTGAACTCGCAGAACCAGCGCATAGTGGTGACGGCAATTAGCGCCGTGGTAAGGGCTGATCATAAACAAGCTGAAGGGGTGTAACGGACTGGTCACTCCCGCCTGGCTGGCGAGGGCACAACAGGTGATGGTCTTACTACCAGCCCATCACCTGTTTGATAAACGGAATCGTAACTTTGCGCTTGGCACTGAGAGACTCGCGGTCGAGCCGTTCAAGCAGCTCCAGCAGATCACCCATATCGCGGCTGGCATGGTAGATCAGGTAACGCACCGCATCTTCACCCAGCTGGATACCACGGTCGGCAGCCCGACTGCGGATCGCCACCACCTTGTCATCATCAGCCAGTGGCTGCAGCTGAAAGACCATCCCCCAGGTCAGCCGGGAGGCCAGATCAGGCAGCTTGATTCCCAACAAACGCGGCGGTACTGACGCACCAATGATCAGGTGATTATTCTGCGCCCGTACCCGGTTAAAAAAGTGGAACAGGCCATGCTCCCACTCTTCATTACCACTGATCGCTTCCACATTGTCGAGGCAGACCAGATCAAGATGCTCCAGCCCTTCGAGCACCTGGGGCCCACCCATCGCCATCAGTTCATCCATCGGCAGATAGGTCGCACTACGATGTGCAGGCTCGGCACCATTACAGGCGGCCTGCAACAGATGACTGACACCCACGCCATGCCCCCCCCAGTAGTACAGCAACAGCTCACCCTTGCCCTGACAGGCAGTGAGTGCCATTGCCTGGCCCAACTGGTTACTGGCACCGGCAAAGAAGTTATCAAAACGGGCGTCATCATTGATATCGACGCTCAGGGGAATCTGGAAGGGTGTGCTACTGCTCATGCACTCTGTTCATTGTTGTTGTCATGTTCAACCGATTCATTGCGAGGCTGCGAGTAAAGCGAACTGCCTTTATAGCCGTCATGCAGATGGCGCAACAATACCATAATCACTGCCGCCACCGGCAAGGCCAGCAAAACACCGACAAAGCCGGCCAGCTGGCCACCGGCCATAATCGCAAAGATCACCGCCACGGGGTGTAAGCCAATGCGATCCCCCACCAGCAGCGGGGTCAGCACCGTCCCTTCCAGCATCTGGCCAACGCCGAAAACAGCGCCAACCCAGAGCAACATGGAGGGGTCCTGAAACTGCATAAGCGCGGCAATGGCAGCCGCCGCAAAACCAATAATAAAGCCCATATAAGGCACAATACTGGCAAGCCCCGCCAGCATACCGATAAGCAGCGCGAGATCAAGCCCCACCAGCCACAAGCCAACCGCATAGATTCCACCCAGCGCCATCATCACAATTAGCTGACCTTTAACAAAAGCCCCGAGCACCTCATCGCACTCTGTCGCCCAGAGGCTGACACGGCCTTCTATATTACGCGGCAGCAGGCGATGCAGTTTGGCGATCATCAGGTCCCAGTCACGCAGCAGGTAAAACGTCACCACCGGAATCAGCACCAGGTTCGCCAGCCAGACGGCCAGCGCCAGGCCCGAACGGGTAATGCTACCCAGCACCTGCTTCATCAGATCACCGGTCTGTTGCCAGTCGGCAATCAGCAAGCTGCGCAGGCTATCAAACTGCAGCGCGGCAGCATCAATGCCAAAGGTCAGTTCCAGCCAGGGCAACAAACGGCTATCGACCAGCTCCAGCCCCACCGGCACCAGCGCGACCAGCACTCGAACCTGCTGGCTAAGCTTGGGCAACAGTAGCAACACCAGCGCCGCCATTGCCGTACTGAGACAGGTAAAAACAACCACCACGGCAACCGTACGTGAACAGCCCACCGCCTCGAGCCGGTCCGCCACCGGATCACACAGGTAAGCCAGCAATGCCCCGACCAGAAAAGGTGACAGTATCGGTGCCAGCAGATACACCAGCGCCAATAGCACCAGAGTAAGTATCAGGAAAAACCAGCGTTGCGACTCCGTTACCATGATCATCTCCAGCTGTTCAGCCTCTCTTAGCCCTGCCAGCGATAGCGTAAAAGCAGCCTGTTTTCATCAACCGGCACACCAGCATTCACCGGCGCCATACGTGGCTCCAGCCGCACGGCACGTTCCAGCTGCTCCACCCGACCATCAAGCTGCACACGCAGCAACAACCGAGTGCCTTCCACCTGTTCAACCACCACCGCGGTAACTATTGTCAGACGGTTCAGATACCCCACCACCGCAGCATAATCCGCCAGCGTACGAACATTGGTGATATCCAGCTGCAGGCCTTCCATATAATTGCTGTCGCTGGCACCGGACAGCGCGGCGAACAGCTTATCCGACACTTGCTCAACCGCAGCCCCCAGCGCCTCTTCACTGTTACCCTGGGTGGTAAAACGCTGCTCGGCACCCTGCCCCAGCAGCAGCAGCCAGTCGACAGACCAGTTGCCACCAGGCAACGGCGTCATTCGCCCGGCCAGAGTAGCATCCGGTCGGTAACGACTGGACGCCTGCTCAATCCCATTGCGAAACAGTCCCCACAGGTCCGACACCGGCAGATTCTGCTGATCGGTCAGATCATAGAGCGGCAGCTGTACCGGCAGACCACGCGTAGCCGCGCGGTTCATCATAGTGGAAAGTAAACGATTATCAGCCGACAGATAGTCACGCTGGTTCTGCCGCTCAGCGGCCAGCCACAGCATCAGCGTAGGCCGTTGAGCACCCATCGGCCGCTCATTAGCCTGGCGCAACAGCTTATCCACCAGCGTGGTATCAAAATCCAGCGCCAGCGCCAGTGCTGGCTGCTGGGTACCACTGGCATCGGCGACAGCCCGGCCTGTTTTGCGGTAAGCATAACCACGCAGCAAGGCACCGGGTGCCTGCAGTGCTTGCTGAACCACCGGTTTACCCAGCACATTACGACTGCCGGAGACTTTGATCAGTACGCCAGCAAGGCCATCAGCCAGCTGGCTGGTAGCTGGCGCGCCCTGTTGAACAGGCACCAGCAGCTGACTGCTATAAAGCCCGGAGACCTCACCTGCGCGCAGTGCACCAGCGGCCAGCATTAACAGTATAAAGAGGGGCCAGAAACGTTTTTTCATTGCGTCCTTATCTCACCTTCGTCAGCGGGTGCGGGCTCAAAAACAGGGCCTAAATCCGGTCCCTGGAACAGCGGGCTACTTTAACACAGGATCACAGTGGCGATAACCGCATCACCGTCAGAACAACCGGTCCAGGCCGATAGCCCCTGTGCAACAAAAGAGGTAGAATAGCGCCCGTTCTGGAACCTTGCCTGTGCAGGGCTCCGTTACCGCTTAAATTTTGCCAAAGGTTTAATGAATCCATGTCTACTGGTTCCGACAACACCTCCCTGAGCTACAAAGATGCTGGCGTCGATATCGATGCAGGTAACGCCCTGATTGAACGTATCAAAGGCGTTGCCAAGCGCACTGCCCGTCCTGAAGTGATGGGTGGCCTGGGTGGTTTCGGCGCGCTGTGCCGTATCCCTCAGGGTTACAAAAACCCGATTCTGGTTACAGGCACCGATGGTGTTGGCACCAAGCTGGCGCTGGCGAAAGACCTGAACAAACATGACACCATCGGGATCGATCTGGTGGCCATGTGTGTTAACGATCTGGTCGTTGCTGGCGCTGAGCCGCTGCAGTTCCTGGATTACTACGCGACAGGCAGCCTGAACGTAGATATGGCAGCCGATGTGGTTGCCGGTATCGGCACCGGTTGTGAACTGGCCGGTGCTGCACTGGTTGGCGGTGAAACCGCTGAAATGCCAGGTATGTACAATGGCGACGAATACGATCTGGCCGGTTTCTGTGTCGGTATCGTTGAAGAAGATCAGATCATCGACGGCAGCAAGGTCAAGTCTGGCGATACGCTGATCGGTCTGGCCTCTTCCGGCCCGCACTCCAACGGCTACTCGCTGATCCGCAAGATCATTGAAGTACGCGGTGCTGATCTGTCGCAGGATCTGGATGGCCGCCCGCTGGGCGATGCCCTGATGGAACCGACTCGCATCTACGTTAAATCTCTGCTCAAGCTGATCAAAGAGAGCCAGGTTAATGCCCTGTCTCACATCACCGGTGGCGGCCTGCTGGAAAACATCCCGCGCGTACTGCCAGCAGATGCCAAAGCTGTAATCGACCTGGACTCCTGGCAGCTGCCAGCCGTGTTCAACTGGTTGCAGGAACAGGGCAACGTTGAAGCACGCGAAATGTACCGCACCTTTAACTGTGGTGTAGGCATGGTGATCGCCGTCCCTGCTGATAAAGCTGACGAAGCACTGCAGATGCTGACAGACTCCGGCGAAAACGCCTGGGTAATCGGTCAGATCGAAGATGCAGCGGCTGGCGAAGAGCAGGTTGAACTGCGCAGCAAGGACGCCTGAGCCCAATGGCCAAACAGATTGTCGTACTGATCTCCGGTAGCGGCTCCAATCTGCAGGCCATCCTTGATGCGATCCAGGCGGGTCGCATTGAGGGCCAGGTCAGCGCGGTTATCTCCAACAAAGCCGGTGTATTCGGGCTGGAGCGCGCTGAGACTGCAGGGATCGTCACCGAAGTGATCGATCACAAAGCCTTCGACAGCCGTGAAGCCTTTGATATCGAGCTGGCCTCACGCATCGATGCCTGCCAGCCTGATCTGGTGGTACTGGCAGGCTTTATGCGCATCCTGACAGCAGACTTTGTCCGCCACTACCAGGGTCGCCTGCTGAATATCCACCCATCACTGCTGCCGAAGTACAAAGGCCTGCATACTCACCAGCGCGCGCTGGACGCCGGAGATGCAGAGCACGGTTGTACTGTGCACTTTGTTACCGAAGAGCTGGATGGTGGGCCGCTGGCAGTTCAGGGGGCAGTCAGCATTGATGCGGATGATAGTGCCGACAGCCTGCAACACAAAGTGCACAAGGTCGAACATCAGATTTACCCTTATACGGTAGAACTGTTCTGCGCCGACCGACTGGCATGGAGCGAACACGGCGTAACGCTGGATGGCAGCCCCCTTCCTGCCTCCGGTTATCGCTTTGAAGGCTGACAACAGACTCTAACGGACTAAAAAGGTGACCTATGTTGAACACACTGATCAGACCCGCTGCAAAACTGCTGCTGGCCACTGCGCTGAGTGTCTCAGCGGTCACCGCGTTTGCGGTCGAACTTCAGCCCTACCAGGCGCGTTATAGCCTGGACTGGGCATCCGGCGTCAGCTTCAGTGGCGACGCCGTTCGCAGCCTGCGCCGTGAAGGCGACGGCTGGCTGCTGGAAACCAATGCTAAAGCCATGTTTGCCAGCCTGGCCGAAAGCAGCCACTTCACACTCAACCCCACAATTCAGCCGCAGCAATACCACTTCAAGCGTAAAATTCTGGGTAAGAAACGCAAAGCTCAACTCGACTTCGACTGGCAACAGCAGCAAGTCACCAATAACGTCAATGACAAACCCTGGACCATGGCCATTGCACCCGGCGTGCTGGACAAACTCAGCGTGCAGCTACAACTGCGGCTGGACCTCAAAGCCGGGAAAACACAGTTTGAGTATCAGGTCGCCGATGGCGGCAAGCTGAAAACCTACCGCTTCAAGCTGGATGGCAAAGAGTCCATCAAGACTCCCGCTGGCACCTTTGATGCAGTGAAAGTCAGCCGCGACCGTGGCAGTGACAGCCAGCGTAAAACCTGGATCTGGTTTGCCCCCACCATGGATTATCTGATCGTCAAAATTCATCAGGTGGAAAAATCCAAGAAAGAGTACAAGCTGGTACTCAAAGAGGTCGCGCACTAAGCGCACCTCGCACCCCCCCTTAAAACCCTGAGCTCAGAACAGATTCAGCGGCACCTTCAGATACACCCGACCATTGGCCTCTGGCTCCGGCATCTGCCCGGCGCACATATTAATCTGCACCGACGGTAACAGCAGCCGTGGCACCGCCAGGGTGGCATCACGGGCCTGACGCATCTGTACAAACTCCGCCTGCGTTACCCCACTGCGAATATGCACATTGGCCGCCTTCTGCGCACCAACGGTTGTTTCGTAACTAAAGCTGTCTCGCCCCGGCGCTTTATAGTCATGACACATAAACAACCGGGTCGTTTCAGGCAACGCCAGCAAACGCTGCACCGAGGCATACAGCTGCGCCGCATCTCCGCCGGGGAAGTCACAGCGCGCCGTGCCATAATCCGGCATAAATAGCGTATCACCAACAAACACCGTATCACCCACCTGATAGCTGACACAGGCCGGGGTATGGCCAGGCGTATGCAATACAGAGATCTCAAGCTCGCCCAGTGTCAGCGCGTCACCATCGCCAAACAGCTGATCAAACTGGCTGCCATCACGCAGGAAGGACGACTGACTGTTAAACGCCTCACCGAACACCTGCTGCACCTGGGTAATCTGGTTACCGATGCCAATTTTTCCGCCGCAGCGCTGTTGCAAAAAACGCGCGGCAGACAGGTGATCCGCATGGACATGGGTTTCCAGAATCCAGCACAGGCGTAAGCCGTGCTGCTCAATCCAGCGCACAATCTGTTCGGCGCTGTCTGTCGCCGTGCGCCCAGCGGCATAGTCAAAATCCAGCACCGGGTCGATCACCGCACAATCGCCGCTGGCACTATCCGTCACCACATAGCTGAAGGTATTACTGTCGTTATCAAAGAACGCTTCTATCTGTAGTGCCATCATTGCCTCCCCGGCTCACCCTCATCATCCAGCTCAATCTGCTCCGGCAGTATGAACCAGCACAACGCGGCAGATTGATGATTCAACCCCAGAGCATACCGGCTTTCACCACGGCGTGACCTGCACAATTCGTCTTCTGCCTGCTGCAACAAAGCCGCAAAATCAACCGGCAGGCCATTCTCAACTGTAATCACCTGTTCAGGATGACAGTCCGTCAGCGCCACCGGCAGCTCGACCTGCTGCCCCTGATAACGCCAGACACCCGCAGCAGTATCGAACTGATAAAACGGTAGCAAACACCAGCCGTATTCTGCCACCAGCTCCACCGCCCGCACCAGGTAATCGAAGCTGGCCTCATCAATAAAGTAATTAAAGTTTAGCCGGGTCCAGCCTGGCCGCAGTACGCTATCCCCGGCCAGTAATCGGGCTTCCAGCGCCTTGCTGTCCGCCATCGTCAGCCCCAGCAAATGATGGCCGTAAGGCCCAGCGCAAGAGCAGCCGCCCCGCGCCTGAATACCAAACAGATCATTGAGCAGCGCCACCACAAAACCATAATGCAACGGCTTGCCCTGGTGGTGGATCTGAAACGAACAAATCGACAGCCGCTCCGCCTCCGTACCGCCAAGCACCTCAATCGCCGAATGCTGCTCCCAGCGATGCAAGGCACGCTGCATAAACCCATGTTCCAGCGCTTCTATCTGCGCGGTACCCACCTGCTGCTGCAGCTGAAACACCAGCCCGGCCCGGATTGATTCAACAATGGCTGGCGTACCACCCTCTTCACGCCGCTCAATATCCGTGCTGTAGCAATGATCCTCCGGCGTGACATACACCACCGTGCCGCCACCCGGCACTGCCGGTATGGTATTCGTCAGAATCTGTTCATTAACCACCAGCACCCCCGGCGTTCCTGGCCCGCCGATAAACTTATGCGGCGAGATAAACAGTGCATCCTGACCCTGCGCCTGCAGATCAATCGCCACATAGGGCGCAGCCGCTGCATAATCCCAGAATGCCAGCGCGCCATGCCGGTGCAGCAGCTCGCTGATCGTCCGCACATCGGATTTAATTCCGGTGACATTGGAGGCCGCCGAGAAACTGCCTATTTTCAGCGGCCGATCCGCATAGCGCTGCAGCTCAAGCGCCAGCTGGCACTGATCGATCTGGCCCTGATTATCCAGCGGAATCGACACCAGGGTCGTAATGCTCTCGCGCCAGATCAGCTCATTCGAGTGATGCTCATAAGGGCCTATAAACACCACCGGCCGCTGGCTATCCTCAATCTGCTGGTCAAAGCCATGCTGGCCATCCAGCTGGGGTGGCAAACGCAGATTCAGCATACCGATCAGCTTATCAATCGCGGCCGTCGCCCCGGAGCCAGCAAAAATCACCTTATGCTGCGCCGTGCCATTCACCGCACTACGTATCTGCTGGCGCGCCTGCTCGCGCAGCGCCGTACTCTGGCGGCCGGTAAACGAGGTTTCCGTATGGGTATTGGCATAACCAGGCAGCACCCGGTGCTGAATAAACGCTTCAATAAATGTCAGCCCCCGCCCTGATGCAGTGTAATCGGCATACACCAGCGGTTTCTGACCAAACGGCGTGCTGATTGGCAGCCCTTCCCCAATGACTGAACGACGAATCTGCGCTAACAACGACATACCTTCCCTCTACAACGGCTGAGTGAATCATGGTTTCAGTGTAGAGGTCGGCAACTGAAACATTGTTTGCTTTTGAATACTCAATCCATAAAGATAAGCAACTTTGATTCATATTTTTATCATTATCAGAAACGATCGACCAATCAGAACATAAAGACAGGAACACTGGATGAAAATCGACCCCACTGACCGCCACATCCTTACCCTGCTACAACGCGATGCCAGCCTGTCCGTCGCCGAAATCGCGGACCAGGTCGCACTGTCCAAAACCGCCTGCTGGCGGCGGATTCATGCGCTGGAAAACGCCGGGGTTATCCGTAAACGGGTCGCCCTGCTCGACGCCAGTAAACTAAACCTGCCGTTAACGGTCTACATTTCGGTGCGCACCAGTCAGCATAACGAAAGCTGGGCGGAGAATTTCCAGCGGGTGCTGGCAGATATTCCCGAGGTGCTGGAGGTGTGCCGGATGAGTGGTGATCTGGACTATCTGATCAAAGCGGTGGTCAGCGATATGCCCGATTACGACCGGCTGTATAAAAAGCTGATCAAAGCCAACCTGTCGGATGTCAGCTCCAGTTTTGTGATGGAACAGATGAAAAGCACCACCGAGCTGCCGCTGGATCACCTGCCGCCGCGCTAGCGCGAAAACGCACCGTCCTGATACCGCATTGCACCCAGGCGGGCAGATGCGGTGCGCCTGTCATCGCCTCTTACAGCCACTTTTTGCGTTCCCCAGACAAACACGTTTAAAGATCTTTTAGGATTTTAACGCCGAAAACCATACAAACAACCTCATTAGCGACTCAAACGCATCTAACACTCATACCTGGCACAGCCTGTGCAAATACTCAGTCAGATTTTCCAGTGTGTCGCGAACAACCATCCACCCGCTGCAACGGCGCAGCGGCCCGGTTGTCGTGAGCACCAGCAGCCTTTCGGGCTTAGTCGATCGTAGCGAGGAATGATCCGGTTTGAGGCAGTTTTTGCGGAATTTTGAGGCGAATAGCGAGCTATTTAACGAAAAATACCGCAAAAAGTGACCAAATCAGGGCTATCCGCAGTAGATCAGTACTGAGCCCGACAGGCTGCAAACTTGAACAAAGGCGTTCAGAGTCTGCCCCATGCGAGGCAGATCCTGACGCCTTTTTTTATGGATGAGAGGCCGCCTATGAGCAACAGCAGCACCCTGAACCTGTTCTCGATGACAGGAAAAATGAAGATCCTGCACTTCAGCTGGATCGCCTTTTTTATCACCTTTTTCGTGTGGTTCAACCACGCCCCATTACTGGGTTCCATCGCTGCCAGCCTGGGCCTGACCAGCGCTGAAGTGAAAACCCTGCTGATCCTCAACGTCGCCCTGACCATCCCGGCACGGGTGATCATCGGCATGCTGACCGATAAATTCGGCCCACGTATCGTCTACGCCACCTTGCTGGCTGTGGCGAGCGTACCCTGTTTCGCCTTTGCGCTGTCGCAGGATTTTGCCCAGGCGGCGATCTCCCGCTTCCTGCTGGGCTTTATCGGCGCAGGCTTCGTTGTCGGCATCCGTATGGTCAGCGAATGGTTCCCGGCTAACGAGCTGGGTACCGCTGAGGGCATCTACGGAGGCTGGGGTAACTTTGGTTCCGCTGCGGCTGCAATGTCTTTGCCAACCCTGGCACTGGTATTTGGCGGCGAAGACGGCTGGCGTTACGCTGTCGCGCTGACCGGTGTAATCAGCCTGGTATTCAGTGTGATCTGGTACGTCAACGTTAACGACACGCCAGCAGGTTCCACTTACTTCAAGCCGAAAAAAATCGGCGGTCTGCCCGTCACCAGCAAAAGTGATTTCTACTTTATGCTGGTGATGAAACTGCCAATGTACGCTGCCCTGGCACTGCTGACCTGGAAGCTATCACCTTACGGTGTATCCATCCTGTCAGACACCGCTGCACTGGTAATCTACATCAGCCTGGGGCTGATCCTGATCTACGACTGTTTCAGTGCTTACCAGGTCAATAAACCAATCTTTGTTGCCGAGGTGCCGAAAGAGCAGCGCTACGCCTTCAAACAGGTTGCTGTACTGAACGTACTCTACTTCGCCACTTTTGGCTCCGAGCTGGCCGTAGTCTCCATGCTGCCGCTGTTCTTCGCCGATGTGTTCGAGCTGGATATGGTATACGCAGGCCTGCTGGCCTCGGCTTACGCCTTTATGAATCTGATGTCTCGCCCGGGTGGCGGCTGGATCAGTGACCGCTACGGCCGTAAACGCACCCTGCTGATTCTCACCGCAGGCCTGGCCGCCGGTTACGCCCTGATGTCGATGATCGACAACAGCTGGCCGCTCTACCTGGCCGTGATTGTCGCCATGGCCTGCTCGTTCTTTGTCCAGGCAGGTGAAGGTGCCGTGTTTGCCGTGGTGCCCCTGATCAAACGCAGCCTGACCGGTCAGATCGCCGGTATGACCGGTGCCTACGGCAACGTCGGCGCGGTGTTCTACCTCACCGTACTGTCGATGGTCAGCTACCAAGCATTCTTCACTGTTATCGCCATCACCGCCGTGGTCGGCTTCTTCGCCCTGCTATTACTGGAAGAACCGAGCGGCCATATCGTTGAAGTGAACGAAGATGGTAGCGTAGAGATGATCAAAGTCAGCTGAGTATGTAGCAACCCTGATCGCCAGCAAGCTGGCTCCTACGATGCAAGTCCGTGCCAAGCCCTTCCCTGTAAAGGCACCAATCTCACAGGGAGGGGTCTGCCACGATGGAGCCTGATTTCTGTTTTTGGCTATTGCTCTACCTGAAAAATAGTGTGGAGATGACACTGGCACCTCTATCAACGCCGACTCTGAACGGCCCGGAAATTCAGTACAGATGACGCGATCAGGGCAAAAGCTGTTTGAGCGAAGCGAGTTCTTTTTCCCAGCGGCAGCTGAACTTAATTTACGGAAATAGCCGTTCAGCCGGAGGCATGCGGGGATTGTTAAGGGGGCGCGCCGCCCCCTTGACGCGCCGGGAGGCAAGACCGGGCTATCAGGCAGCACTATATCTGTTAAACGCTTTGGCCTTACACTCTATGCGAGAATACAGGATTACCTGAAACTCCAGAAACCGGCTATGTATACGCCATGGAAGTACATCATTATTGAGTCAGTGACCGGTAAGTGTTTAGTCTGCCGGTTGAAACTGGACTCATGTCATCTTTTAGTCGTTTTATGGCCTGTGAGGGAAAATTTCTCTGGTGTATCCCCTGGTAGCTATACATAATTTTCAGCCCTACCTTGCAAGGTGGGTAAGCTTGTAAGGTAGGGTAACCTTGCATGGTCGCATTATTAAAATGTTATGCGTACTAGGAGATCTGCGATGCCTGAAAGGTGGGCAAGATTCGATACAGAAAGTAATGCCATCGATAGTTTAGAAAAGACAGCTAGCTTTCTTCGTACGGTTAAAGATAATCATGAGGACTGGAAATGGGTTGTGGTTTCTTCCTTTTCATCACTTTATGGTTTTGCCATTCAGGTAGCAAAAGGTAGTGATGACCGTTGTGTAATAGAGGTATCAAAGAAAGGACGTGAAAAGTTAATTACTTTTGGTAAGGCACTTAAAATATGTAAACAGTCTATAGGTGCAAGATCCGCTCTTGATACATCTAAATCAGAAGATAATTCAATTGAAATAATTCAAAATGAATTTCGTAATAACTTTGAGCATTTCAATCCAGGTTCATGGAGCATTGAAGTTTCTGGTTTCCCCGATCATATATTAAATATTGTTAATGTTATTGAGCGTTTAGCTTTAGAGCACAACTTCTATTCCCATATAAACGAGAGTCAAAAATCAAACTTGAAGTATGTATTGGCTGAGTGTAAATTCATAACTTCACAGCTAAGTGAAATGTACGCATAACAAGCTGTTCAAGCGGGACAAATAACAGTTGGCTGGTTCCGCTTCGCTACACATTTTAGCCAACTACAATTTGCCCCTTAACAGGGCGTTAGGTGTTTTTAGATTGATGATGAAAACTTTATTGTTGGTGGTTATATTTTTTAGTGCTCAAGCATGGTCAATAGTACCAAATACTGAATACTA